>Ga0170475_102671772_pt1 | contig 16454 bp, 10 predicted proteins | sample Soicark_Litter_5_FD_111474 | JGI IMG/M metagenome (GOLD analysis project Ga0170475, IMG submission 111474) | Avena fatua rhizosphere microbial communities from Hopland, California, USA. Combined Assembly of 48 SPs
GAAATCGCTCTTGCTTGAGGCGGACCTTTTCATCCGTCTGTTCACATGAAGTAGCCAGGGTCACCAGCGGTACGCCGGGCTGCATCACGAAGGTTGGCATGATCTGGTCGACTGGCTTGCCGGACGCCTCCGCCTCCGCCTTCCAAAAGTCTGACGCGGTCGCGTTGCTACTGGCGTGTGCCGCAATATATGTGTTCACGCCTCTGCGAAAGACTTCCGGCCCAACGTAGGACTCAAGCATGCGCAAGACCGCTGCACCCTTCTCGTAAGTGATGCCGTCAAACATTTCCTTGATTTCCGATGGTGTCGTCGGATTGCCGTGAATGGCGCGGGCGCTTGGGGCAGAATCGATTCCGATAATCCTCTGCGACTGCGCTGCTTCGTCTTGTTCCAGATGCCACTCGGGATGCCACGCTGCCATTGGCTTCGTTGACATCCAAGTGGCGAAGCCTTCATTCAGCCAAATGTCGTCCCACCAGGCAGCGGTGACGAGATCGCCGAACCATTGATGCGCGATCTCGTGCGCGATGGTAACGGCCTGTCCACGCTTGCGAAACACAGAAGCGTTTGTCTCGTCGAGCAGCAGCCCTGTTTCTCGATAGAAAATGGCGGCGGTGTTCTCCATGCCACCCCATTCGTAATCAGGGATGGCAACCATATCGACCTTGCCGAACGGATACTTGATTCCGTACCACTGGTTGTAAAAGTCGATGCAATGAGCGGCTACGTCCAGAGCAAACGCGCCATACTCTTTCCTCTCTGGAACGGCGCATACCCGGATCGGAACGCCGTCGACTGTTTTCGACAAGCACTGCCAGTCCCCCATCGCGAGCGCAACCAGATATGTCGACATCTTTGGCGAGGTTGCGAACGTAATGCGGTGACGCTCAGGGCCAACAGGTACATCTGTCCTGATGCTGCCATTTGAGATCGCAGTATCGCCCTTGTCCGCCAGGACAGAAACGTCGAAGGTGGCTTTGAATGAGGGTTCGTCGAAGCATGGGAACATCAGGCGCGCATAAGTGCCTTCAAACTGCGTGACTGCATACTCGCGGCGCGCACTTTTGCTCAGGTACAGCCCTCGCAGTCCATCCGTGAGTCTGCCGCCGAACTTGATGGCGAGCTGCGCTTCCCCGACCAATATCGGATCGGACACTCGTAGACGCACCATCTCGTTGGGCTTGTCATAAACCGGTTCTGCTTTCTGTGTCTTACCGCTGGAGGTGATCTTGACATCAGTAATGTCGAGATCGACAGAATTAAGCACTACTTCTGTGATCGGCGCGTTGACGCGCACAGCGATAACTTCTTCCCCCGAGAACTTCCTGTCATGAATGCTGGGATCGAGCGAAAGCTTGTAATGGCTCGGAATCACCGTCTGAGGAAGACGCTGGGCAAACAGGGAAGTAGCAAGAACCAGGAGAACGCAGACTTTTTTTATCATTGCGGATGACTGCAGATAGGACTCATCTGATCGTGTTCGCTGTTCTTACTTCGTTACCGTCTTCGCTGCTGACATATTGTCGAAGCGGTCCCAAACGCGCACCACCACAACGTGCTCGCCAACGCGCACGACCGGCTGCTGATCGTCGGACTCTCCGCCTCCATCGCGGTTGCGCGAACGCTTACTGGATTTTCCGGAAGTTGTGTTTGACAGGACCGCAGGACTTTCTGCCTGCGGTAAAGCAGCCGCAAAGTCGTACTCTTCCATTGGCGAATCCGAGAGCTGCCCTACCGGCTCGACATAACGCCAGTCGCCGGCATCAATTGAATACTCGGCCCGCTTGATCGGCGAGAAGCCATCGGCCGCGCGAAAACTTACATGCATGGTGTTACCTTCGACCTTCGCCTGGAGTGCTTGAACCAGTGGAGGCGTGCTGTCCACCTCAAAACGCGAGCTGATCTTCTCATCATTGAGCGCCTCTTCAGGCGAGTGAGATGGAGCGTCCGATGCCACGATGCGAACCACGTATCCGCCGTCGGGCAGCAGGCTCGAATCCCACGAGTAGTACTTATCCGTGAGATTGTCCTTTAGCAGCTTCCACTCGTTCTCGTTGTCGCCACGGTAGTAAATGGAATACACCAGGTCGTCATCGTTGTCGTCGTGCGCACCCCAACGGACTGCGATATAGTCGCGATCCTTGACTGCGGACGGCGGCGAATCGAAATGCACCGGATTGACAGCGGCTGCGTTACCCAGGGGAATGGTGACGCTCTCGCTACTCGGTTTTTGGTTTGGCACTGACGTGATACGCGCACCAACCTGAACACTGACGTCCTCGAGGACAGGCGCAATATTTGTCGGCAAATAGTTGAGGGCAACGCTCTCAACGTGCGAGCCGGCAGTACCTGGATGCAGCGCCACCTTCCACTGCACAAACCGCGCCGCCGGAATCGGAAGCCGCTGCGCATTCTTTAGGTCTATTTTGGTCCACGGACTCCAATTGCGGTCGGGATTGTCTACGTTGCCACTGCGTGCGAAAAACTCGAACTCGCCGGAGCCCCGCACCTGCGCGCGTCCCCATTGCGAAAAGCTCTTGGCATCGAAGACGTCGCTTTCATACGTGCCCTCCTGCTGTCGTCCTGGACCAAGCACGAATAACTTCCCAAGGTTCGCCGTGACTGCGTACAGCGCACCAGTGCCAGTGCGAGCCATCGACGTAATCTGGTTGGCACTGAGCTTCGCCAGATCACGATAGATTCCCGCTTTAGAACCAGGTGCTATGGCGTAAATGTGTCCGCGATTGCCCGTGCCGGCCAGCAGCTGGCCATCAGGCGCGAAGATAAGGGCGTAGACGAGATCGTCCTTGGAGCTCCAGATACGCGTAGGGGAGCCATCAGCGGAGATCATGTATACCTCCGAGCCGCCGCTGATTTGTCCGGGTGCGGCCGGCGGCGGAGTAGGCTGGATCACAGGTGATGTCGCACCTGGTGCAGGCTGAGGTTGTGCTGCCGGAGCGGCGCCTCCACGTTTTTCTCCCACTCCAGCCGCGTAGATATTGCCGGCACCATCGGTAGCGAGCGCGGTGATCTCTTTCTTCGGCGCACTGTACAGCACAAAAGCCTCACCGGCAGGGGAGATGCGGTACACCAATCCGCTGCCGTCCGATCCCGCGATCACTGTGCTCAGACCGGGCACGATGTTTGCGTTCTTCTTGCGTTTGCCATCCTCAGGCTCCGCCACAGTCTTCACCAGAGCGAGAGAACGGATGTGAGCTTCGTCGCTCTTGAAGAAGACGCTGCCTTCTCCATTCTTATCGACTTTGAAGATCTGTCCGTTGTCTCCCGTCGCGATATACATCGGACCAGCCGCATCCAACTCAATGTCCCAGATATATTTCGTTTTGGGATCGAAGAAGACCGAGGACCTGTACGTGAGGTCAGTTGCAACTGGCGCAGCACCGGCAGTGCTCGCATTGGCAGATTCGCTTTGTGCCGTCTCTTCTTTCTTGTTTTTTTTCTTCTCGGGAGCAGTAGGCGTGTTCGGCTGCAGCTTGTAAACGCGGCCATCAGGAGATGTCGCCGCATAGATGGAACCCTCACTGTCGATGGCGAGCGCCTGCACCTGGAGCTCTTTTGCTTCAAAGATCGTGGTCGACTTGCCGTCGGGCGTAACCCGATACACGCGGGCAGGAGATCCTGCGCCAATGTAAGCATTTCCTTGCGGATCACTAATGACTTGCCAGATGTAAGTTGAAGGCGAGGTATAAATCGATTTCAGCGAAGGCGCTAGCTGCAGGCGTCCGTCGCTGGAGATGGCGACACCGTTGCTGGTGCCCTTCTCGAATTCTTCAAATTTTGATTGTTGCCAGAGCTGCGTACCCTCCGCCCATAGGCTGGAGGTAAAGAGAAGAAGGCCCAAGGCCTTCAGAAAACTACGAGACATACTCAAAGTGTAACGAAAAAGCTCACCCAAAGAGTTAACACGAAGGTACGAACTAGGCGCCCCAGTGCGGCCGCAGGCGATGTGATCATCCCCTGACCTCTTTGTCGCCGTCATGAGCTTCGTGGTAACGCTTTCGGGTTTTCCGAAGAAGTCACAGCCCTCCACAGCTTTGCCCCGATAAGCGTCGTTGATTCCTACGGCAGGGACCCCTACAGTCAAATCCCTCAACGCTGCTGACTCGCCGAACCCGAGCGCTTGGTCGTGTTATCCACAGATTATTAACAACTCGAATGCGGCCAAAAGCCCCGTTCAACGCTGCTGATGATTGAAAGAGAAGAACTTAACCTGCACCCCGAAGGCATGCATCTCAGCTACAATATATGGGGCTAGGCTATTGACACACCCTATTAGCGGGAGTAACTTACGTTTCCTACCGTCTCTCCGGCCAGAAAGGCGGTTCGATTTACCCTCCCCCAACGCGGGTGGTTTTGTGATTTGGCGTCTTGAACGATGTCTTATACGGCCTCAATGTCGGAACATTACCAGATTGCAGAATCACCGAATTTCTTAATCGCCCCGGACGCAAGAGGTGAGCGTCCCCACGAGATTAACTTGATCGGGTGCCAGCGGTGACACCCAACGAATCGGCGATCAGGTCATCTGGTGAAGCGAGATCAACTGATCGCCGATTCGAGCAAATCGAAAGAGCGAATCCCTGAACAGGAGTCTCCCCATGGCGGAAGTGACTAACAAGACGCAGGTGGCAACCAGCACAACTCCGAAGAGCGCACCGGCAACCTCGCCAGGCAAGAAAGCTCCGGGGCTCCAGTTCCGTCGTTGTTTCACAAAGCCAGGCACGTCTCCATACGACCAGTTCCAATGGGAGCTGCGTACCGCCTCCATCACCGACGCACAAGGCAAGAGCATCTTCGAGCAAAAGAATGTAGAGACTCCGAAAGATTGGTCGATGACGGCGACCAATATCGTCGCCAGCAAGTATCTCCATGGGACGCTGGGAACCAGGGAGCGCGAGAGTGGTGTACGAGCGTTGGTGAGCCGTGTGGCTGAGACGATCCGGGATTGGGGATTAAACGGCGGCTACTTCGCTACTCGCGCTGACGCGGAGACATTCCATGACGAACTCGTGTACATCCTGCTCGAACAGCGCGCCGCTTTTAACTCACCAGTATGGTTCAACGTGGGATGCGATCGCCTCGAGCCTAACTCTGACGCACAGAATTGGCATTGGAATCCCGAGTTGGGAACTGTGAACTTCGGAGTCACCGGATACCGCAATCCGCAGTGCTCCGCGTGCTTCATTAACTCGGTGAAGGACTCGCTCGATTCTATCCTCACGCTGGCCAAAACCGAAGGCATGCTCTTTAAGTGGGGGTCGGGAACTGGCACCAATCTTTCTCCGCTGCGCTCTTCAACCGAGCAACTCTCGGGCGGAGGCACCGCTTCCGGGCCGCTGAGCTTCATGCGCGGATTCGACGCCTTTGCCGGCGTGATTAAGTCCGGTGGCAAGACGCGTCGCGCCGCCAAGATGGTGATCCTCAATGTCGATCACCCCGACATCGAAGAGTTCATCACCTGCAAGATGGAAGAAGAGGCCAAGGCGTGGGCATTGGTCCGCGAAGGTTACGATGGCAGTACGCCCGACTCACCCGCGTATTCGTCGATCTTCTTCCAGAATGCGAATAACTCGGTTCGCGTTACTGACGAGTTCATGCAGGCGGCGATCAACGATGAGAACTTCTTCACCCGCAGCGTAAAGGACAAGAAGCCGTTCGCATCCAAACGGGCTAAAGATCTGCTGCACAAGATCGCCGAGGCGACTTACTACTGCGGTGATCCTGGCATGCAGTTTGACACCGTCATCAACAAATGGCACACGTCAAAGAACACGGCGCGTATCAACGCATCGAACCCGTGCTCGGAGTACATGTTCCTGGATGATTCAGCCTGCAACCTTGCCAGCATCAATCTGCTGAAGTTCTACACAAACAACACCTTTGACGTTGAGGCGTACAAGTTAGCCTGTGACGTGCTAATCACCGCGCAGGAGATCCTAGTCGACAACTCGGGTTATCCGACTGAGGCGATCGCGCGCAACTCGCACGACTACCGTCCGCTCGGGCTTGGCTATGCCAATCTTGGCGGATTGCTCATGGCCGCAGGTCTGCCCTACGACTCCGATGCTGGACGTGACTATGCCGCCTGCCTCACCGCCATCATGTGCGGCGAGGCATATTACCAATCAGCGAAGATCGCCGAACTGTGTACGCCGCTCGCCCCCGCAACTGCGCATACGCAAAGCGCGGAAATCGGCGGTGCAGCGTGCCCCGGCTTTTACGTCAATCGCGAGCCGTTCCTGGATGTGATCAGGATGCATAGAGCGTCAGTGAACAATATTGGCGCCTCTGGGTCCTCTGTGGTGAACGATAAGCAGTTGCCGAAGCTCATTGAAGCCAGCAAGGAAGTTTGGGACAACGCGCTCGCCCATGGCGAGAAGCACGGCTACCGCAACTCTCAGGTCACGGTGCTTGCGCCGACGGGAACCATCGGTTTCATGATGGACTGCGATACCACCGGCATCGAGCCCGATTTGGCTCTCGTCAAATACAAAAAGCTGGTAGGTGGCGGCATGATCAACATCGTCAACAATACCGTCCCCACTGCACTTTTCAAGCTCGGCTACTCCAGCGAGCAGGCGAACGCGATCGTCAGCTATATCGACGCTACAGGCACCATCGAAGGCGCGCCAGGTCTCAAAGACGAACACCTGCCGGTGTTCGACTGCAGCTTCAAGCCAGCGAAAGGCACACGTGCCATCCACTACATGGGTCATATCAAGATGATGGCTGCCACGCAACCGTTCATCTCCGGTGCGATTTCCAAAACGGTAAATCTGCCCAATGACGCCACGGTCGAAGAAATCGCCGAGGCATATATTGAATCGTGGCGGCAAGGACTCAAGGCCGTAGCAATCTATCGCGACGGCTCCAAGGGCTCGCAGCCACTGAATGTGTCAGATGGAAACAAAGCGAAGGACACGAAAGCCGGACCGGCTGGCACCTCGCCCGTCGTGCCAGTAGCCAGTGGCCAACAACCAGTAGCTGCCGCTCAGGATCAGAATGCTCCGCCGCGCGCGGTCCGCCATCGGCTACCGGAGGAACGTGCGTCACTCACGCACAAGTTTTCCATCGCCGGCCACGAAGGCTACATTACCGTAGGTCTCTATCCCAACGGACAGCCGGGCGAGATCTTCATCAAGATGGCTAAAGAAGGTTCCACCGTCTCCGGACTGATGGACGCCTTCGCCACATCGGTTTCGTTAGCGCTACAGCACGGCGTTCCATTGAGAGTGCTCTGCGAGAAGTTCGCACACACCCGCTTCGAACCCAGCGGCTGGAGTGGCAGCAGCAAGATCGGTTACGCCAAATCGATCACCGACTACATCTTCCGCTGGCTACATTTCCGCTTCGTAGAGCCCGAACAAGGGGACCTCTTCGAGGGCATGTTCAAGCGGAATGGAGTCACTGCAGTAGAGTCGAGCGCTTTGCCAACGGGCGAGCCGATGGCAGAGCCGACGTCGGTCGTGAGCCTTTCGCCGGCAGCAAGCAACCAGCACGGGGCGGCTACCATGCATCCCGCTGACGCCCTCAAAGACATAATCGATCTGGGAGATGCTCCCTCATGCCACGTGTGCGGATCAATCATGACGCGCAACGGGAGCTGCTACCGATGCATGAGCTGCGGCAGCACGAGCGGCTGCAGCTAGGAGGAAACAAGAGCACGGATCGCACCGCTGTCACTGATCTGAGAGATAAACCAGCGAGCTTGCTCGCCGGTCAAATCACCCGATCACCCAATCAGGCAATCACCCGATTCCCGGAGGCTCCCCCAGATGCGCGAGAAGCAAGACTTGCTGCGAATCCCAAATGAGGAACTTGAGTATCAACCCGCACCCGAAACAGATGCAGGATTCATTGCCTCAATGGCAAGCAGGGTGGACGAGCTCCTCAGCGGTATGGAGTTTCGGTCGATACTGGAATAATGCCCAGGCAACATGAGTAGGAACCGCGGCGGCGTCGGCCCGATGTCAGTCCCTGCATGGAAGACACCGAGGACCACGAAATATGAAAGTTGAAGCCGGCCCTCTCCCTAAGGATGGATCTTCGCTGCCCAACCTCCTCCGGGCGCGAGATGCACTTTCAGCTTGCTACCTTTATTCACCTGAGTCGTAGTTTTCTGGTAGTCGCTTCCGTATCGATCCGCATTCACGCCATCTTGATAGGCATCCATGGTGAAGCTCCCGTCGCCGAGAAATGAGAGGTCAACATCCAGATCGCGCTGGGTCCAGTCTGTCATTGCCCCTACATACCAATCACGTCCGTTCCTTCTCGCCAGTAGCACATAGTCAGAGATGCGTCCGTCAAGCGCTCTTGTCTCATCCCACTCTGTGGGAACTGCCGCAAGGAACTCCATCGCCTCCGGCTCGCGCAAGTAGTTTGACGGAGTATCGGCGAGCATCTGCAACGGGCTCTCAAATACGACATACATCGCCAGCTGATGGCACCGGGTGCCCAGCGCCATTGGCTGAGCATGGATCGCAGCAAAATTCGTCTTCGTCGCGTTACGCATTGCTCCAGGCGTGTAATCCATCGGCCCAAGAAACATTCTTGTAAACGGCAAGGTAACGTTGTGTTCTGGCTCACTCTCTGCGCTCCACTTGCTCCATTCCATTCCACGGACGCCCTCGGCGCTGATCAGATTCGGCCAAGTTCGTGTCATCGAGGCCGGCTTCTGGTCACCGTGATAATCCACCAACATCTTTCGCTTTGCCGCTTCCCGAGCCACTTTGGGATAGAAGTTCATGACGAGCTGATCGCTGCGCTGCATGAAATCGACCTTGATGCCCTTGACTCCCCATTTTGCATACTGATCGAGCGCTGGAATTAACTGGTCCTCGAGGGTCTTCCATACCACCCACAGAATGATGCCGACGTTCTTCTGCTTCGCGTACGCGCTAAGCTCGTCCATGTTGATTTCCGGCACGACCTCAAGCACGTTCCCCAGCTTGTACCAGCCTTCGTCGAGGATGATGTAGGGAATACCATACTTCGCAGCAAAGTCGATGTAGTACTTGTACGTCTGAGTAGTGATTCCCGCTTTGAAATCGACGCCATAGACGTTGTTGGCGTTCCACCAGTCCCAACTCACTTTGCCCGGCTTGATCCAAGAGGTGTCTTGCAGCTCTGACGGCTTCTCCAGCAGCCAAACGAGTGCATTGGTTAGCAAGTCCACGTCTCTTTCTGCAATACCAATGAGCCGCCAGGGAAACGTGCGCGTGCCGGCAGTGATCGCGATGTAGTCGGCACTCTGCGCCACTCTAAAGTCACGGTCCCCCTGTAGCGTTTCTTTCAACGGATAAGGTGGAAATGTGGAAGTAAGGCCGTTGCCGCCGGTACCGCGCAGCCACATGCCCGGATAATCCTCGACGTCCGACTCCGCGATTGCGATCTTCGCGCCGCCTCCGACATCTACTACAGCCGGCAGACTGCCGAGAAACGCCGGAGCTATCTCGCTCAAATGCTGCGGGAGATACTTGCGTTCGTTATGCGAGAAGAAGCTGTCTTCCTGCGGGTAGTATGCGACAAAGTTACTAGGGAAGTTCCAATTTGACTCTTCGCCATAGACCTTCACCTGCTGCGCCGATAGCGAGGTCTCCAGCCGGTAGGCGACGCCTTCGTTGTACGCTCTAAACACCACAGCGTACCCACCGTCGAGACTGAGCCGCAGCTCGTTAAAGTTGTCCCGGAGCTCTGCAAATTTTTGCCGTACTGCAGGTTTGATTGTCTGATTATTTGTCCGCTCCTTCGCGTCCAGCACCTTTGGCTTCAGTCCCAGTTTCTTGTGCTCGATATCGATCGAGAGAGTGCAGTTCTCCAGCAGAGCCCTGCCGTTCAAGAGCACGTCATAGCGAATCCTGTCGGCAGTCCGAATCCTGAGTTCGACTTTTTGGTTAGGCGAGCGCAGATCGTAACTCGACTGCGCCGTAGTGAATCCATGGCACGTGAACGTCAGCACGATGGTGAACAGTACTTTGCCTAGGAAACTGTTCTTGAAGTTCAATCGTTCCTCCTGATTTGAAACCCGCAGCGGTTGTGGGATGGCATTATAGCGGTCGACTGCCGCAGTCTGAGCAGCTCCAACGAATGTCGGCGTTATGCCGCTGTTCCCGAACTCTCCCCAAAGGTGCTACGGAACAGATGGACCATGTCTGCGAATGCGAGATCTGCGCATTCCGGATCGTAGCGCGGGCCCTCGTCACGCATAAACGCGTGCTCGGCGGGATAAAGCTTCACGCGATATTTCACTCCTGCCTGCTGTAGCGCCGCTCGAATCCGTTCGCGTCCTTCTTTGGACACATGCGGGTCAGCTTCGCCGAAGATCATCAGCAACTCACCTTTGACTTCGGCAACAGCCTGTAGTGAACCGGCATCCTCATCGCTGCCGAGCTTGCCGTCGTGGATCCCTGTTCCATAAAAACACACAGTCGCGCGTACATCAGGCTGAAGAGCAGCCCGAAATGAAAGGTGTGCGCCTATGCAGAATCCGGCGGCGCCGAGCTTCGCCGGGGATACGAATGGGTGCTCGGCGAGATAGTCGAGCACTGCGCGGCAATCACGATCAAATTCTGCGGCCTTTGTCCGGCTTGCATTGTGTAATCCGCGACTGCGGCCGGCATCATCAAAGGCAATCACTGTCCCAGGAGACTCAATGCGGTGGTAGATCTCGGGAGCCGCAACAACAAATCCGTAGCCTGCAAGACGCACGCAAGCTCGCAGCATTGGGCTCGTCAGCTGGAAGATATCGGAATAGAAGATAATCCCGGGAAACTTGCTCTTGCTCTCCGTTGTGGGCGCGGCCACGAAGATGCGCAAAGGCGAGTTGTCGACTGTGATCTCGGGAAAGTCCGTCGTGACGATCATTCGTATCCCATCAGGAGGAAAGATGTCTAATGTAAGCGAATGACCGGCACAATGAAAGCGATGGTGCTCCGACGGGCAGCGGCTGTCGACACAAACTCGCTCGTGCTGTCGAACATCGCAATCCCGCAGCCGGGAGACGATGAAGTACTCGTTGAAGTCAGCGCGTGTGGGCATCTGTCGCACCGATCTGCACGTGCTAGAAGGCGAACTGATACCCAAAGTGCCGGGCATTCGCGGAGCCAGCGTGCTGCTGGTCGGAGAAGGGAGACTCTAGCGTGCAGCAAAAGATCTTCTGGATCATCTTCATCATTCTCAGTATGATCGCGGATTTCACGCTGCCGCTGGTTTGGGGATTGCTCGCGACAATCCCGGCGGTCCTCATTAGTTGGTGGGTAGCTTACCGAAGCGGCTGGTTCTGATGCACGTTATGTGACCTTTACTGTTTAAGGGCTCAGTTTGCCGGTTTGCAAGTAGTTTTGCGATGGGACGCCAAATGCATCAGCTACGCGATTGAAGAACGCGAATAGAGCAACTACGTAGACTGCTTCGGAAATCTGCGACTCCGTCCAACCCGCATCGCGAAGTTTCTGCACATCTTCATGAGTCGATTTATAAGCTGCATGCGTAATCACTTCTGCATAGGCAAGCAAGGCGCGTTCGGCAGAGGAAAGGTTCGCCTCAGTAAGTTTGCCATCAACGATGGCAGCGACAGTTTCGTCAGGCGCTCCCTGAACCCGCAGGAAGTATGCATGGCTATCGATTCAATAAGGACACCGATTCAGGTAGGAGACATAAGGGCCAGCATCTCTTTGTGACGGCGCGAAAGATGGCCTTCACAGAAATGGACGGTATTTGAGAACTCGACTACCTTGCGAAGGAAATCGGGTCGCGCGCCAAAGCATTTGATGATTCCCGGAACCTGCTGCCGTCCCGACGACGCACGCCAGAAATCGTATGCAGCGCCAATCTCACCCGTGGCCTCAGCATCTTCGATGATGCGAATCTTGGTGGGCCTCTTGGTGTCATCAGGGTTTGTCATAGGTACCCCTGCATCTACCCAAGCGCTTAGTCCACTTCCCGTATTCGCATCGAGCCCGGAGCGGCGGTTGAGGCACCGCCCTCGGCCGCGTCCTGCGCCTTCTGCCATTCCTGTTCGGGGATTATCCTGATTGGCTGCAGCTTCTTCGGTGTCAGTTGTTTATTTAGCGAGTCCATCTGTGGTGTAACGAGCTTCTGAAACTGAGCAATCACGTCCTCGAGCTCGCGCCGCAGAACCTCGGTACGTGCCACTTGCGACTCTGTCGGCTTGCCTTCATAGCCGTTCACATCGCTATACAGTCCGGCCAGAAATTCCCGCAAACGTTCTTCACCAGTAATAGCTCCGCCTTCTTTAGTTGCGACTATTTTGCCGCGCACAACGTCAGAGTCTGCTGCGAGTTTGCTTAGCCGCTGCTTCAGTGAATCACCGTCTTTGAGTTGGCCAGCGTCACGATTTGCAGTGTCGCGCATGGCGATGATGGAATCCACGGCCCAGCTCATGTGGTTCAACATTCCCGATAATTTGCTCGCTAAGTCGAACTGCGCCTTGCGATCCTCGACTGTGAACTTCACACGCGGGTCGAGCACCACATCAATCTTCGACTCGTACGTCTTCTCACCTTTCGTCATCTTCACGGTATAAGTGCCAGGTACAACGCGTGGTCCGACAGCAGCGCCAAAAGCCGCGCTGGCGGCAGGCGGAACTTTGGGGGCCTTCAGGTGCATCGACCACGACGCCCGATTCACCCCACGATGTTTGCTGCTCGCAATCGTGTCTACCAGCTTGCCTTGGGAGTCGAAGATCTCGATCTTCAGATCACCGAAGATGTGACGAGTGCGCTGGTAGTAGGGAATGGTCGCTTCGTCCGGACGGCTCTGGCCAGTGAAAGCGTTTGCTCCTTCTGGCCATCCCGCGAATGTCTCCAGCCACTGCACTCCTTGGGGCATGGGAAGGAATCCTGCGTCTTCCTGCATGATCTCCGAAGTAAGCGCGCGCAGAGGTGAGATATCGTCGATGATCCATATGCCGCGCCCGTGCGTGGCCAGAACGAGGTCATTAGTTCTCGGATGGATGACGAGGTCGTCGACGGCGACTGCTGGGAAGTTGCTGCCTTTGTACTGCGCCCAGCGTTCTCCGCCATCATTGCTGATAAACAAACCAAACTCCGTACCAGCAAAAAGCAAGTTGGGGCTGACAGCATCCTCCTTTATTACATGCGCCCAGCCGCGCATTCCGCTGTCATCTGCCACGATGGACTTCCAGGTTTTGCCATAATCGGCCGTCTTGAAGAGATGGGGCGCCATGTCGCCGTCCATGTGACGATCAACGGCTACGTAGGCGGTGCCCTCGTCGTAGCGGCTCGCTTCTACCCAGGTGATCCAGGGACTCTTTCCCATGCCGGGAAGATTGCCGGCTACATTTGTCCAGCTCTTGCCACCGTCCCGTGTGACCTGAATGTTACCGTCGTCGGTACCAACCCAGATGAGTTGGCCGTTCTTCGGCGACTCGGAGATCGCGTAAACCGTTGTGTTCATCTCGGCCGCTGAGTTGTCGACGGTAATGCCGCCGGACTCTTCCTGTTTCTGCTTTTCCGGATCATTGGTGCTCAGGTCGGGCGAGATGCGCTCCCATGATTGCCCATGATCGCGAGAACGGTAAAGAAACTGGGCGCCCAGATAGAGCGTGTTCTTGTTATTAGGACTAATCTGGATTGGTGTGTTCCAGTTAAACCGCAGCTTTTTCTCACCATATTGTGGATACGGTTTAATGGCGCGAATTTCATGCGTCTTGCGGTTGACCCTGCCGATTTCGCCTCCCTGAGCTTCTGCATAGACATAGGTAGGGTCTGAGGGATCCTCCCACATCCAGAAGCCATCGCCGCCATACATGTTCTCCCAACGTGAGTTGCTCACACCGCCTGGGTAGGAAGAATCGCCTACCCAGGAGCTGTTGTCCTGCAATCCGCCATAGATGTGATACGGAATCTCGTTGTCCACGCTCACGTGATAGAACTGCGATACTGGTAGGTTGACCTCGTGCTCCCAGCGTGTACCACCGTCAAAGCTGCGCCATAGTCCACCGTCGTCAGTAGCAAAGATCTGATTCGGATCGTCGGGGTTGATCCAGACATCATGGAAGTCACCGTGAGCTTGGTTGGAAACGGCGCTGAAACTTTCTCCACCGTTTACGCTTAGCAGGAGGACGAGATCCACTTTGAAGACTTTGTTCTCGTTTTTCGGATCGACGATGAGATTGGAAAAATAAAATGGGCGCCAAACCATGTACTGGCTGGCATCCAGCTTCTTCCAGTTTTGGCCGCCATCGTCGCTGCGGTACAGCGCACTCGCCTTCGCTTCAATCATCGCGTACACCGTCTGCGGCTTTGAGGGAGCAACCGCAATTGCGATTCGTCCGTATGGCTTTGCTGGCAGACCCTTCGCGTTATTTTCTGCGATCTCGCTCCAATGTTCGCCACCATCGGTGGACTTGAATATGCCGCTGCCCGGCCCTCCGGAGCGGAACGTCCACGGCTGACGGCGGAAATCCCACGTGGTTGCGTAAACCGTGTTCGGCTCCTGCGTGCTCATCGACATCTGACCGCAGCCGGTGGAGGGATTCGCGCCCGCTAGCACTTTCCGCCAGTTCTTGCCGCCGTCAGCGGTCTTGTAGACTCCACCAGCCTCGTTGTCCGCGAACGCGGAACCGGTGGCGCAGACCAGAACCGTGTTTCCGTCTTTCGGGTTCACCAGCACTTTAACGATGTGCTCGGTGTCTTTGAGTCCAACATTCGTCCAGTTCTCACCGCCGTCTGTGGACTTGTAAATGCCGTCACCGATGGAAACGCTGTTGCGCATCCAGCTCTCGCCGCTTCCCGCCCAAACGATTTTCGTGTTAGTCGGATCTACTGCGAGCGCGCCGATCGACTGCACGGCCGGTTGGTCGAATACGGAACGGAAGCTGCTGCCTCCATTCACCGACTTCCACACGCCACCACTCGCAGCACCGGCAAAGACGGTGAGGCGGCCTTTGTCGTTGAACGCCGTGACCGCGGCCACGCGACCACTCATGACTGCCGAGCCAATGTTGCGTGCCGGAAGCCCGGAGATAGTCCCCGCGTCAAAGCGGACCGGCTTAGGTGCGGCTTGCTGCGCGAGTCCGTCGCCGGCGCAAGAAACCAGAAACAATGAGCAAGAGAACACAAGTCCGCGCAACTGCTTTCCCGTATTAGCTCTGAAGATCATTCGTTAATAAATCCTTTCACTCTTCTGCGGCACAGCCGCGCTCCGCCGTGTTCGCAATGTGCAACACAGACAAAGGGGTCCGACGCGGCAGCCGAAGTTTTTGCGGTAGCTCTTTGGCGTAACTTTCATTAACAGGTGCGCCGAAGTTCCTATTCCACTCCCGGCTTTCCTCCAGGCTTTACCGGAGCCGTCGGAGCCGCGGGCATCTTGAAGTCCGTATCGGGAATATTCACATTGGCTTCCATCTTTTCAATGGACTGTGCCTTTTTGGTCCGGCCGGCTCTTCGGTCCACTCGAAATTGAAAATGGAAAAAAGACGCCGTTCACCTGCTTGTAAGAGCCCAGATCGGTCTGATTCTCGCGCACGGCGCCTCGGATAAACTGCTGCCGTTCTGTACGGATCTCAATGTAGGTGTCCGGATCCAGGTAGTAGTACACAATATCCCCATTCTTGAGCGTCACTTTTAGGCGATAAACGTCATCGCCGTCCACGGTGTCACGTCCGAGATATTCGACGGTGTTGCCCTTTTCTTTGTAATCCACTAGTGGTCCGTAGAAGTCAGCATCTTCACTGATGTCGCGAAGGTCGTCTTCTCCGAGCATTTCGGGGTCACGGCGGCCTTGGAATGGTGAGATCTGCCATCCCGTCTTGCCGTCATACGCTTGGATCTGAGTCATGCCTTGAACGATGAACATCTCGCGAATGTAGTCGGGCGCCTTCGCAACTTGCGCGACCTGCGCGCTGAAGCTCCCCTGTTGGTACTTGCCAGAGAACTTGTACGACTTGATTGCCTTGATCTTGTCGACCCCACCCTTGGCCTCAAGGTTCTTGGCCACAAGCTCATCGGCGGTCTGCGCCGAACTGGTTGCTGTGAGGGTGATTCCGAGGACAAAGGCCAGGAGTTTACGCATCGATTGGCTCCTTTTTGCGCAGGTTTATTTTCAGTTTTAGCCGAACCAGATTCGGTAGGAACAATGTTTGAAGTTTTGGAGACCCGCAAGTTTACAACAATGAGTTATGGAGTCCATCGCGAATGGCATGGCACTCGTCCCAGATGGGAAGGTAACCAGAGGGATTGCTTGAACCGAAGACTATTTCACAGTTTGCCCCGGCGATCAGATCAGCAGTCAAATCGCGCAATGTCGAAAAGGCGATCACAAGATAGTGCATCGCTACATGGCGATCAAAAGATCTTGTGATCTAAAAGTCGGAATCAGGCATTTTCAACCTTAAGCACTTTTTTTTGGCTGATTTTGAATGAAAAGGGAACGAGGAGGGTCAGCGAGGC
>Ga0170475_108776214_pt1 | contig 16454 bp, 14 predicted proteins | sample Soicark_Litter_5_FD_111474 | JGI IMG/M metagenome (GOLD analysis project Ga0170475, IMG submission 111474) | Avena fatua rhizosphere microbial communities from Hopland, California, USA. Combined Assembly of 48 SPs
CAGCAGCTCTCAAACCCCAAAATCCGTTAGAGGGCGAAGCTTTACTCTCCCGAAAAGCCGTTTGGCCAAACTAGAGCGACGGCGCTTCGCTCTGGTAAGGTTCTGGCGCTCGATGGTGGCGGAACATGCACGCGACAGGCTCGATTGTGCAGGAATCGAGTTCGAGATCGAACAGAATCATGCGCTAATGCGCGGCTGCGACGAGCCACTTACGATTCAGGGCTTCGAGCGTATACTTAACGGGCCACCAGAACTGATTGCGGAAGGCAGATGCTATGTTGATTCAGGAAGTACTCCAACCTCTTCCAGCAACTTTCGATGCACTAACTGCGCTGCGTGAGCGTATTCAGGATAAGAAAGCGCGCGTCGGTGTACTCGGACTCGGATACGTGGGGCTTCCTCTGGCGGTCGAGTTCGCCGCGGCCGGTTCGAAGTCATCGGAATCGACGTTCAACAATCGAAGGTCGATCAATGCAACATCGGCGAGTCTTACGTCAAAGACGTCCCCAATGAGGTCTTTGCGCCGCTTGTGCGAAGCGGCAAGCTTCGAGCCACGTCCGATATTAGCGTGATTGCCACTCTCGACACGGTAGATATCTGCGTGCCTACGCCGCTGCGCAAGACGAAAGATCCGGATATGAGTTACGTGATCGCGGCGACAGACGCCATCGCCGCTCACATGCATCCGGGTCCTCTGATCATGTTGGAGTCGACCACATATCCGGGCACGACGGACGAACTGGTGCTGCCGAAACTGGAGCAATCCGGCTTAGCAGTGGGAAAAGATTTCTTCCTCTGCTTTTCACCGGAGCGCGTAGACCCGGGAATCCGAAATTCCATACTCGGAACATTCCAAAAGTCGTCGGCGGGATTACGGCGGCCTGCACGGAAGTAGGGTCGCTATTTTATCGGCAGGCACTCGATGCGTGGTGCCGGTCGGTTCGACGCGCATCGCCGAGATGGTGAAGCTGCTCGAAAACACATTTCGGATGATCAACATTGGGTTGGTGAACGAAATTGCCATTATGTGCGAGCGCATGAACATCGACGTTTGGGAAATCATCGATGCGGCTGCTAGCAAACCATTTGGCTTCATGCCGTTTTATCCGGGACCCGGTCTCGGCGGGCACTGCATTCCCATCGATCCTTACTATCTTTCCTGGAAGACAAAAGAGGCGGGTTTCGAGGCTCGCTTCATTCAATTAGCCGGATACATCAATGGCCACATGCCCGAATTTGTCGTCGAAAAAAATACAGAACGCGCTGAACGATGCAGCAAAGCCCATACGTGGCTCGAATATTCACATTCTCGGGTCGCTTATAAACGCGACATCGACGACATTCGCGAATCCCCTGCCCTCGATACATGCTGCTGCTCAAGCAGCGCGGCGCGCGTATTAGCTTTTTCCGATCCCTATGTGCCTAGTCTGAGCCTTGGTGATGTGACGTTGTTGTCGGAGGACGCGGCCACCGCACCCGCGAAAGCAGATTGCGTCGTTGTTGTCACGGACCATAGCAACGTCGATCACTCAAGAGTTGTCGAAGTAAGCAAGCTGATTATCGACACCCGGAATGCGCTAAAGACGTTCAAGTTGGAGAAGATCGTTAAGCTTTAGTTCAATGACGAGCCGCAACACTTGCCCGGTCTCAGTAGCAAGCAGTTTGCCGATTTCCTGCTGGTAGTCGGAAGTGTCAAGCATTTGGCGCTTACCACCAGAGCATGCGCGATGGCTCCAAATGGCCGCAAATCGGGAGAAACCTGGGGCCGGGCCGTCATCCAGAACCTCGCGAGGACCTGTAGGTCGAAATTCCCCGGATTCCCGGTTCTCTGCCCTAAGTTTTACAAATTGTCGCAGTTTTACGAGGCGCATCGAGGTCACAAAATTTTATCACTATTGGTGAAAGAAATTAGCTGGACCAAAAATCTGGTGATCCTGGAGCGGTGCAAAGATGACGCCGAGTGCGAAGTCTACCTTCGGCGGACCCAGCAGTTTGGCTAGATCGGCCGCACAAATGAGTGTACTAGAAACCTAAGCTCTTGAAGCCGATGCTCCCCTATTGACAGTCGTGTCCATTCCGGTGAGAATCAGAAAGATCACATTCGACACTAAGAGACTCTTTCGGATTTCATACTGGCCTTGCAGCTCGATCAGCCTTCACTGCAGTCTCGCCGTGAGCTGAACGCCCCGAAATCCGTAGCAGGGCGGAGCTTCATTCTGTTTGGTCTCATTTACCGATAACGATCAATGTCTTAGATAATAGAGACACAGCGCACGGTGAGAGTCCACTGTCAACAATCACCAGAATCTTCCCGAAGATCGCGCGGTTGAACAACCAGCTTTGACTCCTCAGACTAGATGTTCCGAGTACTTTCGGAGGTCGTTTCATCCTGCACTGTGTACGACAGGCCACTAGCTCAGAGTTGTGCTTTCCTCGATTCTTAAAAATTCTGATGCGAAAAGTTTCGGCCGTTCGGACGCAAATCGCATACCAAGTGCATGCCTGCAGTCCGGGCCCGCGCTGACGATCGTAGCGACCTCAACAGAATTACGTAACGGGGGCATTTGGGCTATGTCTAAGACGTCGGCTTTCCGGTTATTCTGCGGATTTTAGCGGAAAGGAACCACTCATGCAAATTTCAGTATTGGGACTTGGGTACGTCGGTACTGTATCGGCGGGATGCCTTGCCGCCAGCGGCCATGAGGTCATAGGTGTCGATCCCGTGCAAACCAAAGTCTGCTTGATTAATAATGGCCTGTCACCAATCATTGAAGCTGAGATAGGAGAGATCATCGCGTCGGCTGTGTCGACTGGTCGATTGCGTGCCACGACTGATACTGGTGAGGCTATGGATAAGTCGGACTTGTCTTTCGTTTGTGTAGGTACACCAAGCCAATCAAACGGGAATCTTGACCTGCATTACGTGCAGCGAGTGTGCGAACAAATTGGGCAGGCTCTTAAGAACAAGCGTACGCGGCAAACCATAGTGATCCGCAGCACCATCCTACCCGGCACAATGCATAACATTGTGATTCCGACTCTCGAACAATCCTCTGGAAAACGGTTGGGAATCGATTTCGATGTTTGCCATAATCCCGAGTTCTTGCGCGAAGGTTCTGCCGTCCGAGATTTCCACTGCCCACCTAAAACGGTAATTGGAGAGTTGGACCAGGCAAGCGGGGACCTTTTGGCACGCCTCTACGCTGGAATACCCGGCCCGGTGCTCCGCACGGATCTGAAGACCGCGGAGATGGTCAAGTACGTTGACAATAGCTGGCACGCCCTCAAGATTGGCTTCGCGAACGAAATCGGTAATGCATGCAAGTCCTTTGGTATCGATGCGCATGAACTTATGAAGATCTTCTGCAGGGATGAGAAACTCAATATCTCACCCGCGTATCTGATGCCCGGGTTCGCCTTTGGCGGGTCCTGTTTGCCGAAGGATCTACGCGCCCTTGCCTACCAGGCCAAAAATCACGACTTGCAGCTTCCAATCCTAGATTCGATACTGCGAAGTAACGAGATGCAGATCAGCAGAGGTCTGCGCTTAATAATGGATAAAGGGCACCAACGCGTTGGCGTATTAGGATTTAGCTTCAAGGCGGGGACGGACGATCTCAGAGAGAGCCCGGTGATCGAAGTAACTGAGCGCCTTATCGGAAAAGGATATGACTTACGTCTGTACGATAGAAACGTGAAGGTTGCGAGTCTGGTCGGCGCAAATCGGGATTTTATTCTCAACCGTATTCCGCATATCTCCAAGCTCATGGTCGCCGACATCGACGAAGTATTGGATCACGCTCAGACCGTCGTGATCGGCAACGATGATCTCGAATTCAGGAGTGTACCCGACAGATTACGTCATGACCAGGTTCTTGTCGATTTCGTGCGAATCACGAGTCGGAGGAGCGAGCAAGGTAAGTATGACGGCATCTGTTGGTAACGGGCTATAGAATCCCGCTACGCAAGTGATCTCATCCGTGCTGGGCTGCACATGGTGACTGTTGCGAGTGCTACAAGCAATGTAATGACATGGAATGTCCTGATCATAGTTGAACAGCCGCGACTGCCGTTCCACTGTTAACCGGTGCGCGAACTCTACCGATTCCATTTGATCAGTGGCTGGCGTTTGATCAGTGGCTGGAAGGATGTATGTGTTCTCCACTGCAATGCTTATGATTTTGCCGTTCTCTGCCCACAAGACCAACTACGTATTCAGCCGGGCAATCATGGACCGCATTCATAATTGGGCGGTATCCGATACCCAAGGCAGAGGAGCGCGTTAGTAACCTTGCTTTCGGAAGTTGACACAAACAAGCGAAGTTACGGGCAGATCCTCAAATCCTCTGCGCTCGTTGGAGGCTCCCAGGTACTGAATATCGCAATCGGAATTGTTCGGACCAAGGCGATGGCGATCTTGCTGGGTCCATCCGGCTTTGGATTATTTGGGCTCTATGGATCCATCTCCGACCTGGCTCAGAGTATCGCCGGAATGGGTGTGAATAGCAGCGGTGTCCGGCAGATCGCCGAAGCATGCGCGTCGGACAAACAACAGGCGATCGCGCATACAGCCGCTGTACTGCGCAGGACATCGATCCTTCTGGGAATGCTTGGCGCTGTTCTTCTCGTTGCGTTTTCAAAACAGGTGTCCATCCTGACGTTTGGCAACGACCGGCATATGGCCGCGATATCGCTCTTGTCAATTACTGTTTTCTTCCGGTTGATTTCAGCCGGCCAGGGAGCCTTGATTCAAGGTATGCGGCGCATATCAGACCTTGCCAAGATGAGCGTGTTGGGCGGGCTCTTTGGGGCGTTGATTGGAATTCCGGTCGTCTATTTCTTCCGCGAAAAAGGGATTGTGCCATCTCTGATCGGTGTTGCCGGTATGACGATTGTTACTTCCTGGTGGTACAGCCGCAAGATAAAAATCCAAATACCGTCCATGACGCCCTCTCAAGTTGGTGGGGAAGCTGCTCCGCTTCTGAAGCTTGGCTTTGCGTTCATGATCACAAGTCTGATGACGATGGGCAGCGCCTATGTAGTCCGGACCATCGTCTTACGCCAACTGGGTTTCGAAGCTACCGGATTGTATCAATCTGCATGGACCTTGGGCGGACTCTATGTTTCGTTCATTCTGCAGGCTATGGGAGCGGATTTTTACCCGCGTCTCACTGCCAGTGCCAACAACAATGAGATGTGCAACCGGATGGTCAACGAGCAAGCCCGGGTTGGTCTGCTGTTAGCCGGACCCGGCGCAATAGCCACCCTCATCTTCGCGCCAGTCGTCATTTCAATGTTTTACAGCGCCAAATTTCAGGCAGCAGTCGGAATCTTGCGTTGGATTTGCCTGGGAACCACGCTTCAAGTAATCACCTGGCCCATGGGCTTCATCTCGCTAGCAAAAGGAAGATCGAATGTCTTCTTCTGGAGTGATTTCGCCTGGACAGGAGTTTATTTGAGCGTGGCTTGGCTATGCGTAAAGTGGTTCGGCTTGAACGGAACAGGTATCGCCTTTTTTCTATCGTATGTCTTTCACGCGCTTATCACGTACCCCCTCGCTCGCTGGATAAGCGGATTTCGGTGGTCGAGAGATACCAGAGAGACGCTGCTAGTCTTTCTGTTCTTGATAGCTCTCGTCTTTTGTGCATTCTATTCGCTACCAGCATTCTGGATGACTGTTCTTGGTTGCTTGATTCTGATCTTAAGTACTCTTTACTCGAGTAGAGTGCTAATGAGCTGTATCTCTCTGCCAAAGCCCGTATCTGCGTTCCTAGTACGATTCCGGCTCTCGCCTTGTGCCCGATAGCTTTCACACCACGCCGACCCCGAATTAAAGGGGCCATCGCGAGATTAATAGAGCTGAACACGAGCAGCGAAAGGACGAGAACCACTGTACGCGCACTAGGCGGAATGTAACTATGAAAATCCTAATGTTCCCGTACGACCTCGTCGTAAGTGGCACCACAATCAACGCCATCGAGCTCGCCGCCGCGCTCCGCAACTTGCACGGGCTCGATGTAGTGCTTTTCGCGACGCCTGGACCAATGCAGGCCTTAGTTCGCGAAAAGGGATTGCGCCTCTTGGAAGCTCCAGAGCCACGAATTTACCCGTCTCCGGCACGCATGTGCGCGCTCCGCGAAGCCGTCCGCTCTGAGCGCCCCGATCTCATTCATGTCTGGGATTGGCATCAGTGCTTAGAGGCGTACTATTCCGTTCATTTGCCGATGCGAATCCCAATGGTCGTCACCGACATGTCGATGACGTTTATGCGCCTATTGCCAAAGTACTTACCAACTACATTCGGCACGCCAGAACTCGCCGACAAGGCTCGATTTGTCGGGCGCCGACCTGTAGGGCTGCTCTTACCGGCAGTTGACATCAAAGCAAATGAACTGGGATCTGTGGACCGTGAGCCCTTCCGACGTGCTTTGGGTATTAGGGACAGCGACATAGCGCTGGTTACGGTATCTCGGCTTGATGACTGTATGAAAGGTGAAAGTCTATTCCGGACGCTCGAAGTCGTACGCACACTAGCGCGCGACCTGCCTCTCCGCTTCGTAATCGTGGGTGATGGGCCAGCTAGGGGCGATCTCACTGCGCAAGCAAATGACATAAACTTCGGCTTAGGACGGCATGTCGTGGACCTAACAGGTGCACTCGTGGACCCTCGCCCGGCCTACGCGGCGGCAGACATTATAGTCGGGATGGGTGGTTCTGCTCTACGGGGAATGGCATTTGAAAAGCCTGTCGTAGTGGTAGGCGAAAAAGGTTTCTCTGCCCCGTTGACACCGGAAACCGCAGAATGGTTCTACTATCACGGGATCTATGGGCAAGGGGACGGATCTGAAGACAACGAAGCGCTGCGTGAGACAATCCGCAGCCTAGCCGAGCGACCCGAAAGCGCGCAAGCTCTTGGACAATTTTCGCACCGGTTCGTTGTTGAACACTTTGATTTGGAAAAGATCTCTGCCTCATTTGTTACATTCTGTCGCGAGGCAGTAGCGGTATCATCGCTTCGCATCCTGACGTCTGACGCAATCAGAACAGCGGCCGTATACTTCAGGGAGAGACGGTTCCTGCAGCTTCGTCGTGGACGTGTGCGGAATCTCCCTCTGAGGCCTCGGGTCTCCTAATTCGCGCAGGCACTAGGGATCGAGCACCGCGGCACCTAACTAGATTGTGTCCAGTGCGTCAGGGAGTATTCCAATGCCAGCGTGCTTCTTTTTGATATACCACCCTGGAGAGAGCACAAACGTTTCGGAAAAAAGCACTGCAATTCCTGAGTCTTCGATATCGGGCAGCAGCTAAGCATTACGAAGCAGGCATGCATTGCGACTCCATTCCAAGCGAATTGTGCAGTCTGGCAAACACGTATAGCCGTTCTGGACCGCCCCGCCGACATCACAACCCTGAAGCTGCTAATTTCAGGATCATCAGCATTGTTCTTGATGACGTGCAAGGATCCATGACTTCGTCTATTCAGATTGAGCGCTCTTATCGACAGAGCCGCCCTGCCAATTCGACATGTGTGACATCGGGTGAATTGGTATGATTCCGAAGCTCATAATCCAAACTGGGCCGCCGCAGCTTCCGCTGTTGCTACAGGCCGCGACAGTGAATGTAAAACTTCTTCACCCAGACTTCGAGCATCGATTTTATGATGATGCGATGATCGACGTTTTCTTGGATACATACTTCCCAGAGTATAGAGCGGAATACCGGTCATTCCCGTTTCGAATTCAGAGATACGACTTCTTTCGTTATCTGGCTATATACCAGTTCGGTGGGTTTTACCTCGATACCGACATGTTCCTTATTCGAAGCCTCGTGCCACTGTCAACGTTAGTGGGTACAACCTGTGTCTTTCCATTTGAGGGGCTCACAATCAATCATTTTCTCCGTCGTGAATATGGAATGGACTGGGAAATAGGCAACTACGCTTTTGGAGCTGCTCCGGGTCATCCATTTCTTCAGGCAGTAATAAAAAACTGTATAAGAGCCCAGAAAGATCCTGACTGGGTGAAACCAATGATACGCGGAACGCCAGCCCTTTCCAGAATCGACTTTACTGTTTTAAATACAACCGGTCCCGGTCTTGTCTCTAGAACTCTTGCTGAGAATCCTGACCTCGCCCAAACGGTCACCGTACTCTTTCCCGAGGATGTATGTGATTCCCGCAATTGGAACTGCTTCGGTGATTTTGGAATTCACTTCATGCGAGGGCATTGGCGGCGCATGAATGACCTTGGCTTTGTACACAGACACTTGGCGGGATATTGGGGGTACTGGAGGGAGCACCGCGCCTTGAGGCAGAGTCGTAGGATCGGAAAGGCAAGAGGTCATTTTCCGCAAATTCAGTTCAGTGCTACAAACCGCTGATCTGCCCGCTGGTCCAGTCGACCATAGATCTGTTGGCAAATGGCTGGCGTGGACTGTAATACCAGCGTCTCCGAGTGGTCGCGAGGTTACTTGCAATCCCACGTTATCAACCTGGCATTTCGGCGAGACAAGCATAGTAACGGCATACGAAAATACGCAAAGATCAGCGAATGTTCGTTTGAAAGGAAGATCGGATGGACGTCCCATACTTACATATGATCCGGGGTAGTCATTTGGTCGAAGTAAGAGCGAAGGGACACTGGGTTACAACGCCCGCAATCGAGGTCAATGGCGACATACTTATCACTACCGGGCGCCGCATTAAGATCGCAAAAATCCGCGGTGAAGCAATGAGGGAAAAAGAAATCCACGACCCCGAACTATACATTGCAGCCCTCAGGAATGATAAGGACCGGATCCTAAACGCTGATATTTTCACCTTTACTCAAAAGCTCCCTGCGACCGAGCCGAGATATTCATATCCAATGGAATGGGAGAGTTTGGCGGCTATACCGATTGTAAGCTTCAATGAATGGTGGAAGGGGCTACCGCAGGAAACTCGCAAGAACGTAAGACGCTCCGAAAAGCGTGGCGTTGTAATCACGGCCAGAGGATTAGATACGAATGTCGTCGAAGGAATTCGAGCAGTAAACGACGACTCTCCAATGCGTCAAGGTCTGAAGAATGCCTATTATGGACTGACAGCGCAGGATACCTGGAAGCGTTACGGCGAATTCAACGGCAGATGCGCGTTTATATGTGCACATTCGGGTGAAGAAATGATAGGGTTTCTGCATCTTGTGTATCGAGAAAATGTAGCAGCAATCTTGAACTTGACCGTGAAGGCCAGCCAGTCTGACAAGCGTCCAGCCAATGCCTTGATGGCAAGAGCGGTGGAAATCTGCGAAGGATACGGTATTTCACATATCAGTTATGGACTTTATAATTACGGAAATAAACGTAACACTTCGTTGCGCGAGTTTAAGATTCGCAATGGCTTCAACGAGATTTTGATCCCCAGATATTTTGTGCCTATAACACCTTGGGGAAGGGCTTGTGTTAAGGCAAATCTTCATCGTGGCCCTATCGGTATTCTGCCTCATTCGGTCATTGCGGCCGGACTGCGAGTCAGGGCGTTATGGTTTAAGTTTCATAAGCCGGTGTAGCTCAATGCCAGAGCGGCCGAATTGTAATCGACAGATGGAGGTTGAAATCCTCCCGCCGGCTCCAGTTTCCATAAGCTGAGCGCTGCGCTCAGATAGACGGTTGGCTCTCATCTAAAAGAAATTTCCGGGTGCTAAAGCAGCGCTCGCCATCTCGAATGTTGATCCCTTACGGGAAGATTCATTTTCCTCAAGGGCACTGCAATACTAATCCCACCCCGTGCATCCGAAACAACCAATGCTTCCTGGCTACGTTATCGTTACGCCGGCGCGAAACGAGGCTCAATTCATCGAACTCACTTTGCGGTCTGTCGTAGGACAGACGGTTCGCCCGCTGAGGTGGGTGATCGTAAGCGACGGTTCGACGGACGGGACAGATGAAATAGTCACGAGATATGCCAGGGAATTTCCGTGGATCCAGTTGGTGCGCGGGCCGGAAAGGAGGGAGCGGAACTTTGCAGCCAAGGTCCTCGCATTCAATGCTGGATACGCCAGGGTTACAGATCTCGAGTATCGAGCGATTGCAAGTTTAGACGCTGACATTTCGTTCGATCCCGATTATTTTCAGTTCCTGCTAACGAAATTGGCGAATGACCCTTTGCTTGGCGTGACAGGAACCCCATTTCGCGAGCTTTCGGGCCGCAGGTACGATTATCGGTTCGTCAGCACTGAACACGTTTCGGGGGCTTGCCAGGTGTTTCGCCGCGAATGCTTCGAAGCGATCGGTGGATACGTGCCGGTAAAGGGCGGTTCAGTTGATCACATCGCCGTAATCAGTTCACGTATGAAGGGATGGAGGACGCGTACGTGGACCGAGAAAGAATGCATCCATCATCGAGAGTTAGGCACTGCGCAACGGATGGCGCTTAGCTCGAAGTTCAAATATGGGATCAAGGACTTTGCTGTCGGGAATCATCCGGTATGGGAGCTGTTCCGCACGGGATATCAGATGACGGTGCCGCCGTTCTGTGTGGGTGGATTAGCTCTAGGCGCGGGATATATATGGGCCATGGTACGCCGCGTCGATCGTCCAGTGCCGCGGGAGTTGATCGCCTTCCATAGGCGCGAACAGATGCGACGGTTGAAGCGGTTTTTTCGCGTCGGCGGCGCGAGCCCGAAACCAACTATCCCCGGACCTTCAGGGTCCTGCTTGAGTCCAGGCACAACTGAATCGGAGTAGGCGGGTGGCTACCTCTAAACCCACTCCGGTTCAAGTCCTTCCGTCGCCGGCGATCCTGACAGCGATCGAAGCACCGAATTTGGCCAGCTGTTCCGCGAACTGCCTGATTGTCAATGCCGATGATTGGGGGCGGGACATCGAGACTACAAATAGAATTGTCGAATGCGTAACTATCGCCACGGTCTCTGCGACCAGCGCGATGGTATTCATGGTGGATTCAGAGCGAGCAGCGGACCTGGCAAGGAAACGGGGGATCGACTGCGGGCTCCATCTGAACTTCACGATGCCATTCTCCGCCCTGGATTGCCCTCTACGCGTGAGAGAACACCAGCAACGGGTGATGCAGTATCTGCGACGAAATCGGCTGGCGCGGATGGTGTATCATCCCGGACTGGCCTCGTCGTTCCGGTACGTAGCAACGGCCCAGATCGAGGAGTTTGAAAGGTTATTCGGCAGTAAGCCACGGCGCCTCGATGGCCATCACCACATGCACCTCTGCGCCAATGTGCTGTTCGATAAACTCCTGCCTGCCGGGACGTTAGTGCGAAGGAACTTCTCCTTCCGGCCGGGTGAAAAGAGCAGGATCAACAGGCTGTATCGGGCAGCTATCGATCGCGTGCTGGCACAGAGGCACCAACTTACGGATTACTTCTTCTCGCTCCCACCTCTTGAACCGCAGAGCCGCATTGATGAGATATTTTCGATTGCTCGGCGATCAATCGTTGAAGTTGAAACACATCCAGTCAATGCGCCGGAATACAGGTTTCTGACCAGCGGCGAAATTCTGCGCAGAACACGCGGTCTTCAGATTGCTCGTGGTTTCACCAATCCGGCTCAGGTCAGAGCAAACAGTTCTGCAGAAGCTGGCCGACGAGCTGGAAATGGGTGAATTTTATCAGGTCGGTGATCGAAGCATCCGTGGCGCAGGGCGTCTGACGTTATGTCGCTTTCGTGTACGTGGAGTAATAGCGTTTTAGACAATTCGGCGCGAATGATGGGAGGACTGCGGGCGCTCAGCACCTGAATCTGTCTAGCATCGTGCACCGAAATGGAGTAAAGTCAGCCGAAGTACTCGTATCGAATGGAGTTTTAGGAGAAGCCGTGCCGGGGATTGTGGGACTGATTACGAAAAGGCCGCCCCAATGGGCTGAGCCGCAGCTTTTGCGGATGGTCGCCGCGATGCGGCACGAGCCGTTTTACAGGATCGGGACGTGGATTGACGAGTCGCTCGGCGTGTACGCAGGCTGGACAGTCATCGAAGGCTCGTTTGCTGATGGGATGCCGTTGCGTGATCGAAAACGGGACCTGACATTGATCTTTTCCGGCGAGGAGTACGAGCACCGGAACTTCATTGCGGAAGACGATGAGTGCCAGGCCGCTTTTCTGTTGCGTCTTGGCGCGAATGATCCTCATTTTGTATCGCGCCTGAACGGGATCTTTCACGGTATGCTCGCCGACGCTTCCACTGGATCGGTCACGCTCTTTAATGACCGCTACGGGATGCATCGACTGTGCTACCACCAATCGGATGGTGCCTTTTATTTCGCAGCCGAAGCGAAAGCGATCCTGGCGGCGCGTCCCGATCTCCGTCTGCCATCTGAGCAGGGGATAGGAGAGTTTCTGGCCTGCAGCTGTGTGCTTGAGAATCGCACGATCTTCAAAGACATAAATGTCATGCCTGCAGCTTCGCGCTGGATTTTTACGAATCGAGCGCTGCGTCAAAGGGACACATACTTCAAGCCGAAGGAGTGGGAGGAGCAAATACCAGTCGATGCCGAATCCTACTATCAAGGATTGCGCGAATCGCTTGTGAAGACGCTTCCCGGATACTTTGAAGGACCACAGCGCACGGCAATCGCTCTGACAGGGGGAATGGATACACGAGTGATTCTAGCGCAATACAAACCAATTGCCGGATCGCTACCCACGTACACCTTCGGGAGCATGTTCCGCGACTGCCGCGATGTGCAGATTGCGCGAAAAGTGGCCACCGTCTGTGGTCAGACTCATCAGGTGATCACGGTTGGCGACGAGTTCCTCAAGAGCTTTCCGCATTATGCTGAGCGGACGGTTTACTTGACTGAAGGCGGAGTGGATGTATACCGAGCCTCCGATCTTTATGTAAGCGAAAGGGCTCGTCAGATTGCGCCCGCCAAAGTCGTGGGCACGTACGGTAGCGAGATTGTGCGGCATGCAGTGATGTTCAAGCCGATGCTGCCGGCGGAAGGGCTATTTAAAGGCGAGATGGTTTCTAGTATTCGTCGGGCACATGAAACCTATGCAGCGATCCGACGCGTACACCCGGTCACATTCGCCGCATTTCGGCAGTCTCCCTGGTATCACCATGGGGTGTTGGCACTGGAGCAAACGCAGTTGTCGGTCCGCTCGCCCTTCTTGGCAAATGGCTTTGTGGCCGCCGTCTACCGCGCACCCGCAACTCTCTCATCCAGCGACGACGTCCGGCTGCGGTTGATTAGTGACGGAAGTACCGCGTTACAGCGAATACCATCGGATCGTGGGGTTGGCTACACACGTCGCCCGCTGACATCCGCTCTGATGAGGGCCTATTTCGACCTTACGTTCAAGGCCGACTACGCCTGCGATTACGGAATGCCGCGGTGGGCGGCCCAAATAAACTCCTGGCTTTCTCCGCTGCACCTCGAGCGGATTTTTTTGGGCCGCCATAAGTTTCTGCACTACCGGGTATGGTACCGTGACGCGCTAGCTAGCTACGTCCAGGAGATTCTGCTCGATTCGCGCACACTTTCGCGGCCGTTTTTGGAGCGCAGGCAGATTGAAGCGGTGGTGAGGGGGCATGTGCGAGGAAATCGCAACTCGACGACTGCAATTCACAAGCTGCTGACTATGGAGTTGCTGTTCCGGCAGTTCTTCGATGCGCAGTCGGGGGACGTCTCCGAACCAGTACTCAAAGTCGCCACGCAGGTTTCTTGATGCGGGCTGGACATAACAGAAGAGCTTTCGGAGTCGCTATTCGAGAGGCGTTGCCTCTAGTCCGGCCGCAACTCCGCGCAGATGCTGGGAACTGCCACACGTCTCTGGACATTGGTCTACTGACCGGCGGGCAGGATCGCCATTACGCTGTCGGCCTTGCAATGGCTTTGATCAAGCAGGATTTTGGTCTGGATATCATCGGAAGCGACGACATCGACGGCCCCGAATTTCAAGCGAATCCGCGCGCGCGGCTTCGCAATCTGCACAGGAGCCAGCAGAGAGCCAGTCTCGCGCGAAGGATCAGCAGAATTCCGCTGTTCTACGCCCGACTGTTTCGCTACACGTTGACTGCGAAGCCGAAGATATTTCATATCCTCTGGAACAACAAACTCCCGATTTTCGACAGAACGCTACTCATGGTGTTTTACAAGATGGCGGGAAAGAAACTCGTTCTTACGGCTCATAATGTTAATGCCGGTAGGCGCGATGGAAAAGACTCGTGGCTAAACCGAATTACGTTGAGGTGTCAGTACAAGCTTGCTGATCATATCTTCGTGCACACGAAGAAGATGGAAGCTGAACTCGTCGGCGAATTCGATGTTGAAGCCAATAGGGTCACCGTTATTCCTTACGGCATCAATAATGTCGTGCCTTTTTCTGAACTCACGAGGGAAGAAGGGCGGCGGAAGCTCGGGCTGGGAAATGATGAGAAGGCCATCTTATACTTCGGCGCGATCAAGGAGTACAAAGGACTCGAGGACTTGGTAGCCGCCTTTCAGCAGATTGCTGCGCAAGAAGATTACCGGTTGATCATTGCGGGCGAGCGCAAGAAAGGATACGAACGATACTGGCGATCGATTCAGCAAGCAATTGAGCGCCATCCCAACCGGGCGAAGATCTTGCAAAAGATCGAGTTCATACCGGATCCAGAGATCGAGGTCTACTTCAAGGCAGCGGACATTGTTGTTTTGCCCTACACCGGGATCTTCCAGAGCGGGATTCTTTTCTTGGCATATGCGTATGGCACGCCAGTAATTGCGACCGATGTGGGCTCCTTTTCGGAGGATGTTATTGAGGGTAGAACAGGTTTCGTCTGTAAGCCCCGAGATCCTGACGATTTGGCCGACACGATCGAGCGGTATTTTGGGAGTGATTTATATAAAGAGTTGCAGCATCGGCGTCAGGAGATTCGAGACTACGCTCTTTCCCGACACTCGTGGTGTGTAGTGGCTGATCTCACAAGAGCTGTTTATTCGAGATTGCTTGAGCCTGTTTCATAACCCAGTTAAGCTTTAGCTTTGAGCCGCATTAGGCAGCTATTTAAAAGTCCAAGTTTCTTTGCGTAACTTCGCGTTGTGCCAGCAACACGATCACTCTGAAATTAACGATGATGCGGTGCCAGCCAGGATCACAACTGTTCTAAAGAGCTTACAATGCCCGCGCAACTCGCCATCCTTGTTTGTAGCGTCGGAATTGTCGTTCTTTTCTATCTAAATAGGGACAAGTCTGTCCGGAATTCAAGGGCGCTTTGGGTCCCCGTCATCTGGTTAGGGCTTACTGGGTCGAGACCTGTTTCCATGTGGTTCGGGATGACCCCTCCGAATACTCCTTCCGCAAACCTCCAAGGAAGCCCTTTAGACGCAGCGGTATTTGGGACGCTTGTGGCAACCGGTGTTACTGTTCTACTTGTTCGAAGGGAAAAGACAAGCCGTTATCTTGCAGCGATAGTCCCAATAATCGTTTACTCAATATATTGTCTAATTAGCATAGCCTGGTCTCCCATTCCTCATCCCGCACTGAAACGCTGGGTAAAAGACGTGGGTGATGTTGCCATGACGCTCATCATTTGCACGGAGACACAGCCGCTCCAAGCAGTCCGTCAACTCTATTCCCGGGTGGGACTCATTTTATTTCCGTTCTCCATCGTCCTGATTCGTTACACGACCCTGGGTCGTGCATGGGATCAAGGCGGTAATATGTCGATCGTCGGCGTGACCGATAACAAAAATATGCTCGGCCTCATCGTCTTTCTGATTTCAGTGGGAGTTTTGTGGAACTTCCGCCGGCTACTCATGAACAGGAGCGAACCTAATCGACGTCGGCGCCTAGTGGCCCAAGGCACACTCCTCGCGTGCGGATTGTACCTGTTGAGCATAGCGCATTCTTCAACGTCTATGGCTTGCTTTCTCCTTGGGAGCGGGCTTATGCTAACCACCCATCTGCCTGCGATGAGACGTCGTCCATCACGACTGTACTTGCTGAGTTTCCTGATCTTAGCAGCGGGAGCGCTCGCCATAGTCTTCGGTGGTAGCGAAGGCGTCGCGAATGCTTTGGGAGGGATTCCACTTTTTCCGGGCGAACCGTCATCTGGAGTGCGCTGATTTCCACTGGGTCCAACCCAATCATCGGCGCTGGATTCGAGAGTTTCTGGAACAGCCCCAACGTTCTAATTTTTCAACGCACTCTAAGCCTTTTACATTGGTACCATCCGGAAGGCCTCAACGAGGCGCACAATGGCTATCTGGAGGTCTACCTGAATCTGGGGTGGATAGGCGTCTGCTTGATTGTTACCATCCTCAGCACCGGCTTTTCGCGCGCGTGTAAGGTCTTCCGGCGTCAGCGCGAACTCGGCAGCTTGATGGCGGCATATATTATCAGTGGCGCGATTTACAGCATAACGGAAGCTGGATTCAGAACGCTGAATCCAATGTGGATCTTTATATTGCTCGCAGTGGTCAGTGTAAGTGGCGCGAAGCAGGGTCTGTTTGCGGACGAGATGG
>Ga0170475_128043441_pt1 | contig 16412 bp, 4 predicted proteins | sample Soicark_Litter_5_FD_111474 | JGI IMG/M metagenome (GOLD analysis project Ga0170475, IMG submission 111474) | Avena fatua rhizosphere microbial communities from Hopland, California, USA. Combined Assembly of 48 SPs
CTCAACCAAAGAAGGCGGCTTGAAACTGAAAGATGGGAGTTACGCAGAGTCATCTCGGAACTGTCAGTTTACAAAGTGAAGAAGATGATGTTCTCATTGGATTGAACGAAGATATTTTTGATGAAGCAATTATTAAGCCATTTTTGAAAACTCAACGAAAAAGAGAACAGTACACTGAGCCAACTCCCGATTTGTTGGGAAATACTTTCAGCTTTGAGCGGAAAGACGCCGAGGAAGGATGGAATGTAGTTGGAAAGGCAGATATTCAAAAATTAATGCAAGACATTGCAAGTTTGAGTGATCTTGACCCTAATGGGATGAAATATACAAGAGAGTTGGAAACTCGTCAGGATGTTCTGTCGTTGATTCACGAAGGAATTCGCCGAGAAACCGTTAGAGTTACTAAACGCACTCGAGATCGAATTACGACCCTCAAGGGAATTCTTGAGAAAAAAACTCCACCCATGACCTTACCGGGTCGCGTTGGGTTAAATTTATTAACAAATGTGTTCCTTGAATTTGTCAGGTCCTATCAAGGATCAACCTCTGATCGTCGTTTCTTGGTTGCAAATTTATCATTAGTTGATCGTGCTTTGCAATTGCCGCCTCTTTCATTTCAGGATGGAGAGCATTTCTCTCCTGATTTGGCGGTGGCTTTGCAACCCCTATTAGATTTTCTTAGTGAATTAGCCGCAAATTCAGAAGTTGAAGAGTTGCGGGAGTTGGTAATTCAAGTTATGATTCATCTTGCTTTTGTACGAGGCTCTGTTGCGGAGGTTCTTGCATTAGTTGAAGTATTTCAACAGCGACTTGCGAAAGGAGTTGATATTCCTTACAAGATTGGAAATTTTCTTACATATTTATCAGAATTTCAAGCTCAACAAGAAGGCGTTGCAACTAAAAAATTTGAGAAAAAGTTCGTTACTCTTCAAACTTACCGTGGACAATACCTGAACGCTGCTGATAATGGTGCAATTGTTCTGGAATCTGATTGCAAAGACAGCGCAGTGTTTGCAATTCATATTCATGGATCTCAAGTTGCCTTTATGGACACAAAGGGAAATTATCTTAAAGCGACAGATGATGGAAACTTGAATCACAGCTCTGCTCGTGCTGGCTCCGCTGAGAAATTCACTTTAATTCCAGCTCCTGAAGATTCTGATTATCCTGAGTTTGTTGCCATCCGCACACGACGTCAGACATACTTAAAACAACATGAATCTGAAGCTAAAGTTATTCAAGATGCAATCACTGAAGAAAGCAGTTATTTTCAAATTAAGATCAAGGAAGAACAACAAAAACCTGAATGGGACGTTGAAAAGAAAGAAGAGGAGGTTGAAGTCTTCCCGAGTAATGCTGAAGCAGTGGTTAAAAAATACACTGAAGTCACACCAAAATCACGTCATCATCTTGATGATGGTGACGGCGCTCCTATGAAAACAAGTCAAGCTATGTTGTTACTGGTTGCTCATTTGGATCGATTAGCAAGTTCTCAAGTTGTGGATAAAAAATCAACTACTGGTGGACAATTAGCAGTGTTATGGAAACCATTTTCATTAAATGTTACTTCACGAACTTTTCGTCTTTTATCTTCTATCTTAGAACGACCAACTCAACATTATTTTATCCCCGCCACGGAAAAACATGGCTGCGATAATGATGATGAGTATCAACGAAGCATGTCCATTTTATTGTCTTGTCTCCGAATTTTAAAGGCCCATTTGATTCAAATTGTGTTATCTAACTTACCTTTACGATATTTTCATATTAAACATGCACAAGTGATTGCATTAAAAGAACAGGTGTTTAAATTCCTCAAGACACCACCTGCCCCTCGACCAAAGATTCAGGCCGTTGTGGATCAGGTGGCGAAACTTGTTCAAGCCGAAGCCGCAGAGCTCTTGGCTGACAGTTTTGAATTTTTCTTTCCCAATGTTGGGGATCAAGTCACTTATTTGGCTGAATTATTGAATAAACGATTGCATCTTGCCCAAGAAGGAAAGAAGGAACGCAAAGAGAGTGATGAAGATGATCAAGTCGATAGCCTTGGAGGAGCTGAGAATGCGCTCTTGGAATTATTACTCTTTCGTTTTACAACTTTTGCATCTGGAGCTCTTCTTATGGACGAGCTTGAAGGCAAAGGAAACACAAAAGATATTCTCAAATCACAAGAAGTTGTGAAAAGTGTTTTTTCACTTTTATTATCCGTTTGTTCGATTGAATCGCAATCAGCCCTTGAAACGGAACAAAAGCGATTGCGCGACAAAGATCAAAAAGAAGTCAAAAAGAAACCTCAAGAAAAACGTAGTGGTGTATTATTAATTTTACAAAATTTACAAAAGCATTTACTTTCACGTGCTGGACAATGGAGAAAACTTACTGATGAGGAAGAGATTGTCACTATAAAGAAGAATTTAGCTTCTTATGATAAAGAGCCATGGTATGTTGCTTTTCAAACACTCGCTGATTATTCTATTCAACTCATTGACAATGTTTTACCTTTTATTCAAAAAGTGAGCAAATTCCTGAAAGAAGAACAAAGCACAAGAGAATTGCGTGAAGTTGCACATAAACTATTGGGTGATTCAATTGCCGGTCAATTATTGCGTCCTTTGATTTGCTCTCTTTCACTTTTCCCTTCGATTCATTGGCCAGAATTATCAATCAAATTACTTCCAGCTTTAACAAAATTGGCCCATGTTCTTGATTCTTTAATTGTTATTCGCGAGAGTATCCCAGGATATGACTCAAAAGTTCAAATTGAGAAAGTGAAGACAATTGAAAGTCGTCACCCTTATCCTCCTGGAGCAAATCAGGAATTGCTTGTTGTCATCCCTGGTGCACGCGCTCTGACTGTTACTTTTGATTACACAAAATGCAGCACTGAATCTGAAGACTATGTTCAATTGTTTACCAATACAAAAACTAAAAATCCTACTTCGTTAAGTGAAAAATTCTCAGGACCACCAGTTCCTGAAGTAAAAGATCCTGAGACAAAGACAGAGGGCGGAGAGGAAAAGGCTTCAACAACAAGCGCAGGTCCTGCAGGCAACTGGCCAAAAGATCCTATTTCGGTCTCTGGAAACACTGTGTGTGTCAACTTTACTTCAGGCGCGTATAGTTCGGATTGGGGTTACCGTCTCTTTGTTAAAGCTACTGTCCTTGAACAACCTCTTCAATGGACTGAAGACTTTGCTAAGAACGTCTTTTGGTTATGTGGTGCGTTTGCCCGCCCATTAGTTACTGGACCTCCATTGGATGTCTTGGAACACAAAAACCTTGAATGGCTAACTTCTCCTTTATTTAAAGGCGGTTTGGCTTCGATTTCGACATTATTGACCGACGCTGGAATTACGGAAACTTTCAGTCGAGATTCGACTTTGGATGAGCTCGCTGCTTCATTAGCCAGATTAGTAAAATTAGAAGAAGAACTAGTGACACAAGCCAATCTTAAAGCTGCGAAAAAGGGAAAAGATCAAAAAGAAGATTCTGTTGCACCAGACAAAGTTCTTGGTGTCAATTTAAGTGGTCAAGAAGGAGAGTTTATTCGTTCTATTATCACTGAAACTGGTCTTGGTAAAACACTTTTAAATAAACTCAAGAAAGTTGTCACTGATCGACGCCCTGGAGTTGTTATTCGTTCATGCAAAGCCCCTGCCGCTGCTATCGGCCGTGCCATGTTTGCGCTTTTATTAAAACAAACGAATAAAATTAAACTTGCTATCTCAGCGGCGGAAGACACAACTGAAAGTGGTCCTCATAAAGATGTTTGCCAATTGTGGCTGGATACTGCACCATATGAAGCTCAAGTCCAAAGAGAAAAGGTGGAAGGACGAGATTGGGAACAACACGTTGCCGATATGACCAATAGAATTCAATTTCTATTAGGACTGGGACCTTCTATTCGACTTGAATCTCAAAGTGCGTTGTTGGAAACAACATTTCATGCGAAACTGACACGCACTAAGAGTGTTCAAGAAGCAGAGGCACCTGTACCATTAAAATTAGAGAGAAAGAAATCTATTATTTCAAAAAAAGGTAAATCAAGACTTTGGATGCAAATTAAAATGTATACAAAATTGGCTACAACAATGCAAGCTTTGTCCAATTTGAAATCTCTTGTCGCAAATCGAACCAAAGGCACGAAACAAATCAGCCAGGAAGCAAAAGTAAATGTATCATTAACAAAATTTGTTCAATTACAACAAAATATTATCTCAGCTGTTAAGGCTGGACTTGTTGCTCAACGACGTCGTGCTGTTTCTCGATTGTTGGGTCTTCGTTATTTTATGGAATTAATCCGGCCAGTACAAAGTGCTTCCGTCGTTCCAGAGCTATTACGTCACTTACCTTTAGCACTTCGCGAAACCTCACCAGAAGAGAAAAAAGTTGAGGGAGACAAGAAAGCCCCACAAGGCTCAACAAAGATGCATTTTCTTGACAAGCTGGATTCCGCTGGATTGGAATTCGTTGATTTAATTTCTAGTTGCTATTATTCTTTACTTGGTTACGTTATGGCAAAAGAGTCATTAACACATGCATCTAATGTGATTTTGTTGAATTTATGTAACGTCAATGCAAATCATGGTGATTTGATCTATTTGAAACAGGTTGGTATTGCTCCCTTCTTGGCAAGAAGTTTAACAGAACAATTGGTTGCTTTTGCTGGTGATGTTGAGGCAATGCAAGGGATAGTGATGGAAAACCCTGATTTCAAGAAAACGGCTTCTTCTGGCTTGTTGAAAAGACGTCCTTGGAATTCACGATTCGCTGTATGGAACTTGTTTCGACTCTTAACTTACCTCTCTTCACAATCAACGATTGATAGTGATGTTGGAAGTAAAAAAAATGATCGTCATGTGTTAACATCAGAAGAAAAAGAAGTCATAACAGAACTTCAATTATCTCTATTTCAGGTTATTACTAATCAAATGTTAACCTTACATGCATTACGTGATTATCAAACAGAACGTGCTAAAATTGAACTTCATAAAGAGAAGGAAAGCAAAGAAGGCAAAGAAGGCAAAGAAGAAAAGGAAGGCAAAGAAGAAAAAGAGTCAAAAGAAGAAAAAGAGAAAAAATTAGATGCTCTTGCAATTCTAGTCACTTCTCCTACTTCCGAAAAAGATCCATATAAAACAAGAGAAATTAAAGCAAAAGAAAGAGAATCTGCATTAAAATCGTTTTGGGAAGAAGAAATTGCAGGAGGATTAGATTTCTTTTATACCCCTGGAACCAATACTGGAGGCGTTCTTTATTACCTTGGAACAAAAGAAGGCAAAAAGCCTTGGGCGAATCCGGCAGAGTTAGATGTTGTGAAAATCACAATTTCTTCAACAGGTAAGAATGACACACCTCTAAACTCTGTTGTTGACGTGATACGGTATTATATGTCGCACAAATGGATTTACCAAATCCTTGGTTTGTCATTGATTTTAAAGATCAAAAGCTCATTCCATCGCATTTTACATTTAATTATACACAATCTTATGCAGTGGAAGCTATTCGTAATTTTCAGTTCCAAGGCTCAAATGACGGAGACAAATGGACTACATTGGCAACATTTGAAAATGATCAAAATCTTAAAACTGAAGGCAAATCATTTTACACATGGGAAATTACACCAGCACCAACTCAAGCCTTTTCACAATTTCGTTTCTATGTCCACAAACCACATGATTCTGGAGTATGGCAACTTGCATTACCATGGATTGAATTGTATGGTAAATTAAATCCCCATATTGATTACTCCACACTCGACGCATCAACCTCTGTGAGCGATGGCAACTATTGGGACATGGCAGCTCAATCATCATATTCTCAATATTGGCAGCTTCCCACTGGAGAAGAAGCCTCTTTGAATGATGATTCAACTAAACCTGTTTGTTTATCCATGACATATTCAAGTTTTGCTTTAATTAAAGCAAAGAATGTGTACACAACAGGAAAAGCAAGAATGGATGTCCGAATTCTCAAATCTGATGGTTCGAACGGTTATCGAGCACAATTTGGTGTTGTCGATCAATATTATACCTATTCTTACTTGTCAGCTGGATTAACAACTGCATGGTGCTACATTGCCCAAAATGGTCAAAAGTGTAATGGATCGAGCCCAGAAACTTACTCTGGGAGAAAATGGGGCAAGGATGATATTGTCTCTTGTGAAATTGATTTGGATGTTGGCACGATTGAATTTTGGGTGAATGGAGAGTCACAAGGAATTGCATACAATAACGTTAAAGGACCTGTTGTTTTTGCTTTTTCGGGATGTGATCCACATATTATTGCTATTACCAGTCGAGCGGCTCTCAGAGGCGGCAGCAGCAGCTCAGAAGGTGGAAAATTACGTTGGCTTGAAAGAAATTTGAATAGTCACTTAGACGAAGCATCCATTGTGTGGTATGCTCACGGCTTCAATGATGTCGGCTTCTCTGGCTTACCACCCAAGCTTGAACAGGGGACTATTACAGTCTCTGAATTGGATACATATATTACACAATTTATGTGGGTTGTTCTTCGTTGCTGTCATTCGAAACAGGTTCGCGAAATTCTGGCAAAGAGTCAATGGTTTAATATTTTATTAACAATGACACAACCGTCGTCTTCAAAAATTCGACAAATTTTAGCTTTACGTATTGGACGATTTCTTTTACCTATGATTTCGCCAAATGATCCAAGAATTCCTAGCAAACATGGCAAAAGTGTGGGCGTAAGCTTCCTGGAAGGATTTGTTGATCGAATTGGAGCTGCATTTGTTCAAGTTAGTTCATTAGAAGAACGTAAAGAAAAACAAGTCAAAAATTCACCATTGGATACCGAAGCGAGTGTTGGATCTGAATTGGTGGCATTGATGCGTGTGTTGTTGAGGAATGATGCATGGGCAAAATTAATTCATCTCATTTTACTTGACCGTGTGCAACGAATCACTAACGTTTTACCGAAAGTGCGAGAAATTTCAGATGCATGGATTAAAGAAGATGCCAAACTTCAGGCTGAGGAAGCTGATCCAGTGTTTGTACGACATATTGAACAAAAATTTGCTGAAAACTTAGAACAAATTGTTGGGGCCATGGCAATCATTGGAGCAGTTTTGGAACCACTTCGTGAAGGTGCCCGTGTGGTTGCGGAAGTCGAAGGTGAAGTAATTGGCGGAGTTGTTGTGAAGATTCTCACCGAGAAAAACAAAGAGACCGGAGCTGAGAAACCACCTGTCTTTACTATTCAACGTGACGATGGCGATCTTTTTGAAACCTCTGACAAAACAAAATTAGACTTTACTTCAGACGTTTCTGTGCAAATGGATCAATTACCAAAGGCTGGTATTATTGTCGACTCACTTGCTGCTTTTATTAAAGATTCTGAGACTAAGTTAACAACTTCGGAAGCAGAGGGACGAGTGGCTGGTGTGCCTTTGTTGGAACGCTTGATTTCACAATTGCGTACACAATGTTTTAAAGCTTTGTAGACTTTATTGCAAGGCAATTCAAAACTGGCAATTTTATTAATTGAAAAAGGACTTGGACCATTAGTTACAAACTTTGCTCTGCAAACAACGCCTTCAATTTCAGGACTTGATGCGCCTTCTATCTACAATTTGGAACAAAGAAGTCGCGCGCTTCAGCGTGCAATTGAACGATCAGAAGAGGCAGAAGTCGAAGCAGGGTATCTCTTCGGGTTTCCTGGTGCTGATAAGAAAGATGCTGATCAAGAATTTAAAGATGAAAACGGAATTCTTTATTATATTGGTACACGTGGTTATACAAAACCGTGGGAAAATCCAATGGAGATAGGTGAAGTTAATGTGACAATGTCATCAATCAAAGAAGATTCAGCACCTGCTTCTTCTATTGTTGGACGCACTCCTGTCAAATGTGCAACTCAAGAAGGTAAAGAACCAACATCAACCGATGAAAAAGATCGTGAAAAAGAGCGAGGAGAATGGGTTTTAATTGATTTTAAGAAACGTATGGTTCGCCCTACTCATTATACTTTACGACATTACGAGGCATCGGATTACGATGCCTTAAGAAACTGGGTATTGGATGCATCTGAGGATCAAGGAAAGACTTGGGTGACCTTACTGAAACATAAAGAGGATGCCAAACTTTTGAAAAAGGGTCAAAGTTATACTTGGGAAATACCGAAAAAAGTTGTAAAAAATAATTTCTATCAACAATTTCGTATTCAATTAACTGGTGTCAATAGCAATAACCGAAGGTTTTTGGCTTTGAGTGGATTTGAAATTTATGGAAATATTTTAGCCAATGATGATATTGTGAAGCGCCCCAAAAAGAAAATCTCTGAGGAAGAAAAAGCAGCAAAACTTGCTGAAAAAAAGGCAGCCACAGAACAACAACAATTAGGCGGAGGCGATGCCACTGTGGGCACACTTGTGACAATTGGCACTTCATCTTACTCGCTTGCTGATCTGCAAGGACAGAACCGCACGATCATGGATTATCAAGATACAACGAAATTAAGTCCACAACCATTTGATGGCGAAAGAGTGACTGATGTTTCTGGATGGTACTATTCCGCTCTAGCTTGTACAGTGTCTGGCAAACTTTTCGGCTGGGGCTACAACTCCTATGGACAATTGGGTACTGGTGATTCAAATAATGTAACGTTCCCCAAACTTGTACCATTCGAAGGGAAACGCGTTATTCAGGTTTCATCTGGCTATGAGCATTGTATAATCTTAACAGATAAAGGTGAGATTTACGGTATGGGCTATAATTATTATGGACAAACAGGAAATAGTGACTCTCAAAATGCTTTAAAAGTCCCAACAAAGGCATCGGGTGTTGATGGAAAGCGTTTTGTGCACATTTGTGCTGGTGGTTATCACAATGTTGCTTTTACAGATAAGGATGAATTATTTGTTTGGGGTCAATCCGATTATGGCCAATTGGGCTTAGAGCCAAGAGAAATGAAAAAACAACCAACACTTCATCCATTTAGTCAAAAATGGGCACATTTTGCTTGTGGAATGTATCATACAATGGGTCTTACAAGAGAGGGTAAATTATACACCTGGGGTGATGGTTACAGTACATCTTATCCTTGTACCGGTCATAACCCTGCTGGTCTCGTTCCAACACCAAGATTGGTAGAAACGCTGGCCGACAAGGTCGTTGTTCAAATCAGCTGCAATCAATATTCGAGTATGGCATTAACTCGTGACGGCCAAGTCTATACATGGGGTTACGGTGGATCTTATCGTCTTGGTTTCGCTGATTGTATGACTCAAAATGCTCCGAAACTTCTCAGTGGAACAGCTCCTCTCGATAAAGAGAAAGTGGCCGTCGTTCATATGAGCAACAGTCATGGGCAGCTGATTACTGAAAAAGGTGAAATTTGGACTTTTGGCTCTGGCGGTTATCAACATGGAACACGTGATAGTTATACTTCTTATCCACAACCTAAAAGAGTTGCCGATGGACAGGCATTTCCTTCTGGTTTGTATCCAACGTGGATGGCGAGTGGTCAAGGTGTGATGTGGTATATCACCGGTGACAAGCCACCTAAGACTCCAAAACGTCCTATTACTCGACCATTAGGCGATGTTGTGGTGTCAGGTGTAGCACCATATCCAGAGGGTGCTTTCCTGATTGGCCAATCTGACAACTATCGAGTTAAGGATGCTTATGAAGTTATTACAACCACAACTACTGGATCTAGCGGTGCTGCAATTACAACAACTACAGTCAGTACAGCAAGTGCACCTATCAGTACTACCAGTGGTGCACAAGCATCAGTAGAAATTAAGATCAAAGATTTCAAATTAACTAATTTTACTATTCCCAAACCACATGAAGATGAGGCGAGTGGATTAGTACAGACAGATGGAAAATATTTCGTCGCTGATCGCGAAGATGGACTCATACTTGATGGAAGATATGGTGTTTCTGTTACTATCCCACATTGGAATAATCCAAAAGCAAGTCATGACTTAAAAGCTGAAAATACTTTATTATTTTTCTTTAAGAATAAAGTTCCTGAAACTACAGAAGTAAAAGAAATTAATGTTGTGATTAAGAGGGACGCTGTGGCAGCTACAGGAGGTGTTGCTGAGGATTGGAATTGTCGTGCTTGTACATTGAAAAACAAAGCAATTGCAACCGTTTGCGATGCATGTGGAACTGCTAAACCGACTGCAGACCCATCTACCACTGGTGGCCTCACTTCTCCGACAGTTACTCCTACTGTTGTAAAGGCAACTGTTGAATCCAAATCGGACAAAGAAGAAAAGGCGCACCAAAGAAAGAAATTCAAACGCTCTTCGAATTTCGTGCAGGCGATTTTGTTTATTCTTTAACTTCCAAAGCACCAACCAATCATTTTGTTCTTACTGAAGAAACTATTAAAGGAAGTAAAAAAACTAGCGAATTTAACTCCAATATCTTTAAAGATGATAAATATCATAGTATCTTATGTATCTACGGTGCTCTTAAACCTAAATCTGACACTCGTCAATTAGTAGTTTATTTCGATGGTGAGCCCGTAGGCAGTATTGACTTAGAGTCTCCTTGGCCAGTTTTACTTCCTGCTCCTGAGAAGGGCACTGCACGCAATGTGAAATTGTTGATTGGTGAAGGATTGGAAGGATGTATTAAAGAAATTAGTTATTGGCAATATGGTTTGGAAGGCAAAAATTTGCTTTCAGCGGCACAAGGTGGTGTTGGTTATATTCTTGCTGATTGGGCAGGAGATCAACAACATACATCAGTTATTACTACTTATGAATTTGCTAAAATGGACCGAAAAGTGATCGATGAAATTGGGGTTGTTGGAGAGGCCAAATTTGAACCCGAAAGCAAGGACGAAAAGGACTCCGCTGATATTCTTTCTGTATCCCAAGGAAGCTATCTAAAGGTGTCTCATGGGTTAGGCAAAGCTCTGAGTAACTATACAATAACCTTTGATATCTATCTTCCTCAACTTCCAGAAGGTCGTCAGGCTCTGTTCTCCTCACTTGTTAAACTTCCAAATACTGAAGCTACTACATCTACGACCGCGACTAGTCCCACTCCAACATCTTCAAGTGGAACGACTACAGCTACTCCCATCGAGAGAGAGAATTCTGATGTCTATGTCGACTCAACGGGTCTTTTATTAGCTCGAGGAGCTCCAAAAAGTGTTAATGCTCGTGCGGTGAAAATGAGTCCTCAAACTTGGCATCGTATTGCAATTTGTTTGAATACGAAAATTGCTGAACTTCGTTTATTCGTTGATGGAGTGATGTCATCACGCTTTACGTCAACTTCAATGTTAGTATTAGATCAAACATTTACCTTATTTTATGATGAAGCAAAGAAATGTATGCATCCTGTAAAGATTCGTCAAATTCAAATTCGCTCGGAGGCTGTGGATCTGCAAGAAATCGTTAAATCTGGTAACATTGAGCGCCACCCTCAAATTCCCTCTGGTCGCCCATTTTCTGCATATATTGCTACATTAACCAGTTTTGGTTACAAAGGAGCGTACTGTGAAAAGGCGGTTGAAAAGTGCGACCTTGATCGACGACGAGCATATGATTGGTTGGTCAAAAATGCAGCAAAGCTTGAAGAACACGATAAGCAAGCCGAAATTGATATGCTTGCTCAAAATCTCAGTTTAATTGGATTTCCTCTTGACAAGTGCTTAGAAGCCATTAAACAAGTCACGAAAAAAGAAACAAAAGATGAAACGAAAGACGAGAAGAAAGAGGAGAAAGAAAAGAAGGTCAAAGCTGATGATGAACCGAAAAAAAAAGAGCAAGACGAAATCTTCGACGCAGCGATTGCATTGCTCTTTGCAAATGAAGTTTCCCTTGAAGCACATCTCAAAACAAATCCTCGTCTTGCATATAAAGAAAGAAGTCGTCGAGAAGTTTTAGCAGCGCTTCGACGCGGTGATATGAAGCCATCTTCTGAGGTGAATATTAGTGCTTCTAATCGTGTGCTAAATAGCACCAACGAACCTCTGATGATGGGACTTGATTTTGCGTTGCGCCGTCCTGACGCACCTCGTGTTGCAGATTTTAAGGATTTACAGAGTATAACAAGTATGCCTACTCTTCTTTCGATGGCACGTCAAACTGACGAAGCCTTAGCCATTGCATATAGCCGCGAATGTCTTTTATCGGTCATGAAAAGTTGGCCCAAGGAATCCTGGGGCAAAGCTGGACGATTTTCATTCGAAAAAACGTTGGGTTCAATTCGACGCCTAGGACGTTTATTAAAACTCATTGATTTTGCAAGAGTCAAAGACGGGTTGGATACTATTCGAGGAGTGCTCCTTGTCGCCCTTCAAGAGGAACGGGAAAAAGTGGAAAAAGGCGTTGCTGCAAAAGAGAAAGCAGGTGACAAGAGTGGTTTGTCTCACGACGAACTTAACGAACTTACACCAATTTCCAACTACCTCTTAAAACAAGCCTTGATTCATATGATCTTAATTTGCGCGAATCCTCAAAATGATGTTGCAGAAGCCAAAAATGAAGAAAAAGCTCTCACTGCTTGGAATGCCTCCATAGTGGTCTGGATCTATGACATCTTTATCGATGTTACAAAAACTGGCAAAGATCCTCTTAAAGCCAAGGACACTGTCTATGCCAATTTATTGTTTAAAAAAGGAGTTTTATCGCTCGTATTTACTGGAATTTCTCTACTTTCTGGTACAAACTGCCTTTCATTTGTTCGATTATTATCATCTCTTGTAAAAATGGATATTCCTTTTGAGCATGAAGCAGCGTTTGGTCTTAAAGAGTTGCTTATTCGCACTCATTCCTCAAGTGCTGGACAATATTCTCCCTTCTTTCAATCATTACTTGAGCTTGTGTTGCACCTAGAGAAAATTGTTGGTCCTCCTATTTCGTTTGATACAGTTGTAACTGCTAAATCTACTGGTCTTCCCAAAGAATTTACAGCAAAATTTACTGGAGAAGATAAGAGTTCTGGATCTGCCACTGGTGAGAAACTTCAAGGTGAATGGACTTTCCATGCAGATGGCTCGATTAGTGGATCGCAAAAGTATTCTGAAACGAATACTGCAACGATTGTAGAAGGCAAATGGAGTTGGACTACAGTTTACTTCAAATTAAACTACACGGGAACTAAATATGACTATAATGGTACTATGAATTGGGCTGAGAAAAAGATGGGAGGAAAATGGGGGACGTCTGGCGCTACTTGGGATTATGTAATTACAAGCTGGGAATCAAAGCAGGAGGAGATAGTGACAGAGGAGAAACCGCTTGTTCCTCAAACCGAAGAAGAAAAGAAAGCTGCTGAAGAAAAGGCTGCCAAAGAGAAAAAGGCTGCTGAAGAAAAAGAGGAGCAAGCAAGAGAATCAACTGCTCCTATCGAACAAGACGTTACTCCATTCACCTATAATCCAAAGAAATCCAGATCTCATGGTGCTATCTTCCAAATTGGTTCGCATAATGGTACTTCACGATGGATTAATCCGGGAAATTCTGGACTAGTTTCTGTTAATGTTGCTTCTACTTCTACTCTAAGTACTACTGATTCTTCTACTACTACTACTACCACTTCTACTACCACTTCTACTACCACTTCTACTTCTACTACTTCTACTACTTCTACTACTTCTACTACTAAGTCAGCAGAGTATTCTGTCCCAGAAAATGTCCTCAATCGCGATCTTCTACCAAAGGGTTATCTCAGTGATCAAGATAGCAATTGGGTGACATTTGACTTTCAACACCGTCGCATTCGACCAACACACTATCGCCTAGCTCATGGTGGTGTAGACAATACTGATGTTATCCGAAACTGGCGATTTGAAGGTGGAATTCGTACTGGTGACCAGCCAATAAATTGGGTTGTTCTCTCTGAGCACAAGGATGATACGTCACTTTCAAATTCCGGCTCCAGTCGTACATGGGAAGTTAAACCATCCACTGAAGGTGATGGATTTTTTTCGATCTTTCGCTTGATTTCAACTGGAAACAATTCCTCTGGTCGCAAAGGGTTTTTAATTAGTGGATTTGATATATATGGGGATGTCAAAGCGTTATCGTACATTTCCCTTTCTTGGGATCCTACTAATTCCTTCGCTACTCTAAAACTTGCTATTCCCACCAATGGTACTTTGCCAACCCTCCTCGAGGCTCCCGGCGCTGGAAACAAATTTGCAGCGTTAAGCGCTCAATCATTTTCATCTGGTAGACATTACTTTGAGATCAAATATCTTAAAACATCTAAATTTGGCGGAGCCATTGGATTTGGAATTGCTCCTTCTACATTTCTTGTTAATGAAGACGATTCCGCTGATGTTCTGATCGGAGGTCAAGGTAGCATTGGTTTCCGTAGCGATGGCAATCGGGTCTATGATACCAAGACGGTTGTTTATGGCAAACCTTGGGTTATAAACGATGTTATTGGTTGTGATATCGACTTTGATTTTGGAACTGTTCAATTTTATATTAATAACATCTCACAAGGCTTCGCTTTTATTTCCCAGAAATTTGATGGATATTATCATGTTATAGTATCGTTTAGTGCTCCTGAGTATCAAGTCGAATTAATAGGAGAAAAACCAAGACCGTTTCCACAATGTCCTCCGAGCCCTCCATTCTTTAAGAATGTATTACGTATTGAGGATACTATGGTTAAATGGCTTGCTGGTGAGGACTTCTCTCCTAGCTTTGCTGAAGAAGTGATTTCTGCGATTAAATCAGAAGGAATTGGATCAGCAGAAAAAGATAAAGAAGCCAAAGAAAAAAAAGAAAGAAAAGTTCCTGAACACATGAAAGAATTCTTCCAAACTTGCGATTTGTTTGTTATGGGAACTGACTTACAACTAGTAGATTTGGTAGATTGGATATGTGATAAGACATCCGAGATTGCATTGTCATTAAAACCATCGAAATTTGTTCCAACGAAGCGCGAATTAATGCACTATAGTACTTTGGAGAAGGTGACAATTCGCGATCTTCAAGTGCGATTGATTACTTTGCAGGTGTTAAATAACAACGTCGCGAGTTTACTTCCTCTTGTCGATTTCAGTGTCAAAGGCGATGTTTCTTCTCTTGCCGGTCTTATCCGTTCTATTCGTGGCCTCCTCTTCTGGTCTACTAAAGACAAGCTTTGGAAAACTGCCATGTCCGCTACTGAAGTTGGAGCAAGTAGCAACACAGTTAATCTCGATCGTCGCAAGGCAAATAAATTAAAAGAAGAAAATCGTTGCGATATCCGAGCAAAAGAATCAATCTTTGGTCAAATGTTCCGAAGACTGAATCATCTCAGTCCTTCAACCTTCCGAATTGCGAAAAACGCTCGTGCTTGGCAGATCAAATTCGGATCAGAGGCTGGTATCGATGCCGGTGGCTTATATCGTGATGCGAATACTATCCTTTGTGAAGAATTACAAACCCTGTGTGTTCCCTTGTTTATTCCTAGTCCCAATAACAGAGAATCTATGGGTGATAATCGAGACAAATGGGTGCCGAACCCAGAAGCGGTTACAGCACTCCATTTATCTATGTATGAATTCGTTGGGAAAATGATGGGATTAGCGATTCGCAGCAGAGACTTATTAAACTTAGACTTGCCTTCAATTGTTTGGAAGGCTTTAATTGACGAAAAAATAACTGACGAAGATGTTATTGCAATTGATGTTTTATCATATAAAATTATTGATGAAATGCAAAAACTTGAACTTCGCACACATGCACAAAAAGATTTTGATTCTGTCTTTGCTGATACAAAATTTACAATTGCAGGGAGTGATGGGAAAGAATATGAGACAATACCGAATGGTCGTTATATTACTTTAAATTGGGACAATCGAAAAGAATTTTGCGAGGCATTAGTTCGATATCGACAACACGAATTTGATCGACAATGTGCCGCTATCCGACGTGGTCTTGCAACGGTTGTTCCATATACATTATTATCGTTATTTACATGGAAAGAATTAGAAATCCAGGTTTGTGGTCGACCATCGATGAATGTTGATTTATTACAAAAGATGACAACATATCAAGGCACAAGTGAAAAAGACTTACATGTTCGATTCTTCTGGGATGTTATTCGCAATCGTTTTGATGAATTAGAACGTGCAAAATTTTTGAAATTTGTGTGGGGTCGATCTCGTTTGCCTGTTCGTGAGCAAGATTTCGAAACCAAGTTTAAAATTACAGCTCACTCTTCAAGTTCAGGAAATCCAGATGCATATATGCCTGTAGCGCATACTTGCTTCTTCTCTGTTGAGATGCCTGCTTACACCAACGCTGAAGTTATGTACAATCGGTTAATTTATGCCATCACTCATTGCACTTCCTTTGAGATGGCTTGAGAAAGTTCTCTGCCCATTGTCGGAAAAAAATGAGGAGAGAGGAAAGAAGAGAGAAGAAAGAAAGAAAAAGAGGAAAAGAGACAGAGACAGAGACAGAGAGAGTAAGTGAG
>Ga0170475_107569314_pt1 | contig 16362 bp, 13 predicted proteins | sample Soicark_Litter_5_FD_111474 | JGI IMG/M metagenome (GOLD analysis project Ga0170475, IMG submission 111474) | Avena fatua rhizosphere microbial communities from Hopland, California, USA. Combined Assembly of 48 SPs
CAGAAAAGTCCAAAACGCCAGCTCCCTGAGCCTTTTTTCGAAGAAAATAGAGGGGGTGATGGTTTTTTGTCGTTTATTGGTGCAGGATACAGAACGATTTGGGTTGCCCCGAAGGCTTCGGGGCACGGTGCCCATGTAGCTCAGTTGGCAGAGCGCGTCCTTGGTAAGGACGAGGTCATCAGTTCAACCCTGATCATGGGCTCCATACTAACGAGTAGAAATAGATAAAAAATGATTTAGCGTCCCAGGGTTGGGGCAGCGATTAGACAGTAGAAAACGACAACAAACACACAGCAGGAGAGAGCAAAATGGCAAAAGAGCAATTTCAACGAACGAAACCGCACGTCAACGTGGGAACGATTGGGCACATTGACCATGGCAAATCGACGTTAACTGCCGCACTGGTTCACACCCAGGCGGGCAAAGGATTGGCCACTCCGATCTCCTACGCGGATATTACCAAGGGCGGCACGGTCCGTGACGAAACGAAGACCGTGACCATCGCCGTCTCGCACGTGGAATACCAGAGTGACAAGCGCCACTACGCGCATATTGACTGCCCTGGCCACGCTGACTTCGTGAAGAACATGATTACCGGCGCTGCCCAGATGGACGGAGCGATCCTGGTGGTTGACGCGTCGGAAGGCCCGATGCCCCAGACGCGCGAGCACATCCTGCTGGCCCGCCAGGTCGGCGTGCCGGCCATCGTGGTGTTCCTGAACAAGGTTGACCTCGTTGATGATCCAGAATTGCTGGACCTCGTCGAAATGGAAGTCCGTGACCTATTGACGAAGTATCAATTTCCTGGTGATAAGACTCCGATCGTTCGTGGCAGCGCCAAGAAGGCGTTGAACAACGAGAAGGAAGGCGCGGACGCGATTCAAAAACTGCTGGAAGCGGTGGATGAATTCATCCCGCTGCCGACGCGCGAAATCGATAAGCCGTTCCTGATGTGCATTGAAGACGTATTCACGATCGAAGGTCGTGGAACCGTCGTAACCGGCCGTGTGGAACGTGGCGAACTGCAGCGCATGACGGAAGTTGAAATCGTCGGATTGAAAGACACCCGCAAGACCACGGCAACGGACATTGAAATGTTCCGCAAGCTGCTGGATTCGGCGAAAGCCGGCGACAACGTTGGCGTGCTGCTCCGCGGCACCACCAAGGATGAAGTTGAGCGTGGGATGGTATTGGCAAAGCCCGGTTCAATCACGCCGCACACCAATTACAAAGCGGAAGTTTACGTGCTGTCGAAGGAAGAGGGTGGCCGTCATACGCCATTCTTCACCAATTACCGTCCGCAGTTCTATTTCCGCACCACGGACGTCACTGGCACCGTTACCCTTCCGCAAGGCGTGGAAATGGTTATGCCTGGTGACAACGTCTCGGTGGAGATCAAAGTGATCGCCCCTGTGGCTATGGAACGCGGCCAACGCTTCGCGATTCGCGAAGGCGGCCGAACCATTGGCGCCGGACGCGTGACGGACATCATCGCATAAGTATTTATCCAGGCGGCAGGACTGGCTTAAACCGGTCCTGCTGCCCGGTGAACGAAATCGAAGGCAACTATCCAAAGAACAACAGCACTCGCCGGCAGATAGGGCGGTAGCTCAATTGGTAGAGTAGCGGTCTCCAAAACCGTCGGTTGGGGGTTCAAGTCCCTCCCGCCCTGCCAACCTCGTCAGTGAAGAGTTGAGAGTGCAGAGTTTAGAGTGAAGACGGCAATGCAGAGAGAACAACTGAAATTTGGAAGCCGAGTGGCTGCGACAGAAATCGCAGTGGCGGCTGTTCTCCATTCTGCACTCTGCATTTTGCATTCTGCACTTCCGGAGAGGTGGCAGAGTGGTCTATCGCGGCGGTCTTGAAAACCGCTTTCCGCGTGAGCGGAACGGGGGTTCGAATCCCTCCCTCTCCGCCAGTTTAATAAGAACATGAACGATGTAGTCTCAATATTGATTGTCTCGGCGGTGGTCGTCGCGGCGTTCATCTGGCTCTGGCGGGCAGGGCACCTGGTGAAGCTCTCGACTTACGTGCAAGGCACGAAGGAAGAGCTGCGCAAGTGCAGTTGGCCGACCTGGGATGAGTTGAAGGGGAACACCATGGTGGTGTTCATTGCGATTTTTGTGCTGGGAATCTTCACGGTGGCCGTGGATCAGATTTTTTTCCGGCTGTTCGTTTTGTTCAAAATTTGAGCCATGCGTAGCCAGTGGTTTGTCATACACACGCTTTCCGGCCAGGAGCAGAAGGTCAAGGAAAGCATCGAGAAGCGCATCAAGACCGAAGAGATGGGCGATCACATCAAAGAAGTGATGGTCCCCATGGAGAAGGTCGTGGAAGTGCGGAACCAGAAGAAAACGGTTTCGACGCGCAAGCTTTGGCCCGGTTACGTGTTTATCGACATGGAACTGCTGGATGAAAACGGCAGGATCATCGAAAAGCCGTGGTATTTCATCAAAGAAACGCAAGGCGTGATTGGTTTCGTGGGCGGCGAACCGCCGACACCAACGCCGGCGGAAGAAGTTGAATCGATCAAGAGCCAGATTTCGCAATCGGAAGAAACCGAGCGTCCGAAGGTAAGCTTCGACGTGGGGGAGACGGTGAAGATCAACAACGGCCCGTTTCTGAACTTCAGCGGAGTGATCGAAGAGATCGAGCCGGATCGTGGCAAGCTGAAGGTGACGGTAAATATTTTCGGGCGGAATACGCCGGTGGAATTGGAATATTGGCAAGTGGAAAAGGGCTAAGCCAACACCGCGGTAACGATTTAACACAGTAACGCATTTAACTTTTTCAGCACATGGCAAAGAAAATTACAGGCCAAATCAAATTGCAGATTCCCGCCGGACAGGCCAACCCGGCACCGCCCGTAGGTCCCGCGCTCGGTCAGCAGGGCGTGAACATCATGGCTTTCTGCAAAGAGTTCAACGCCGCCACCAAAGATCAGGCTGGCATGATCATCCCCGTGGTGATCACGGTTTACGCGGACAAGTCGTTCACGTTCATCACCAAATCGCCGCCCGCGTCGGTGCTCTTGAAGAAAGCAGCGGGTATCACGGCTGGTTCCAAAACGCCCAATAAGGACAAAGTTGGAAAAGTGACGAAGAAACAGGTGCTCGATATCGTCAAATTGAAGATGAAGGACCTGAACGCCACGAACGAAGAAGCCGGTTTCCGCATCGTGGCCGGGACCGCTCGCAGCATGGGCATCGAGGTAGCGGGATAGAGCCGCAGCGCTCGTAACGCAGATTTGTAATCTGCTGTATCGCAGAATTGTATTCTGCGGAACGTACGAGTTGGAAACAGCGCGAACTGCTAAAAGAAACAGAACGAAATACGAGTTTTATAGTTTGCCGATTAAAAATCGGCGATACAGCAGATTGCAAGTCTGCGTTACAAAAGAAACAAACAACCGCGGGAGAGCTAAAAACTCGCTTGCACCGCAAAGAAACATAATGCCAAGCAAAAGATACAAGAAAGCCCTGGAGCTTGTGGATGGCCGGAAGGCGTATCCCTTGAAGTCAGCGGTAGATGTCCTCACAAAGTTCCCGAAAGCGAAGTTCAACGAGACAGTTGATCTCGCGTTTCGCCTTGGGGTCGACCCAAAGCAATCGGACCAGATGGTCCGTGGAACTGTCCCGTTGCCCCACGGCAGCGGCAAGACGGTGCGCGTGCTCGTGTTCGCAAAGAGCGGCCCCGCCGCCGATGCAGCCCGTGCCGCAGGCGCGGAATTTGTCGGTTTCGATGACATGATTAAGAAATGCCAGGATGGCTGGGCTGATTTCGATGTCGCTGTGGCTACTCCTGAAGCGATGGGTGAAGTCCGTAAGCTTGGTAAAGTGCTCGGGCCTCGCGGCTTAATGCCGAACCCGAAGACCGGCACGGTCACCGACGACACCGCTCGCGCAGTGAAGGAAGTGAAAGCTGGCCGTGTTGAGATCAAAATCGACAAAGCTGGGAATATCCATGTCCCAGTCGGCAAGGTGAATTTTGCCCCGACCTCAATTGAAGAGAACGCCCGCGCGGTGATCGAAGCTGTGGGTAAAGCGAAACCTTCCAGCGTGAAGGGTGTTTATATCAATAGTTGTACGCTTTCTGCCACGATGAGCCCGCCTGTTCGCGTGGATCTGCGTGAGTTCGGCATCTAAGACGTTAACCTTTAACTTTTTAAATCCATGCGTCCGGAAAAGCATAATTTAAGCAAAGAATACCTGGCCCGGTTGAACGCGTCGCCGTTCTTCATCGTGGTGAATTACCAGGGACTGCACGTCCAACACATGACCGAGCTCCGCAAGCGGCTGGCCAAGGCCAGCGCCGAAGTGCACGTGGTCAAGAACTCGATCTTTCGCATCGCCGCGAAGGAAGCGGGGGTGAGCGATATGAACGGCTCCTTGGCGGGCCAGCTCGCAGTCGTTACAGGCCAGCGCGATGTTTCGGCTGCGGCCACGGTCATCAAGACCTACGGCGGCGAAGTCGATAAGCTGAAGATTCAGTTCGGTTACCTCAACAATGAGCGTTTGGCACAGGCCGACCTGCTCACGCTAGCCGACCTGCCGTCGATTGAAGTGCTGCGGGCCAAGCTGCTCGGGCTGTTCAATGCGCCGGCCACAAAGTTCGTCAGGTTGTTGAACACACCGGCGGGCCAGATGGCGCGCGTTTTACAGGCGTATGCCGACAAGGGTGGTTCGGGAGCCGCCGAGGCTCCGGCTGCCGCCGCGTAGTTGGCAGGCCGACTTTGACTAAATCACCCCTAGTTAAGGGTAATTAAGACTTATTAAGAATAAACATTTTCTGCCGCTTTTAGCCAGGCGGCCAGGAAGCAATAAATAACAATCAAATCGTAAATCGTCGGTTTGCCTGATGTAAACTTAAACCGCTCGTGGCTGTCCGAGTCGAAGTCCTGAAAGGGAATAAGACTGGGGTGACACGCCGGTGCTCGAGTGAGCGCGGAAGGCCGAGCGACGACGAGACGAAAGAAAGGTAAAAATGGCTCTAGATAAAGCAAAACTGGTAGAAGAACTGAGCAATGCCACGGTCATCGAGATAGCTGATCTGGTCAAAGAACTTGAAAGCAAGTGGGGCGTTAGTGCCGCCGCGCCTGTAGCCGCAGCCGCCGCTGGCGGTGCTGCTGGCGGAGCCGCTGCCCCCGCTGCCGAAGCCAAGACCACGTTTGACGTAATCCTCGTCGCCGTCCCGGCCGACAAGAAGATTGCCGTCATTAAGGTCGTCCGCGAAGTGAAAGCGGGCCTGGGTCTGGCGGAAGCCAAGGCGCTTGTTGAAGGCGCTCCCAAGCCGGTGCTTGAAGGCGCGAACAAAGCTGATTCTGACGCTGCTAAAAAGAAGCTCGAAGACGCTCGCGCGAAAGTAGAAGTGAAGTAAGTTATCATCCCTGGGGGTGGCGGACGAATTCCCGCCATCCCCGTGGAACCCTGCAGCAACTAAGACAAAGAACCGGTTTTTTAATAAGCAGTCTAATTTACAGCGCAATTTCCGAGAGGGAATTGGTGAGTGGCAAGTTCGTGCTTGAATGCACCGTGCTTGCCTTCTGTCGTTTTACAAGTGCGGAAGATGGTCGGAATGAGCAGTGCACGTTGCAGCGCCCCGGGCGGACGGGTTGCGCTCCGGTCCCGACAACTTCCTGGTTTATCTAGATTTTAACGTTACTACCGGCTGCGCGCGGTCGCGGAGCCATTATTAAAGGTCCAAATGCCATCGAAACTCACTGAACGTATCAACTTCGGCAAGATTAAGGAAATCATTGCCCCACCCAACCTCATCGAGTTGCAAACCAACTCGTATAAGGAATTCCTGCAGGCCGACGTGCCTCCTTCCAAGCGTAAGAAAGACACGGGCCTTCAAGCCGTATTCAGCGAGGTATTCCCCATCGAAAGTTACGATGGGAAGTGCGTCCTCGACTTTCATTCGTATGAAATCGGCGAGCCGAAAATCACCTGGCTCGAATGCCTACGTGAAGGCCTAACCTACGGCGCGCCTTTGTATGTCACCTTCCTCCTCAAGGAAGAGAAGGGCACGAAGGAAGAAAAGGTGTTCATGGGCGAATTGCCCCTGATGACCCCGCAAGGCACATTCGTAATTAACGGTGCTGAGCGCGTAATTGTCAGCCAATTGCATCGTTCACCCGGTCTGGCTTTCGAAGCCACGCAGCATCCGAATGGCAAGATCCTGCATTCCTTCCGCATCATTCCGGATCGCGGTTCCTGGTATGAAGCGCAGTTCGATACCAGCGATTTGCTTTACGTTTATCTCGACCGCAAAAAGCGCCGCCGGAAGTTTTTGACGACGACGTTCTTCCGGGCGCTGAGTTTTCTCGATGCCGAAACCAAGGGCAAAGAAAGCCCGGAAAAGGCCCAGAGCCGCGGCACGGATGAAGAAATTCTCAAGCTCTTCTACGAAGTGGAAGAGATGACAGTCAAAGAGGCCGAGAAACGCGATGACCTCGCGAATAAGGTGCTCATCCAGGATGCAACGGACGATGACAAGGGCCTAGTAGTCGCTCGTGCATTTGAACCGCTCTCGAAAGCCGTTGTGAAGCAGATCGCCGAACTCGGCGTGATCAAGATCAAGGTTGTGGATACTGCACTGGACGAAGGGATCGTCATCAAGTGCATGAAGAAGGATCCGTCCAAGAACGAGGAGGAAGCGTTAAAGGATATCTATCGCCGCCTTCGTCCTGGCGATCCACCGACGGCTGCCAACGCCCGTGCGCTCATTAAACGTCTATTCTTCGACGCCAAGCGTTATGATTTGGGCCGCGTTGGCCGCTACAAGATTAATCAAAAGCTCGGCATCAAGGGTGGCGACTCGCGCATCCTGACCAAAGCCGACCTCGTCGCGGCGACGAAGTATCTCCTGCGCCTTAAAAAGGGCGAAGGTTCATTGGACGATATCGATCATCTTGGCAGCCGCCGCGTCCGTACCGTCGGCGAATTGCTGGCGAACCAATGCCGCGTTGGCCTGGCCCGCACAGAACGACTCGTGAAAGAGCGCATGACGCTGTTCGATCAAGGGGTCGAATCGATGTCGCCGCAGAAGTTCATCAATCCGAAAGCGCTCTCGGCTGTTATCCGTGATTTCTTCGGTCGCAGCCAATTGTCGCAGTTCATGGACCAGATCAATCCGCTCGCCGAACTGACCCACAAGCGCCGCTTGTCGGCGCTCGGGCCTGGCGGTCTCTCTCGCGACCGTGCCGGCTTCGAAGTCCGCGACGTTCATCCGTCCCACTACGGTCGTATTTGCCCAGTGGAAACGCCGGAAGGTCCAAACATTGGTTTGATCGCGTCGCTCGCGACGTTTGCGCGAATCAATGATTTCGGGTTCCTGGAAACTCCTTACCGCAAAGTGGAGCACGGGAAGGTTAGCACGCATCTGGATTACCTGACGGCCGATCGTGAGGAAGCTTTCGTGATCGCCCAGGCGAACACGCCGATTAAGGAAAGCGGCAACTTCGGCACGGATCGTATCGTGTGCCGAGGTAAAGGCGACTTTATCGATGTTGAGGCAGCTCGCGTTGATTACATGTACGTTTCGCCGAAGCAGCTCGTTTCTGTGGCTGCGTCGCTGATTCCGTTCCTTGAGCATGATGACGCTAACCGTGCGTTGATGGGTTCCAACATGCAACGCCAGGCCGTGCCGCTGCTCGTGACCGATGCGCCTTTGGTGGCGACCGGGCTCGAAGAGCGGGTAGCACGTGACTCGCGTGCTGTGATTGTTGCTGAAGAAGCAGGCAAAGTTGCCTCCGTAAACGGCAACCAGATCATCATCACGGATGACGGCAAACTGCCCGACACGAAGAAGAAGATCAAACATGAGCCTGCGAAAGGCATTCACGTTTACGAGGTCCGCAAATTCATGCGCTCGAACGCCGCGACTTGCATCAACCAGAAGATCCTGGTGCGCAAGGGCGACTCGGTGAAGAAGGGCCAGGTCATTGCTGACGGTCCATGCACCCAGGGCGGAGAGCTCGCTCTCGGTCGTAACGTGCTGGTCGCGTTCATGCCGTGGAACGGTTACAACTTCGAAGACGCCATCCTGATCAGCGAACGGATCGTGAAGGACGACGTGTTCACGTCGATCCATATCGATGAGTTTGAAGTCGGCGCTCGTGACACCAAGCTCGGGCCGGAAGAAATCACGCGCGACATCCCGAACCTCGGCGATGAAGCGTTGAAGAACCTCGGACCGGACGGTGTCATTCGCGTCGGCGCCGAAGTGAAGCCTGGCGATATCCTCGTCGGCAAAATCACTCCGAAGAGCGAAACGGAATTGGCGCCCGAAGAAAGGTTGCTGCGCGCAATCTTCGGTGAAAAAGCCGCGGACGTTAAGGATACCTCGCTGAAGGTTCCCTCGGGCACCTATGGCATCGTCATGGACGTGAAGGTTTCTTCGAAGAAGGAATCGGACCGCGAAGCGCGCGCGATGGTGACGGAAGAGAAGCGCCATGCCAAGGAAGTGGAAGAAGACAACAAGAAGAAGACCGAAGAGTTGCGCGAGCAGCTCACGGAAGCGCTGAGCAACATCCTGCTTGGTGAAAAAATTCCACTCGACGTCGTTAACAGCGAGACGGGCGAGATCATCATCCCGGCAAACCGCAAGATTACCAAGACGTTGTTGCGCAAACTCGCGACCGTTTACGATCGTATTGAGATCGATCCTTCGCCGATCCGCAACAAGATCAACGAAATCATCGGCAGCTTTAAGAAAAAGTTCGATGACCTCCAGATGCAGTATGACGAGGAAATCGAACGCGCCGAATCCGGCGAAGGCGTCGACAGCGGCGTTGTGAAGTCCGTCAAGGTCTACATCGCTTCGAAGCGCAAGCTTTCGGTCGGTGACAAGATGGCCGGACGCCACGGTAACAAAGGTGTCGTGGCCAAGATCGTTGCCGAAGAAGACATGCCGTTCCTCGCGGACGGAACGCCGGTGGATATCGTCTTGAATCCGCTGGGTGTGCCCTCCCGTATGAACGTCGGACAGGTGTTGGAAACCACCTTGGCTGGGCAGCTCGTCTGCTCGGACTCCGTTTCGCGACGCCGGTGTTCGACGGCATCAAGGAAAAGGAAATTCGTGGTTACCTCAAGGAAGCCGGGCTGCCCGAGCACGCGAAGACTCGCTTGATCGATGGCCGCACAGGCGAAGGTTTCGACCAGGAAATTGTCGTCGGCTACATCTACATGATGAAGCTCGGCCACTTGGTGGCGGACAAAATTCACGCTCGGGCAGTCGGCCCGTACTCGCTGGTTACGCAGCAACCGCTGGGTGGCAAAGCGCAATATGGCGGTCAGCGCTTCGGCGAAATGGAAGTGTGGGCCATGGAAGCATATGGCGCAGCCTACACCCTCCAGGAATTGCTCACGGTCAAATCCGATGACGTGCAAGGGCGCACGCGGATTTACGAAAGCATCGTCAAGGGCGACAACAGCCTCGAAGCCGGTATTCCGGAGTCATTCAACGTACTTGTCAAAGAAATGCAGTCATTGGGTCTCGACGTAAAGGTCGGGTATTCCAATCCGGTGGACCAGCCTCAAGAGCCGATTACGGCGCTGGCTGCGGTTTAACAGTCGTCCACAAACGTTTGAGAAAGTTTAAGTATGATTAGCACCAAAGAAAGCGCCCGAGAGTTGCTCGGGTTGGACAAGGTCAATCAGGTCGAATACGTGGCCATCCAGGTCGCGTCGCCTGAAGCGATCCGCTCCTGGTCCAAGGGGGAAGTTAAAAACCCCGAGACCATCAATTATCGCACGTTCAAGCCGGAAAAAGGCGGTTTGTTTTGCGAGCGCATTTTCGGTCCGGTAAAGGACTGGGAATGCTCCTGCGGGAAGTATAAACGGATCAAGCACCGTGGAGTCGTTTGCGATCGTTGCGGTGTCGAGGTGACGCTGGCCCGCGTGCGCCGTGAGCGCATGGGCCATATCGAATTGGCCGTGCCGGTTTGCCATATTTGGTTTTTCAAGTGCATGCCGTCCCGCATCGGTCTCGTGCTGGACATGACGGCTCGGAATCTCGAGCGCGTGATCTATTACGAAGATTACATGGTGATCGATCCCGGTTCCACACCGCTCAAGGAGCATCAGTTGCTCAGTGAGCAGGAGTACCGGGAAGCTCGCGAAACCTACGGCGTGGAAGCGTTCATCGCCAAGATGGGTGCCGAAGCCGTTCGTGACGGTCTGGCGCGCGTCGACCTGCCAAAGCAGATCGAGCAGTTGCAGTCGGCCATGACGGAAACCAAGAGCAAGCAAATCCGTAAGAAGATCGCTAAGCGGATCAAACTTCTCCAGGGGTTGCATTCGTCCAAGAGCCGTCCCGAATGGATGATTCTCACGGTGCTGCCGGTCATTCCGCCGGACTTGCGTCCGCTGGTGCCGCTGGAAGGCGGCCGTTTCGCTACATCGGATCTCAACGATCTCCATCGCCGCGTCATTAACCGGAATAACCGGTTGAAAAACTTGCTTCAGCTCAAGACGCCGGAAGTCATTATCCGCAACGAAAAGCGCATGCTCCAGGAAGCTGTGGACGCGCTGTTCGATAACGGCCGACATGGCCGCGCCGTCACTGGCGCCGGCAACCGCGCGCTCAAGTCCCTCAGCGACATGCTCAAGGGCAAGAGCGGACGTTTCCGCCAGAACCTGTTGGGGAAACGCGTCGATTACTCCGGCCGTTCCGTCATCGTTATCGGTCCGGAACTCAAGCTGCATCAATGCGGTTTGCCGAAGAAGATGGCACTCGTCCTGTTCGAGCCGTTCATCATTCGCAGGCTCAAAGAGCTCGGTTATGTGCATACCGTCCGTTCGGCTAAGAAGATGATCGAACGCCAGACCACTGAGGTTTGGGATATTCTCGAAGAAGTCACGCGCGGTCATGCCGTTCTGTTGAACCGTGCGCCGACGTTGCACCGTTTGTCAGTGCAGGCGTTTGAGCCGCAACTCATTGAAGGTGAAGCTATTCGCATTCATCCGCTCGTTTGTACTGCTTACAACGCAGATTTCGACGGTGACCAGATGGCCGTTCACGTGCCGCTGTCCGTTGAGGCCCAGATGGAAGCTCGGTTGCTCATGATGGCACCGAACAACATCTTCAGCCCGTCCAGCGGCAAGCCGATCATCACGCCGACGCAGGACATTACTCTCGGGTGCTTTTACCTGACCGCTGAACCGCGCACCGGCATGCCGGCTAATGTCGGTGAACTCAAATTGTTCGGTTCCAAAACCGAAGTGCTGTTCGCGCATGCGGACGGCGCGGTGACGACGCATGAACGCGTCCGCCTTGCGAATCCGGACTTCGGCAAGAAGACCGAATACGGTGACATGGCACCAAGGTTATCTAGACCACGGTTGGTCGCGTAATCTTCAGCGAAATCTGGCCCGACGAAATGGGTTTTCCGAATAAGCCGGTCAAGAAGGCTGACCTCGGTGACCTGATTTGGAAGTGCTACAAGATTTGTGGTCACGACAAAACGGTCATCATGCTCGACAAGCTCAAGGAACTTGGGTTCCGCGAAGCGACCAAAGCCGGGGTTTCCATCGGTATCGATGACATGATCATCCCGAAGGAAAAAGAGCAGGAAATCGAGAATGCCCAGAGGCAGATCAAAGAAGTCGAGAAGCAGTATCGCAAGGGTGTGATCACTCCGGGCGAACGTTACAACAAGATCGTCGATATCTGGACGCATTGCACCGACCAGATTTCGAACGTTATGCTCGACACCCTGAAGAAAAACCAGGGCAAGAACGAATACAATCCTGTGTCGTTGATGGTGGATTCCGGCGCTCGTGGTAACAAGCAGCAGGTCCGCCAGCTCGCCGGTGTGCGTGGTCTTATGGCCAAGCCGTCCGGTGACATCATCGAGAAGCCGATTCTCTCGAACTTCCGCGAAGGCCTAACGGTGCTCGAGTACTTCATCTCGACGCACGGCGCGCGCAAAGGCTTGGCTGACACAGCGCTCAAGACCGCTGACTCGGGTTACATGACCCGCAAGTTGGTCGACGTTGCCCAGGACGTGATCGTCCGCGAAGAAGATTGCGGCACGACCAACGGCATTTGGGTCCAGGCCATCTACGAAGGCGAAGACCAGGTCGTGAAGCTCAGCGAACGTTTGATCGGACGCTTCTCTTGCGATGACATCGCTAACCCGGCGAACCCGAAAGAGTTCCTGTCGAAGGCCAACACCGAGATCGATGAGATCAAAGGCCGTGGAATCGACGATTCCCGCGTTGAAAAGGTCAAGATCCGCTCGGTGCTCACTTGCGAAAGCAAGCAAGGCATCTGCAAATATTGCTATGGCCGTAACCTGGCTACTGGCGCCCTCGTTAAGCTCGGTGAAGCCGTCGGCATCATCGCTGCCCAGTCGATTGGCGAACCGGGCACGCAGCTTACGATGCGTACGTTCCATATCGGTGGCGTCGCCGCAGGCTCGTTCAAGCAGCCGGTTATCAAGCCGAAATTCGACGGCGAAGTTCGTTACAACGAAATTCGTTACGTCACGCTTGAGGACGGCAATAACATCGTCCTGAACAAGAACGGCTCGGTTTCTATCCTTGCTGAGGACGGTCGCGAGTTGGAAAACCACAACGTCGTTATCGGCTCAGTGATCTCGATCCCTGAAAAGGGCAAGATCAAGAAGGGCGAGACGCTCGTGCAGTGGGATCCGCACAACGTTCCCATCATCTCCGAGAAAGCCGGCGAGGTGAAGTTCCACGATATCATCGAGGGCGTCACCATGAAGGAAGAGCTGGATCAGCTTACTGGCCAGCAAGCCATCGTTATCGTCGAGCATAAGGAAGACCTGCATCCGCAAGTCATCATCCTTGATAGTAAGGGTGAACCGGCTGCCAATTATCCGATTCCTTCCGGCGCTCACGTCGTCGTTAAAGAAGGCGACGAAATCGTTCCGGGAACGCTCCTGGCCAAGACCCCGCGCAAGCAGGCCAAGACCAAGGACATCACCGGCGGTCTGCCTCGCGTTGCGGAATTGTTTGAAGCACGCCGTCCGAAGGACGCCTCGGAAATCTCCAAAATCGACGGTATTGTCGATTTCGGGCCGAGTGTCCGCGGCAAGCGTTGCATTGTCATCAAGGATCAAAAGACGAGCCTGGAAGAGGAACACCTCATCCCGATCGGCAAGCACGTCATTGTCTTCAAGGGCGATTATGTGCGCAAAGGCCAGCAGCTCACTGAAGGCCCGATTGATCCTCACGAAATCCTCGACATTTGCGGTCCGCAGGAACTTCAGGAGCATCTCGTCAACGAAGTGCAGGAGGTTTACCGCCTGCAAGGCGTGACCATTAACGACAAGCACATCGAAATCATCGTGCGCCAGATGCTGCGCAAGGTGCGCATCACCGAGCCCGGCGACACCACGTTCCTTTGGGGCGAACAGGTGGACAAGCTGGAGTTCGAAGAAGAGAATTCCCGTGTCGAGAAGATGGGTGGCAAGCCTTCCGAGGCCCAGCCCGTTCTCCTCGGTATCACCAAGGCGTCTCTCGAAACCGAGAGCTTCCTCAGCGCCGCGTCTTTCCAGGACACCACCCGTGTCCTTACCGAAGCCGCCACACGCGCTCGCGTCGATTACCTGCGCGGGTTCAAGGAAAACGTCATCATGGGTCACATCATCCCGGCCGGCACCGGCTTCGACTATCACCGCAAGGTGACGCTCAAACCGCTGGTAGAAATCAGCGAAGAAGAGCCGATGGAAGAAGAAGCTGCTGCGGCGGAAAATCCACTGCTCGCTTAAGCTCAGCGGTAGGTCTGAATTGCAAAGCACCCGGCTGACGCCGGGTGCTTTTTTTGTCGATCTACTTCGATATGCCTTGCAAATACGCAAAGATCAATTCGGACAAATCGTCGCTGTAACCACCTTCCAGAAGGCTAACGAGTGGAATACCGGTTTTGCGAAGGCTTTCACCGATCCACATGAAATCCTCCGCCTCCAAAGTTTCCTGCGCCAGTGGATCCCGCGCGTATGCGTCAAACCCTGCTGATACCAATACCATCTCCGGTTTGAACGTCAGCATATGCTCAAGAGCGCCTTCAAGAACGTGGCGGTATTCGCCTCGCGGAGTTTGCGGAGGAACAGGGAAGTTGAAGCAGTTGTTGCCGACATTGCGCCCTCCGGTCCCGGGATAGCAGGGATACTGGTGCACCGAGTAGAACACGGTCTTTGGATTGTTGAGAAGAATTGCCTCAGTGCCGTTGCCGTGATGAACGTCGAAGTCAAACACAGCAACACGCTTCGTGCCTGTCTTTAGCGCATGCAAGGCCGCAATCGCAACATTGTTCAGGTAGCAAAAACCCATGGCTCGACCGCGCTCCGCGTGATGGCCCGGCGGTCTCATGAGTGAAAACACTGTTTCTCCTTTGCGCGCGCACTCCAATGCCAGTAGGGCTGCGCCAGCAGAAAGGCGCGCATAGTTTGCTATGCCTGGCAAATAGGGCGTATCGCCGTCGAATGGGTGTGGTTCCAGGAGTCGTTCAAGGTGCGTCACAGAATGTGCGAGCAGAAGCGGTTCGTTTGGCGCCGCGCTTGGGGTAGACCAGTCGAGTTTGAGTTCCTTTTGATGGCGCAAATACTTAAGCGTGGTCGCAATCCGTTCGGGGCGCTCTGGATGGCCGAGTTGCTCGTACCCGGTGCAGGATTCGTCAGTGACAATGCGGATCATCAGCGGGCCAGAACATACTCACGAAGGATTGATTTGGGTAGGAAATGAGTGCGAACGGCTGCCCGATCGCCCTGCGCCAAAACTAACTGTTACCCGGGAGAGGAGGGTGGGGTGCAGGGAATGGTAACCTTAAAGGTCGATCCGACGCCGGGTTCGGACTTAAAATCGATCGCGCCGTGATGTTGCTTAACGATGGCATAAGCCAGGGCCAGTCCTATGCCGGTATGGGTACCAGCGCTATGCGTCGTAAAGAATGGTTCGAAGATGCGCGGCCTGATCTCCGAGGGAATGCCGCAACCGGCGTCCTCTACCGTGAAGAATACTGACGGCGGCGTTTCGGCTGTGGCACCTGAGGGCGCGGTTGAGCCGGTGGTCACAATTATATTTCCGCCCTCCGGCATAGCGTCGCGCCCATTCAAAACGAGGTTCACCAGCACTCGAGTGAGCATCTCCGAGTCAGCGGAGAAGATGGGGAGGCGCGGGTCGCAGTCGAATTCGAGTTGGAAAGAGGACCCAAGCAAACGGCGCAGCATCGATGAAGAATCCTGCAGTACAGTATTGAGATCGAGAAGAGCAAGCTCCGGGGCTTTGCCGCGACCAAAAACCATGAGTTGGCTGGTCAGATTGCCCATGCGGGTTGCAGCGTCGGAGATTTGGCGCAATTGGCTGGTCAGTTCCGGATTCCCCACTCGGTTTCGAAGCGAGGTCGTGTAGCCGAGCACGGGAGTCAGGGCATCGTTGAAGTGGTGCGCCACACTCGCGGCCACATCAGATGCAGCTTCCATTCTTACCGCGTGTCTTGCTTCCGTCTCGCGAAGTCTTGCCGGGGTGACATCTTCGATATAAACCAGGCGGCCAGGTAAATCGTTGAACTTGAGGTCAAGGCAATGCACGTGCCCATGGAGGGTTTGTTTGTCCCGGGTACAATGCCTCCAGACTATTTGGGAACGGAAAGGAGGATTGGAAAGTTCTGAATGCTTGCGAAAAGCAGGAACCTCGCCAGGTGGCCGAATGTCGAGCGCGGTGAGGCGCATCAGGTCCTCCCGATTATAACCAAGCAGTTTCAGAGCTGCATCGTTCAGCGCAAGGAACCGGTATGAGCGCAGATCGTAAATCCACATCGGCAATGGACTGTTCGAAAACAGAAAGCGATATTGGCGCTCTGAGCCGACCAGAGATTCATGTTGTTCACGCAGAGAGGTTAGTTCAGATACGAGTTTCTGGTGTGCTTCCGCAAGTTTTTCGCGCTCCTCGGTCTCGGATTTTAAGCGGGTGCGCAGAGCGGTTTGCTCCGTCGAGATAGCGAGCGTAGAACCAAGAAAGAACTCGGTGTGCGCCATCGCGAGCAGAAGCAGGAAACCGATCAGAATAGGAGCGAAACTCGGCAAAGCCGACGCAGGTTGCGTAGGGCTTAGAAGGTGGACAATGGCGAGGCAGACGAACGCGGCCACCAGGCACCAACCCACCCGTTTCGGTCCAAAAGCGCGATTGAGGCGCCATCCATAAAGAGCTATTGCCGGCTCGAGCAAACCCTGCACTCCGGGAAGTGTTCCCACTGTCATAACTTCACCAACTGTCCTTTCCGCATTAACTAATAAGTGTCCAAAAACTGGATTCCAGTGACTATAAGGATAGACAACTCCTCAGCAGGTTAAGTCGTATTCCCTCGGATTTTTGCGTTGAGGATACGAAC
>Ga0170475_100752878_pt1 | contig 16349 bp, 15 predicted proteins | sample Soicark_Litter_5_FD_111474 | JGI IMG/M metagenome (GOLD analysis project Ga0170475, IMG submission 111474) | Avena fatua rhizosphere microbial communities from Hopland, California, USA. Combined Assembly of 48 SPs
AGTGGTGTTATCAGCCGGCCCGCTTATACGGTGCGCCGGTCGATTCACATGCCAGCACGAATTTTGATTTCAGCTTGGATTGAGTTTCGAGAAGTTCAGGAATCAGGAATCATGCCAGAACGAAAGGGACTAAATGTACAAAGCCTACTTCGGACTTAAAGAGAATCCATTCAACATCAATACCGATCCCCGATATCTGTATTCCACGCGCCACACCGACGAAGCGCTCGCGCGATTGAAATATGGAATTGAGGCACGCAAGGGCTTCATGATGTTGACTGGCGAAGTCGGTACTGGCAAGACCACGCTGCTGAACAAGCTACTCGACTCGTTGCATGAGAGTAATGTCGCCACAGCTTTCGTCTTCAATGCACGGCTGAGCGAATCGCAGTTCCTGGATTACATGATGGCCGACTTTGGCATCGAGTGTAAGTCGAGGATGAAGAGTCAGGTCCTGTTCAAATTACATTCGTGGCTGTTGGATCGCTATCAGGCCGGGGAACAAACCGTACTCGTCGTGGACGAGGCTCAGAATCTTTCGCGACGGACGCTGGAGGAAATCCGGCTGCTGTCCAATCTCGAAACCTCCACGGAAAAGCTTCTTCAGATCGTGCTCGCCGGACAACCCGAACTCGAACAAAACTTGAATCAACGGGAGCTTCGTCAGCTTCGCCAACGCATTGCGCTGCGCGCCTATACGCTCCCACTCACGCAGGAGGAGACCTGCGGGTATATTTACGAGCGCCTGCGGATCGCCGGCGGCAACGGAGAAGAGATCTTCAGTGCTCCCGCCATCGAAGCCGTTTACCGGCATGCTCGCGGAATTGCTCGAGTAACCAACCTGCTCAGTGAACACGCTTTGATCCGCGCATTTCTTCAACAAGAAAAGGTTGTGTCGGCAGAGATCGTCGAAGGCGTTTCTCGCGACTTCAGTCTGGACGAAGGCGACCTGCTCGCGCCCGCGCCGCAGGAGCCGGCCAGCAAAAACACGAGGAAACGTCAGAAGCCAGTAGGAAAGTTCCGCGGGCGCCGAACTCCCCGTGATACCGGCGGCGAGGTCACGGAGAATCAGGAAACGCACCCGCCCGTCGAAATAGCTCAAATGAACCTTCCGCTATTCATCTACGGGTACTGGCCGGATGGCACTCCGTTTTATGAGGAGGCCCGCACCATCGCTACGAACTCACGCGGCGGCCTGATTTCTATGCAGACCGTGGTGCAGCCCGGACAGCGACTGCTCATAACCAACAAAGAAAACGAGTGCTCGCAGGAGTGTGTAGTCGAATTTCTCGGCGCAAAGCTTGCGCGAGGCGTAGACGTCGCTTTCGAGTTTTCCGTCCCGGCACCCGAGTTCTGGAGTGCCGCGGAAGCGAATAACCGCCCAACAAGCGATGGCGAAAAGGCCTGCGCCTAACTCCGGCTTTGGAGTAAAGCGCTCCCACTCGAAGGAGTGTGCGAGGCTAAGCATTAAGGACCCTTATGTATAAGGAATTTTTTGGCCTGGCCAGCAACCCATTCGAACTCTCACCAGACCCTTTCTTCATGGTCTCCTCCGACAGGAGCAAAGAGGCTCTGGCGGCGATTTCGTCCGCAATAGGTCAGCGTAAAGGCTTCGTGGTGATGACCGGTGAGGTCGGTACCGGCAAGACAATGGTGTTGCGCTGTTTGTTCGAGCTTTGGGAACGTGAGCAAATCCCGTTTGCTTATTTTATTGGTCCCCGGCTGTCCACAACTGATTTCCTAAATTACATCGCTTTGGAATTAGGAATCAAGGTTGCTGAACGCACCAAGGGAAACCTGCTTCGAGCTCTGTATGGTTTTCTTCTCGCTCAATACGAAAAAGGCCTTACAACAGTTTTGGTCATCGATGAAGCACATCAGGTATCCCGAAGTGTTCTCGAAGAGATCAGGCTACTCACAAATTTTGAAACCGCGAAGCAAAAGCTCGTGCAACTTGTATTAGTGGGACAGCCCGAGCTGGACAAGAAACTAGACTCAGTTGAGCTGCGCTCATTGAAGCAGCGCGTCGCTGTGCGTTGCAAGCTCGAGCCTCTGCGGCCAGAGGAAATTCGCAACTATATCGAACGGCGGCTGGAGCTGGCGGGCGCGAATGCATAAGCTACTACAATATTTCCCGTCGACACAGTGAAGGCCATTTACCATTTCTCGCAAGGTACCCCGAGGCTTGTTAATAGTATTTGTGACCAGGCTTTGATCACAGCCAGTGCTAGCCAGATCCGCGTCATTCCAGTCGAAGTCATCGAGGAAATAGCCACACGTTTTCGCCTTCACGCCACCACTGGTCCCAAACAGACAGAGAAGGCTCCGTTATCCGCACGTGATGAGGAACGTCCTGCGCCAGCGCCCCCCAAAGCGACGCAGGCCACAACCGCGACAGATGCGCCTGCCGTGAAGGCGTCCGCTCCGGACGGGTTTCTGCTGTATCTCGACTCAGGCAACGAAACGCCTAAGCAAACAGCATCGACTGAAAAGCCGCCCGTTCCGCGGAAGAGCAGCTCGAATGGTTATTTCTCTTCTTATCCGCGCCAGCTTGGCCAGGAAGCCATGGATCGCCACCGGCTTCGCCAGGTGTTGGCGGAGATTGATCTCGATTCAGCGAATTCGAACGCGAATGATCTTCAGCTGCCATCAGCCGTTTCTACTCTCGTTGACACCACGTCTGCGGTCACTACGACGAGGGAAGAGCGCAAACCGGAATCGAGTGGGGGTTCAGCAGTTGCAACCTCATCTCTACTTGCGGACTCAAAGATAGCGGAACCTTCGGCGAATGATCTTTCGATACAGGCCACCGACTCTCAATCGGATCGCGCCATACTAAAAGTGCCGCAGGAAGCGGCGGTGGAAGTTCCCCAGCCGGAATCCAAGGATCTTGCGGTCGCAAAGACCGGCCAGGAAGTCAGAATTCTCAAAAGGTACGATAAGGAAATCCTAATCGGCACCTTGGCTGTCGTATTCATACTGTTAGCAGTAGGAACCGCGATTTACCTGCGCGCATGGAAGACGGCGTCAGCCACTTCGTCATCTCCCATCTCGGAACAGGCCCGCGCGGCTTCAGCGACGGTCCCTGTGGAATCCACTCCGATTAGAGGCGCTTCCCATCCACAATCAGAATCTCTATCGCACAAGCCGCTCGGCGAGCCGCCGCAACCTGCCACAAAGTCTGTTCTCGGTCGTGTGCGATTGGGCAAACCCAAAATTGATCCGGCACCCAAGTCGCCAGATGCGCGCGAAGTTGGTGTTGCACCTCTAATGGAACGGAAGCTAGCCGGAAACCTCGACGAACTCAGCGGCGGCCTGGCATCCATCAAAGAGACAGTCGCCCCTCCGTCCTCGTTGCAAGGTGGAGGCACCTTTAAGCCAGCGCTGCTGATCAACTCTGTGTCTCCGGTGTATCCTGCGGTGGCTAAAAATCAGCGCATTCACGGTGACGTTCGCATCGATGCGCTCATTGAGGCGGACGGACACGTCTCAACTATGAATATGCTAGCTGGCCCTCTGCTGCTGCAAGCTGCCGCTGCGGAGGCACTGCGCCAGTGGAAGTTTCAGCCCGCAACGATCGATGGGAAGCCCGTGCCGATGCATTACACGGTTACCGTCCAGTTCCGCTTGCAGTAAAGCTTCAGATAGTGGGCTTCGACGAAGCCAATCAGATACTAGTGTCGCGGTCCGACGGGAATTTTCTGATTCAAGTTTTTGAGGATTTCGTCCGGTGGCTGTCCACCTTTGCACGAGGGATGGCCGTAGCCGCTGCTGCTCACGCCGTTTTGGATATCCAGGATCAGATTATCACTGGGGCCCGGGGCAACGCCCATTGGCACTGCATCCAGCTTCAATCCTCTCCTTACCTTCCACGCCACGACGTGATCGGCGCAAGGAGTGTCTCCGCTGACGCCCAAGCCGCCGACAAGTTCGCCCTTGCTGTCGTACATCGCTAATCCGCCGCCAAACACGATCACTCCGCCGATTGCTTTGCCCACCATCGGGTCATTCGGCTGGCCGAACGATTCTGGATCTCCGGTTGTTGTGAATGCAGGATTGGGAGGCATCACGATGCCGTAAAGGCTCCCGCCCGGCTGCGCGCCCGCATATAGATTCCCCGTGGATAGGGCGAAGTTCGAGGTGCTGAACGCATTTGTGGTGCTCGCTTTCACGGCCGCGACTACGCGGCTTCCCGGCCACTCGGTGGCCCGGCTTGGTCCGCTGAAAACCACCGCACAGATGATTCCATCCCGATTCACCACCGCGGCCCACTCCTGATTTCCGAGTCCGCTATTTGCGCCGGCTCCTTCCTTGACCGCCGCGATCAGCGCGGTCCTCAACTTACCGTGATCCGGCACTTTCGAGCAGTCTGCAGTCTTTTGTCCAAAGCAGGGAGACATCAATGCGAGCGAGAGCAGCACCACCGATGCGCTGCGAGTTGCGAGCGTCATAACGACTCCTTGGGGCTATTTCATCTAAGAACTTCTTTCATCTCAGCGTGTACAGATATGCCGCGATGTTTCTGCTATCTTCCTCAGTCACATTCATTTCCGGCATCACCGTTCGCGGCTCAACGGCGTGAGGATGCTGGATCCAGCTCATTAGATTTTCTGGTGTATTCGGCAGGTGCCCTGCGATGTACAGCCGATCGCGCAATCCGCTTAATTTCGGGCCAACCTGTCCATTTGCGCCGGTCACACCTTCAATGGTGTGACACGTATAGCAGCCATACTTTCGAATTGCGGCTCTACCGGCGTCGGGCTTTCCGCCATTCGTCAAGCGTTCTACGGCTTGCGACTCACGTGCCGGCACTGCCGAGCAAGCAGCCGTTAACGTAAGCGCAACAACGCATGGCCACAAGCACCACAGCAACGGAAATCGTCCGGTCACGGTTGCCTCCGTGCTGTAGCCGTTTGCGTTGCGCTCATCAAATCGGAGGTGCGTGATAGTTCCCAGCGGCGATCGGAAGTTTTCAACCATTTGGGAATCATCGCAAGTGCGATGCCCACAAGCGCAGCTCCCGCGGGAACCCACATGATCAAGCCGCCAAGCTGCTGATCTTCAAGAGGGTTGAGCTGCCAGATCAGCGTCGAACCTTTGTACGCGCCGTACCACGGATGCGAGCTAAACGTAAGCAATGCACCAAGAGCGCCGCTGTAAGCCGCGGTTGTAAACAGGTATAAGATAGACCGGCCATAGTCCAGTTCGCCGGGTCGCGAATACATCAACGCCCACCAGAACAGTAGGGCAGTGCCGATGAAACTCAGATGTTGCATCGCATGAACGAAGTCGCTCCGCACCGCGGCGTCAAACATTGCCGGAGTGTGCCACAGCCACAGCGCCGCGAATTGCAAGCTCCACGCCACCATTGGTAGGGTCACCGAATGCCACGCGGTGCAAACCAGTTCGTTCGACGCAATGCGTCCTGCAAACCCTCGCCACTCCGGCGGAAGAGCCCAGAGAAAAATGGGAAGCGGCCTGCTCCACACCAACAATGGGGCGGCCACGAGCATCAGGATTTCGTGTTGCGTCATATGCGCCCAAAACAACTGTTCGCCGAGACGGTGCAAAGGTGACCCCAAAGCGACAACTAAAGAGAGCCACCCGCCGACGAATGCCGCGATGGATTTGCGAGAGACCAGGTCAGGCCGATGCATTCGGCTGAACATCCGCCACAAGCCAACGAAATACACCGAGATCAGGACAAACAACGACAGCGCAATCACCCGATTTCACCGTTCACGACACACTTCCACGGCGCACTATGCAATTACTCACAGACATGGAGCATCCACCTCGGAACTGCAGAGGCTATGATCGCGACAATGAAGGACATATTGAACAGAATGGCCATCAGTGCCTGAAAATGAGCACGATCGTGAGGCTGCCCGCCTTCTTCGGTCTTCTCCGCGGGAAGCCCACGCATGGTCGACCAGCTGAGATACAAACCGCTGATCGCCAAAACCAGACACACTAACGTCAACACATGGAGCGGCTGCATGGAACCAACTGCGCAGGCAGGACGACGCACGACAAAGCTGGCTCCGTGATCAATACCAAACGCCAGAAAGCCGGCCGCCAATCCCCAGCGCAGTGCTGCCGGAGTGTGTCCGGTCTGGACCCTTACTTTTGCTTCGGACGGCACAAATTGCTCCTAAATCCACCGCGGAGTCAGATACACGATCACATCCACTACGAGGCCCGTAACTACGACGAAATACCAGTAGTCTGTATTCATTCCCACATCTGCGAATCGAATTCCTTCCATTCGATCGGTGAACGAAATTGCGGTGACCGCCAAAGTCTCGATCCACTCGGTAATCAGGTGGCCGGTGTGAAGCCCCAGGACAATCCATAGGCACGAAGCGTACGCATTGTCAGACCACCGGCAGTTAAGCGTCGTGAACTCGAGCGTTCGAATGATCATGGCGACCAAGCCAAAGCCTGCGAGGACGCACAGGCCCATCTGCACGCGTTGCTTCATGCGGCGAAACGCCTGATGTTTTACCCAATACGCTGGCGCGAGACTCACAACGAATATCACCAGGTTCGCCAAGCCATACCGCAGCGCCGGTGGAGCCTGCCCTCCCGGCGGCCATTGGGTAGTGCGGGTGCGCAAATAGAAGTAAGTAGCGATGACCATCGCGAACATCGCGCCTTCAATGGTCATGTACAAAACATTGCCCAGCCAACTAACGTTCGTGCGGCCGAAGGCGACGCTTGGCAGCGCAGACAAATCCAGTACGCGTCTTGCGGGCTTATCGCTCATAAACGTAGGTTCCGTGGGCATGCTCGAGATGCGGCTCTGGAGTCGGCGACGGGCCGTGCGGCCACAGCCAGCCGATTAGCGTGATTGTTACCGGCACCGCGCCAATCGGAATCGCCCACGGCGTGAAGATCGATCCTACAAATGCGGCTGAGACGGTGATGCTCGTCAGGAACGGCCAGATGCTCGGTCCCGCGGCCTCTTCGCGATATTGCGGTTCGGAATCAAGGGTGCGTCACTAGCTGCTCGGGAATATCCGTTCGCAATCCGACCACCACCGGTTGATCTGCTGCGGCGGTCCACAATGCCTCACGACCGTTCACTGTAGGAATTTCCAGAAAATTGTATGGCGGAGGTGGCGATGGCACTGCCCACTCCAGACCTCCCGCAGCCCAGGGATTCCACGACGCAACTCTCCCCGAATTCCAGCTCTTCCACCCGTTCCATAGAAACACAAGCATTCCCGCGGTCATGAACACCACGCCCGAAGTCGCGATCAGATTCAGCGAGTTCCAGTGAAGTTCCGGTGCATACGTGTAAACGCGCCGCGGCATCCCGCGAAGCCCAAGAAAATGCATCGTGAAAAATGTGAGATTAAATCCGATAAAGAAAAGCCAGAAATGAACTTTTCCCAACCGCTCGTTCAGAAAGCGCCCCTAATTTTCGGAAACCAGTGATAAATGCCCGCAAACATCGGAAATAATGCGCCACCGATGAGCACATAGTGAAAATGAGCAACCACGAAATACGTGTCGTGCACCTGGACATCGACGGGAACCGAAGCGAGCATCACGCCCGAAAGCCCACCAATCAAAAACACAAAGAAGAAGCCGAACACCCACAACATGGGAAGCTCGAACAACAGCTTCCCATTCCATAAAGTGGCTAACCAACAGAAGAACTGCGTCCCAGTGGGAATCACGATCATCAATGTGGCTGCCGTGAAGAAACTTTCGCCCAGTTGCGGCAAACCCGTAGCGAACATGTGATGCACCCAAACGCTAAACCCTAAAAACCCCGTTGCGATCACTGACACCACAATCGGCGTATATCCAAAGATATGTCGCCGCGTGTAAGCGGGCAGCAGCGTCGAAATAATCGCCGCTCCCGGCAGAAAGATGATGTACACCTCCGGATGACCAAAGAACCAGAACAGATGCTGGTACAGCAGCACGTCTCCGCCTTCAGCCGGATTGAAGAATTGTGTGCCAACCAATCTGTCGAGCAGCAGCATGCTGCTGACGACCATAACGGCGGGCATAGCGAATATCACCGCGAAGGAAATCACCAACTTTTCCCAGAGAATGATGGGCATGCGATTAAGCGTCATTCCGGGCGCGCGATGTCTGAGGATGGTCGTGGCAATACAGATGGCCACTCCGAGCGCGGAGACTTCCGTAAACGTGATCATCTGCGCCCAGAAATCCGCGCGCTTCCCCGGAGTGAATTGCGGTCCAGAGAGTGGCACGTATGCAAACCATCCGACGTCGGCGCCCGTGTTCAGAAATAAGCCGATCCACAGCAGCAGTCCGCCGCCCAGATAAATGTAATAACTGAATGCGTTCAGGCGCGGGAACGCAATGTTGCGCGTTCCACATATTAACGGCACGAGGTAAACGCCGAATCCCTGGAACATCATCGGTACCGCAAACAGAAAAATCATCGTGCTGCCGTGGATGGTGAAAAATTGGTTGTACTTATCTGGCCCCAACAGGTGCGATTCGGGCCGTGCCAATTGCGTGCGCATGATGGCCGCGAGCACTCCGCCCAGCAAAAAGAAAATGAACGACGTCACCATGAAGCGCAGACCGATCGCCGTGTGATGGACGTTGCTGAACCATCCCAACAACCCTTTCGGATGTCCCCATACCCGCCGAAGCTGGCGATCCAACTCCTGCTGATCCGGAGAAAGTGTCGTTTCCGCCTGCACTTGTGCTCCTATTTCAAAGTCTGCAGATACGAAAGCAGCGCCTGCAGTTCGTCACCCGTCAGTGAATTGGGCGCCATGTGATTCCCAGGCTTGGCTGCTTGTGGGTCCAGAATCCATCCGCCGAGTGCACCGGGAGTGTTAGGCAAAGTGTCCGCAGCGATGCGTGGTCGGCTCGCAATGTGCGTCAAGTCCGGCCCCATGTTGGATCCGGCATCGGTCCCGCGGATGGTGTGGCACATCACACATGGATGCGTGAGAAAAACTTGCTTGCCGCGAACCGCCTGCGGATCAGTGGGTTCCGCAGCAGCTAGCAACTGGTCACGCTGCCACGCGTCGAAATCTTCCCGCGACTCCGCAACGATCGAAAAGCCCATGTGCGCATGCTGCAGTCCGCAAAATTCCGCGCATTGACCGTGGTAGACGCCGGGAGTGTCGACCTGAAAGGAAATCGAAGAGGAATATCCGGGGATCAAGTCTCGCTTGCCAGTAATATTCGGTGCCCAAAAACTATGGATCACATCTCCGGATTGCAGGATCAGGTTCACGCGCTCATGCACCGGCACATGAATCTCATTCGCTGTGGTGACACGCAGGTCGGGCTCTGAATTTGGATAATTTACTTCCCACCACCATTGATGTCCGGTCACTTGAATTGCAATTGGTCCGTTTCCGGGCACGTCCTGAACCTTGCGTCCCGCGGACACACTCAGCGCTAACACTAAAAATAGGATCGCAGTGGTGATACCGACAGCTATTCCCACGAACCATGCGGAACGCTTATCACCTGGCTCATCCTCTATCACCATCGTGCGATCGCTCACGCGACTCAAGTTCCGTCGCGCCGTGATCGTATAACCACCCATCATGAACACGAAAACTGCCAGCGAGATCCAGAAAATCAACCAGTAAAGCCACTCGATCCTCCCTGCTTCCGGGCCAGCAGGGTGCAATATCGCGTGCCTTCCGTGTTCGAGGCGCGAGTCAAAAGCAAGGGCCGCCCACCAGCCCGCCAGCATTCGTGTGGCGTCTGCAAACAGCAGATCCGTCATTTGCGCGCTCCGGGTGCGCCGGTGATTCCAGTCGGAGCTTGCCTCGGAGTGGAGGCCTCCGACGGCTTCACGTTCATCTCATCGGTTCGCGACGGAGATACGTCCTTCGGCAATAGGCCGCTCATTGAGCGCACGTAAGCAGCGATTTCCCAGACCTGAAATTCCGGAATGCGATTGCGGAACGACGGCATTCCGTTGGGTCGCCCCTGCATGATCGTGGCGAAAATATTGGCGGGCTCGCTGCCGTAGATCCATTGATCATCCATCAGCGCCGGGCCCATGCCGCCACCTCCATGCGCATGACACCCTACACAGTTGTACTGCTCGTAAAGCCGCTGGCCCTCGGATACGGCGTACGCACTTTCCTGATACATGTTTGGGACCGACTGCGCTGGCAGCGGATTTGCTCCGGGATTCAATCCACTGACCTGTACCGTGTCTAGCGTCACGTTGCCGGGCGGTGGCTGGTGGAGAATTCGGTCCTCTCGACGGCAACCGATCAGCACACAGAAAACTGCGCAAGCGAAGAGCACGAGAGCCATGCCCGACGATTTCATGGCTGCCCAGCCTGCGCTGCCGCGGTCATTTCCAGCAGCGGAACTCGATATGACGCCAGAATTCGGTCGATTGTTTTTTGCTGCTGTTGCAGTGCCGCATTCAACTGGTCTCGCAGCACCGCATCAGTCTTCCGCACGCCCATCGCAATCTGAAATGTCAATGGCAGACCCGGCGGATCGACTTGCGGCATCAGCGGGCGAATGGCCAGCCTCGAACCAAATCGCTGCGCTGCAAAACCGGCAAGCGGTCCCCAGACGATCGCCACATCTACCTTTCCGTGAGCTACGGCCGCAACAATCTTGTCCGCCTCTTCGCCGACGCCATAAAAGCCCACCATCGAATTCTGCAACCCACGACGGCTCAGCGCCTGTCCCGGCGGGGGGTACTCTTCCTCCAGCGCCTGCACCCCGATTTTGATATTCCGCAATCCCGTGTCGTCCAGAGAAGCGGGTTGAAATGCGGAATTGCGCCTCGTGACAAACACATAAGACGACCGGTAATAGGGACGCGTGGTCAGCACGCCAGGCATGCCGACAGGAACGCCGATCAGCAAATCGCACTTCCGCTTGTTCAACACTTCACGAATGAATCCTCGACCCATTCGTTGCCACTGATACGTGAGTCGCGCATGCAACTCCCCGGCAATCGCTTCCGCGATGCGATTTTCGAATCCACGTAGATTTCTGTCAGAAAAGGGAAGATTGTTTGGATCGGAACACACCCGCAACTCGGTTGCTTTCGCTACGAACGCCGTCAGCAATAGCAGGCAGAGCAGAGAAGAGCTGCGCTTAAGGAAGCGAGAAAACATAAAGCATGCCTCCCGGCGTCGTGTACTTGGGCAAGTCTTTCATTGCCCCAGCGAATCCTAAGGCCGCGGAACTGTCTCTCCCATCGAGACCTCCCGAAACAATTGCGCCCGCCCATCCCCCCACACCTGACAAGATCGCGATGTATTGCTTCCCGTCCGGGCCTTTATACGAGATCGGCTGCCCGATGATCCCGGAACCGGTCTTGAACCGCCAAAGTTCGCGACCCGTCCTCGCGTCAACGGCTCGGAACCAACCATCCAGGGTTCCGTAAAAAACCAGATCTCCTCCAGTCACCAACGCGCCGCTCCACACCGGAAAACGATCTGGAATATTCCATACCGCCTTGCCCGCGACTGGATCCCACGCGGTGAATAAGCCTCCATATCCTCCGGGCGCGTTATACATTCGAACGTTCGCACCAACGTACGGTGTTCCCGCAATGTAGTTCACCTGCATGTCTTCTTCGTCCATGCACAAGTTGTTGTGAGGGATGTAGAGCAGTCCGGTGCGCGGAGAAAATGCGGAAGGTTGCCAGTCTTTTGCGCCCGGCGCTGTCGGGCACAAGTTTCGAACCACCACACCCAACTTGGTTTCTTTATCTTTAACGTATTCCAACTGCCCGGTCTGCAGGTTCACGCCTTTGCTTGTGGTGATTGGCGCAAATACATTTGCTGACTCCACTTTTCCGTTGGTGCGATCGATCACATACACGTAGCCATTTCGATCCGGGTGAACGAGGACTTTCTTCGTACCGCCGCCGATTGGAAGATCCAGCAGAATATTCTCGTTGACCCCGTCATAGTCGTAGAGGTCATGCGGGCTGAATTGATAAAACCACACCGCCTCGCCGGTATCGGCGTCCCTGGCGAACACCCCCGCCGTCCATTTGTTATCGCCGGGTCTGGCATCTGCATTCCAGGGACCCGGATTGGCGGTGCCGTAATAAAGAAGGTTTAATTCCGGATCGTAGGAGATCCACCCCCACGCGCCTCCGCCTCCGATCCTCCACGCGTCTGGGGGCCAACTTTTTACGCCCAGGTCTTGTCCGCGCTCGCTCGCATAGTACGGCTTGAATTTCGGACCTATTAAAACCTCTTTGTCCGGCCCGGTAGCATAGGCGCGCCACGCAATCTTGCCGGTTTTTGCATCAACCGCCGTGAGCCAGCCCCGCACCCCCATCTCGCCGCCGCTGTTTCCCACAATCACTTTGCCCTTGGCCACCAACGGTGCCATGGTGAGCGTCTCGCCTTTATTGATGTCTCCCAGCCGCACCCTCCACACTTCGCGGCCAGAATTGGCATCCACGGCAACAGTCTGATCGTCCAGCGTGTTGTAAAAAATCTTGCCGTCGAAGTAGGAGGCTCCGCGATTGACAACATCGCAGCAGGCAACGCCCTGCGAGGCCGGCGTGGGTTTCGGTTCATATACCCACTTCATGGGCCCGCCAGGTTTTGTCAAATCCAGCGCAAACAATTTGTTGGGGAACGGCGTCACGATATACATCGTGTTATTCACGACTAACGGCGCCGCCTCGTGGCCACGCTCCAGCCCGGTGGAAAAGGTGAAGGCCAGCTTTAGCTGCTGAACATTGTTGCCGTTGATCTGATCCAGCGAACTAAATCGAGTGCTCGCATAATCCTTCGCCGGACGGATCCATTGCCCGTCATCGGGCTCCATCTTTCCTTGATACGGACGTTCCTGATAGCTGCCCTTTTCCGGTTGTTGCATTAAGTCCTGAGCGCGCGCTGGACAGGCAAAGATCCAAACGCCCACGAGCACACCAAGCGAGCCGTAAAAACAGCTGCGCATACGCGGAACAAAGCACGATGCAGAATTGGGCAGAACCGACGGGATTCGCATGTGGCGGAGCCACTAACTCGAAGTGGTAGGTGCGGGGAAATGATTATTCCTGTGAACAGGCAGCTACAAAATACCTTTATATCCTCAGTTTTTAGGGATGAAGCCCATTAGGCGTCATCGAAAACCGTGGACGATTTCTAGGTGCTCACCGGAGGTCGCGATGGGAAGGTATCTTCAGCGTACCGCCGCATGATCTCTGTACGATGGTCTGCCGAGATCTTCAGAAAACGAGTAGCGATAAGTTGCAGATAGCTCTGAATCGCCAAATCAAGCATGTGCCCGGCCATGCGCACTTCCGGCGGACGCGATTCCTCACACGCTTTCGTTGAAAGCCCATCTATATAAGGCATCGCACGAGCCATCGATCCTTTTTCGTTCTGTACTCCAAAGTAGTAGGCGATTGGGAACTGCACCAGTTGGTTGCGTATGGTCGTAAGTTGCTTGGCTAGCGAAAGAAGTATTTCGCAGAGTCGCGATGCAGGAAGCGTGAAGAGTTCGATCCCCGTGTCGCGCTCCGAGTCCGCCAAGGAAATTGCCTGCTGCGCCGCGGAGCTTCGTCCCTCAAGCACCGGATAGACGCTTAAAACCCACGAGATGCCCGCGCTTATGATCGCAATACCGAACACCGATTCTAGAGTTATATTCATGCGCTGCCATTCGGCTAATGGCAAAAAGCCGGAATTGGTAGTGGTCAGGCCCGCGAATGCAATATTGAGTGCCGTGACGTAGTGCTCCGGCTGGGGCAGTCCTGCCTGAGAAGCGAATATAGCCAGCCGAGGATAGTAAATCAGCGACATACCTACCGTGATCAGCGCGCCCCACGTGGCCACGATGCATACCATGCCCGTTGGCCCGGCCATGGATAGCAGCTTTGGCCGAAAGCGAGCCATCACCCGGTACATCTTCCAAATGCCGCGAGCGATCCAATCACTCATGACTCCGTGCCCTGCTGGGTGAAACAAAGACTGAAATTGGTCCTGAAGAGAAACGACCACAAGGAATATGCCGGCGATCGTCTCGAATACGCGCATATATTTATCGACGAGGCTTCCTGATGTTCGATGTCTCGTCTACCCGCACGGGCGGCGCAACGGTTTTTCGCCAGCCCGGAAGTTCGCATCCTGCATCTGAGGTCTTTAGAAGAATAGGCGCACGCCAACTGATCGCGGTGGCAACTAATATGAGCTGAGCCTGTGGTCGAAAGACTATGCCGAAGTGCTCCTTCGATTCTCCGGCACCGCGATCTCTTCAAATCGCGCCGCCAACTCGCGAAGCTGCACCGGCAGATCGGGACCACTCATCGGCCGCCCATGACCTGGCGCAACCACCGAGGGATTCAGCTTCGCTAAAGTTTGCACCGATCGTCGTGCCAAAGACCAATCCGACGTGAAATATGCTGGCGGACCATGAAGCTCCGGGCTTTGCGCTTTCGACGATTGAAAGAAGGATTCCGCTTTGGTCGTGCAGAAGGCATCGCCCGGCAGCAGCACGCCATCGGACGGCCGAAATAAAGAGATGTGACCTGGCGTGTGACCCGGCGTAGGGATGATCTGCCATCCGGGCATCTCTCTCAGAGATGACGCGCTTGTGCCGTTTGGCAGTTCGCGAAGGCGATCTCCCAAATTGAGCGGTCCGGTCGGCAGCAATGGAGACATCAACGACATCAGCCCTCCGCCTGCGGCGACATTCGGCGGCGGGTATTCTCTTTCTCCATTCAAGTACGGCATCTCCAAGAAATGCGCATCCACATTCACGTTCCACGCGTCCGCCAGTTGCCCTGCGGCGCTGGCGTGATCGAAATGCCCATGTGTCAGCACGATCGCGTTAGGCGCCGTCCCAAAGTTCCTGTCCGCCCATTTGTGTATTGCTCCGGCGGAATATGGCAATCCGGCATCAACCAGAGTCCAAAGTCCATCCGAATGCTTGATTCCAAAAACGTTTACGAACAGTAGCCGAAGTCCCTCGACGCCCGGAGCCGGCGCGTCAAGAGGCACCGTTTGTTCTTTCGGCAGTTTGATGTCATCCATTTCACCCTCTTTCCTAGCGTCTCAAAGATCTGTCTTCGAATGTCGCACCGAACCAAACCTGAACCAATAGAGCGCGAACAGTTGGACTCTGGTTATGGTGTCGGTGAATTCCAATTGACCCTTCTACTTCGGCTGGAACTTAAACACCGCGAAAGGCTCCCGCCGCACGCTCTTACCCTCGTTGTAAGCGGGCGCCTCATTGATGTGTGACGCGGTAATGTAAATTGCCCCGTCAGGTCCTTCGCTGAACGTGTCCGGCCATTCCAGCCGGTCGTCCTGCACCATCGTCTGAATCTGTCCGTCCTTCTCCAATCGCAGCACCGCTTTTTGATTCAATCCGCTCAAATAAACGCGCCCTTGTCGATCCATCCACAATCCATCCACCGGAAAAGTCTTCGCCACCTTTTCCACTCCGGCCGATACTGCTTCCGCGCTAATCGACGCGTTCCGCAGCAGATCAGTTTTAATTCGATACAGCGTCGCGCCTGTCAAGGCCTGGTAATACAAATAAGATCCATCGGGCGACAGCGCGATGCCATCGGAGTTAAACTCCGGCGTTTTCCCATTCCGCAAAACCGGTTTGCCGTCAATCACGATCTTGATACCCATCTCTGCTTTCACAGATGGATGTCCGTCGAGCGCACGGTGTGCTTTTCCTGTAGCAAGATCAACGACCACAATCCCGCCGAGGCCGCTGTCGGTCAGGTAAGCCGTGTTCCGCTGCACGTCCACTCGAATGTCATTGAGGTAACTGCCCGCTGGCGCGACTTCCGCGCTGAATCGTATGACTTGCGCCACCGTGTTCGTCTTCAGGTCGATCTTTACCAGCTTCTCTCCGCCGATCACATTCGCTGCCAAAAGAGGCGCAGCCGGATCAACGACCCACAGCATGTCTGCATCATCCACCACCACGCTCTGCACGCAGACAAATTGCTTGTCCGCCGTTGCCGGCTTCAAATCCCACCGGTTCCAGTTTTCATCTGGATATGGTCTTGTCGATCCGTCCGGCATTACCTCCACCACCGCGTTCAGGTAGCGATCTGACCAGGCGGGAAATTCACAAACGTACGGCCGGTTTTCGACAGTGTGACTCCGGTCAATTGAAAATCATTGTTCTGATACACGTTGCTGATAGTGGTTTCCGCGGCAGATACTTGGTTTGACTCTCCGCAACCAGTCAATCCCAGCTTCAGCAAGACCGCGAAGCTTAATGCGAGCGCGAGGTTGAGCCATAGCTTGCCTTGCCGCTTGCAAACCCTCACATCCGCACCCAAATTCCACATTTCAGTTCCTTTTGCGAATTCGTCCTTCTTCGCTCGCAATTCCTTCGGCCGATCGTGACCGGAAACT
>Ga0170475_125627962_pt1 | contig 16342 bp, 17 predicted proteins | sample Soicark_Litter_5_FD_111474 | JGI IMG/M metagenome (GOLD analysis project Ga0170475, IMG submission 111474) | Avena fatua rhizosphere microbial communities from Hopland, California, USA. Combined Assembly of 48 SPs
CACCGCGAGCCTTAAGCGGACGACCTCCGAAACCGACATCAGCCTGACCCTCTCGCTCGACGGGTCGGGACGGGCCGAGATCGCCACCGGGATCGGCTTCCTGGACCACATGCTGACATCGCTCGCCCGCCACGCCCTGTTCGACCTGGTGGTGAAGGCCAAGGGCGACCTGCATATCGACTTCCATCACACCACCGAAGATGTCGGCATCGTCCTGGGCCAGGCCTTCGCCAATGCACTTGGCGACAAGCGCGGCATCCGCCGGTTCGGCCACGCGCTGGTGCCGATGGATGAAACCCTGGCCGAGGCGGCGGTGGATATCTCGGGCCGTCCGTTCCTCGCCTGGGATGTGACGTTCAAGCGGCCAAAGATCGGCGAAATGGACACCGAGCTGTTCGAGGAATTCTTTCGCGCCTTTGCCATGAATGCGCTGGTCACGCTGCATCTCACCCGACGTGCGGGGCGCAACGCGCACCACGTCGCCGAGGCGTGCTTCAAGGCGACGGCACGGGCGTTGCGCATGGCGTCAGAGCCCGATCCGCGGGCCGGCGATGCGATTCCCTCGACCAAAGGGGCGCTGTGAGATTCTACACGGCGCACATCCGATCGGGCGCGGCACCGGTGCTTGTTCGCGAGGGCTTCAGCTGGGGCGCGCTGTTCTTTGGCCCGCTCTGGCTCGCCGCGCATCGCGTCTGGGTCCCCGCGGTGCTGTCGCTCGCCGCTTTCGTGCTCATCGTTCTGCTGACCGAAAACGGCCTTGCCGTGGCATCGTTGATCGCGCTCGTTGTGCTGCTCGGGCTCTCCGGGCATGACCTGCGCCGGTGGTCGCTCGACCACCGGGGCTATCTGCTGTCGCAGGTCGTTGTGGGGCGCGACGAATTGGAAGCCATGGCACGACTGCTGGAGCGACGTCCGGACCTGAAGGGCAGCTATCTGCTGCCGCAGGACGCGCGCTGATGGGCGGGGCGAGCCCATCCATGACGATGGAAGTCCGGGTGAACGCCCGGGACCAAGCGTGAAGGTCGCGGTGGTGGACTACGGCAGCGGCAACTTGACCTCTGCCTCGCGGGCACTTGCCCTGGCCGCAGAACGCACCGGCCTGCAGGCCACCGTCCGGGTGACAGCGGACCCGGACTATGTCGCGACCGCCGACCGGATCGTGCTGCCGGGCCAGGGCGCTTTCGCCGACTGTTCGCATGGCCTGGACACGGTGCGAGGCATGCGCGGGGCCATCGAGCAGGCGACCGTCGCCGGCACGCCGTTCCTCGGTATCTGTGTCGGCATGCAGCTCATGGCCCAGCGCGGACTGGAGCACGAGATCACGCCGGGGTTTGGCTGGATCCACGGCGAGATCGCCGAAATGATGGCGCCGGACCTTCGGTTGCCGCAGATGGGCTGGAACGCTTTGGATTTCGTTCCGGGAAGCCACAAGCTCCTTGATGGCCTCGAACCGGGCGACCACGTGTATTTCGTGCACAGCTATGCGCTGGTCGACGGAAACCCCGAGGAAACGATCGCAATGACTGAATACGGCGGTCCGGTGGTGGCGATGGTGGCGGCCGGCAATCGCGCCGGCACGCAGTTCCATGTCGAGAAGAGCCAGGAGGTCGGCATCCGCATTCTCAGCAATTTCCTGCGCTGGACGCCGTGACGCGATGCCCGATGAAGCACCTCCGCTGCCCGCACAGCGGCTGATCGAGCGAACCACGGAGTTCACCGACGACGACCTGCATGCGCTGTGCGAGGCGACGTCGGCGGCGATCATCGATGGTGGCGGCTTCGGCTGGGTAAATCCACCGGGCATGATGGCGCTGGAGACCTATTTCCGCGGCGTGCTGCTGGTACCCGAGCGCGAGCTGTTCATCGCCCGGCTCGACGGCATGGTGGTCGGATCAGCCCATCTGGTCCGCCCCCCGCGCAATAACGAGGCCCAGGCGCATGCCGCGCAGCTTATGCACTCATACATCGCACCCTACGCGCGGGGGCATGGCCTGGCTCGCATGTTGACCCTGGAGGTGGAAGAGCGCGCCCGCGATCTCGGCTACCATGTGCTGAACCTGGACGTCCGCGAAACGCAGGAAGCGGCAATTCGGCTTTACGAGTCCCTGGGCTACGAGCGCTGGGGCGTGCACCCCGACTACGCCTTCGTCCGCGGTCAGCCTGTCCGCGGCTTCTTCTACTTCAAGCGGCTGCGGAAGCCGGGTCTGCGACGCGGCCAGAGCGCGCAATGACGACGCTGACGCTTTATCCCGCGATAGACCTGAAGGATGGTCAGTGCGTGCGGCTCCGCCGGGGCGAGATGGACGATGCCACGGTGTATTCGTCCGACCCCGCCGCCCAGGCGCGCGCCTGGCAGGATGCCGGCTTCTCCTGGCTGCATGTGGTGGATCTGAATGGCGCCTTCGCCGGCCGGCCAGTCAATGCCGACGCGATCGCCGCCATCCTGGATGCTGTGACAATCCCGGTGCAGCTGGGCGGCGGGGTTCGCACCATGGGGCATCGAGACCTGGCTGGCCAGCGGCGTGCGCCGCGTCATTCTGGGCAGCGCCGCAGTGAACAGCCCGGAGTTGGTCCGCGAGGCCTGTCGCGCATTTCCCGGTCGGATCGTCATCGGTATCGACGCGCGCGACGGCAAGGTGGCGACCAACGGTTGGGTCGAGACCTCCTCGCTTGATGCCGGCGAGATGGCAAGGTCGTTCGAGGACGCCGGCGCGGCAGCGATCATCTACACCGATATCCGTCGTGACGGTATGCTCAGTGGGCCGAACGTCGCACAGACCTTGGCATTGGCACATGCGGTGAACGTGCCGGTCATCGCCTCCGGCGGGGTCGCCGATCTGTGGAATCTGATCGAGCTGAAACGTGCCTCCGCCGGGTCAATGATCCAGGGCGCGATTATCGGACGCGCGCTGTATGACGGGCGAATCGACCCGGCACAGGCGCTCGCTGCGGTGTCAGCTTGATCGCGTACAGTTCAGAACCTGCGAGCGCACAAGTCGCGGAGATGTCCGCGATCTTCACTTGGTTGTCGGTCAATTCTTGCACATAAGTTCTTGCACGGAACCGCCGTGCCCATTCTATGACTATGCCAGGATGTTGAAACTGCGTGTCATTCCATGCCTCGACGTAAAGGACGGGCGCGTCGTCAAAGGCATCAACTTCATCTCGCTGCGTGACGCTGGCGATCCCGTAGAGCAGGCTGCGCTATACGACGCCGCAGGTGCCGACGAACTTTGCTTCCTAGATATCACCGCGAGCCACGAGAACCGCGACACCATCCTGGACGTCGTTTCGCGCACAGCCGCCAGGGTATTCCTGCCGCTGACGGTCGGCGGCGGCATTCGTTCCACCGAGGATATGCGCCGCCTGCTGCTGGCCGGCGCCGACAAGTGCAGCGTCAATTCCGCCGCGGTGGCGAGACCCGAACTGGTGCGCGAGGCGGCGCGCAAATTCGGCAGCCAGTGCGTCGTCGTGGCGATCGACGCCAAGCAATCCAGCCCCGGGCATTGGGAGGTGTTCACTCATGGCGGGCGCCGCCCCACGGGTATCGATGCCGTCGCATGGTGTCGTCAGGTGGCGGAACTGGGCGCGGGGGAGATCCTTTTGACCAGTATGGACCGCGATGGGACCGGCCGGGGGTTCGACACTGATCTGCTGTGCGCGGTGTGCACGGCGGTACGATTGCCGGTGATCGCCTCAGGCGGGGTTGGCATGCTGCACCACTTCGTCGAAGGGGCCGAGGCGGGCGCCACTGGCCTGCTGGCAGCCAGCGTATTCCATTTCGGCACCTTCACCATTACGCAGGTGAAGTCTGCACTGCATGCGGCGGGAGTGCCCGTGCGCTTGCCGCGCCAGGCCGTCTGAGGATCCCGACCGATGGCCAAGCCCCCTAAGAGCAAGCCGCAAGCGCGGCCGAAGAAGCGGCATAAGCCCAACAAGCGCGCCACCAAGCGCCAGGGGGAGGAGGTGGCGCGTCCGCTGCCGCCGCTGGCGCTCGGTCCCGCTGCCGCGGTGCTGGATCGGTTATGGACGGTGGTGATGAGCCGCCGCACCGCGAACCCGGCAGTGAGCCATTCGGCGCGGCTGCTGTCGCGGGGGCCGGCCAAGGTCGCACAGAAGTTCGGCGAAGAGGCGGTGGAATGCCTGATCGAAGCGGTTGCCGGCAATCGCGACGCCGTCGTCGCCGAGAGCGCCGATGTGCTCTACCACCTGATCGTGCTGTGGGTCGCAAGCGAGATCCGGCCGGAAGAGGTCTGGGAGGAACTGAAGCGGCGCGAAGGCATCAGCGGCATCGCCGAGAAGGCCGCGCGCGCACGCAATCTGCCGGTTGCGTTCAACCTGGATACAACGAAAATCCCCTGACCCGGATCGGGTCCGGGCGCAGGCCACCGGGTCAAGCCGGGACTAGCGGGAGAGATCAGCCATGCCTGTCAGCGGACTGCCGCCCTACGACGACGGCAACATCTTCGCCCGGATCCTGCGCGGCGAGATCCCGAGCAAGAAGGTGTACGAGGATGAGTGGGCGCTGGCATTCCATGACATCAATCCCCTGGCACCCGTGCATGTCCTGGTGATCCCCAAGGGCAAGTACGCGTCATTCGCCGACTTCAGCGCGAATGGCAGTGCCGACGAGATCGCCGGCCTCATGCGCGCGGTCGGCAAGGTCGCGAAGGACCTTGGCCTCGAGGCACAAGGCTATCGTCTGCTCGCCAACATGGGCGAGCACAGCGGGCAGGAAGTGCCCCACTTCCACATGCATCTGTTCGCCGGCCGGCCGCTAGGAAGGATGCTGAGCGCCTAGCGGATCAGCGCCGGACGATCTCGCGTATCTCTTCCTCGCAGTGACCGGCCTCACGCAGCACCTCCTCGGTATGTTCGCCGAGCGCCGGCCAAAGCCGCCGGACGGAAGAAGGCGAGGCGGAGAAGCGAGCCGGGAAAGCAGTAACCGTCACGTCGCCATCGAGCGGATGCTGCATCGGCTGGAAGAACGCTGTCTCCTGTAGGTAGGCGTCATCCAACAGGTCCGGCAGCGTGTTGGCCGGCCCGCACGGTATATCGAGCGTCCCAAGAATCTGCAGCCATTCGGCCGTCGTACGCTCGCGCATGCCCTCGGTCAGCACGCCATACAGCGCGTCAACATTGTCCGAACGCGCGGCGATGGTGGCAAAGCGGGGGTCATCGATCAGCGCAGCGCGGCCCATCGCTTCGAACAGACGACTCCAGTGCGCATCACTGACCGCAATCACCGAAATGTAGCCGTCCTGTGTCGCGTACGGCCGGCGATGCGGCGTCAACATGCGCGGATAGCCCATGCCGAGTTCCGGCTGGTTCAGCACCATGCCCCACATGTGCTCGACCAGCAGAAACGCCAGCGTGGTCTCCAGCATCGGCACGTGCACTTCCTGACCCTGGCCGGTGCGCTAGCGATGGAACAGCGCCATGCCGACCATTGACGCCAGCATCTGCCCGGTCAGCTTGTCCACGACCACACTCGGCACGTAGCGCGGTGCGCCGTCCTGTGCAGCGTTCAGCGCCGCAAGACCGCTTATACCCTGGATCAGATCGTCGAACGCGGGATGTTCCTGTTTGCTGCTGCCCTTGCGGAAGCCTGACGCACAGGCATAAACCAGTCGCGGATTGCGCGCCGATAGCGCAACATAGCCAAACCCCAATCGCTCTGCAGCACCCAGCCGCATGTTGTGCACGAACACGTCGGCCGTATCGACCATGCGCAGCAACGCATCGCGCGCGACCGGACGCTTCAGGTCCAGCACCACGCTGCGCTTGTTGCGGTTGAGCATGGCGAAGTAGCTGCCCATGCCCTTGTTGCGCGACGGTCCAATCCAGCGGCAGTTGTCGCCGTCCGGCGATTCGACCTTGATAACATCGGCGCCGAGATCCCCCAGCATCTGCGTCGCGTAAGGACCAAGCACCACCGTCGTCAGATCGATGATGCGGATGCCGGTGAGCGGGCCAGATTGCATCGTCATTGCACCTAAGCAGAAGGCGGAGCCAAGCGGCTCCGCCTCCCCGTTGTCTCCGTCGTTGAGGCTATTTTCAGCTGTGCCAGCGGAATTCCTGCGCCTTCCGTTGCGAGCCCAGGCTGAGCTTCACGTTGACCAGCGCCGGCCCCCTGAAGTTCATCGCCTCGTCGAGCGCGCCACGCAGGTGCTTCGGATCCTCGACATAGAAGCCCTTGCCGCCAAACGCCTCCATCATCAGGTCGTAGCGGGCGCCCCAGATCAGCGAGTTCGGCCGCATGTTGAGCATCGGGTTGCTGGGGATTTCCTCCATGCCTGGCCCAATGCCACCGTTGTTGAACACCACGATCTTCGCGGGCATGCCGTAGCGGCACAGCGTCTCCATTTCCATGCCGGAGAAACCGATCGCCGAGTCGCCGGACACGTGGATGATCGGCTTGTCGGGGTGCACAACGCAGGCAGCGATGACGATGCCAAGCCCGACGCCCATCGTGCCGTAGGTGCCGGCGTCCAACCGCGAGCGCGGGTTGAAGTTCGGCAACTGGGTGCGCCCGATATCCATCGTGCTGGCGCCCTCGCTGCAGATGATCGCGTTCTTCGGCGCCCAGGCGGCGACGTCACGCAACAGCCGGTAATAGCCACCTGGCGCCGTTTCATCGGCGATCTGCGGCGCGATCATCGCGGCATTCTCGGCCGACTTCTTGGCGATCGCCGCACGCCACGGCGTCTCCTTCGGATAGAACCACTGGCGGTTGGCCAGTGCCTGATTGAGCTGCCCAACGATCGCTTTGCCGTCGCCGACCAGCGCGACCTCGGCTGGCTTGTTCTGGTGCATCGCCTCCGGCTCGATGTCGAGCTGAATGACCCGCACATCCTTATTGTAGCGCGGTGGCAGACCGAAATGCATGATCCAATTGAACCGCGCACCCATCAGGAAGACGACGTCAGCCTGTTGCAGTGCGAGGCTACGCGATGCGCCCACCGACAGCGGATGGTCGTCGGGCATCACGCCCTTGCCCATCGGCGAGGCGAGGAACGGCAGTTGCGTCTTCTCGATGAACGCGCGCACTTCGTCCTCGGCGCGCGAATAGGCCATGCCCTTGCCGATGATGACCAACGGCCGTTCGGCTGATTGCAGCACGTTCAGCGCCTGATCGATGTACTCGGGCATCGTCTGGATGCGCGGCGGATCCGGGCATTTCGCGGCTTCGACGACTTTATCGACGTCGCATGAGCCGGTGATGATGTCGTCCGCGATGTCGAGATAGGTCGCGCCTGGCCGGCCATAGATCGATTGCCTGACCGCCATCTCCACATAGAACGGAATGCGGTTCACGTGCTCGATCGCGTGCGCCCATTTGCTGACCGGCGTCGCGATCACCACCTGGCGCTCCTCCTGGAAGGCGCCCATGCCATTGCGATAGGTCTCCGACGCGCCGCCGATCAACAGCATCGGCCAGCAATTCGACTGCGCGTTCGCCAGTCCCGCAAGGCCGTGGATGACGCCGGGACCGGTCACCACGATGCACGCGCCAGGACGGCCCGTCAGATAGCCGACAGCGCCGGCGGCATAGGATGCGGTCTGCTCGTTGCGCATGCCGATATAGGGAAGGCCAACCTTCTGCGCTGCCTCGGCGAGCGGGCCGACCGGGAACCCGACCACGCCGAACATGTATTCGACGCCTTGTTCCTTAAGGCTTTTCGCCAGCAGGTCGGCGCCCTTAATCTCAGCCATGGATATCCCTCCCGAAGTGAGTGTGACGCAACGTTGAACGACGAGACGGCCTGCGTCAAATTCATCTCGGCATGGGCGGGGGTTGCTTGTTTCGTCGAACGCGGCCCACGCGCCTGGCATCGGAAGACCGTTCCCCAGCGTGCTGGCCCGTTCTCGTCACGGCAGAGTGCTATCCACACCGCACATCAGAAAGAGCAAGTGGCAGCGGCGTAAGGCGACCGCCACTGCCTAATATCTACTCCACAGGGCGCATGACAGTGTTAGCGGCATACTCACCGATCTTGCGGCCGTAGGCATTCCCGACTTCGGTTGCATTGCGGAAATGGAATCCGACGAGAACCCGCGAATATGCATTCTCGTTTGCGGCCTGCGAGAAAGTGGTATAGGTGCGCGTCTGCGGCGTTGCGTCAGCGCAGGTGTCGCCGGTAGGAAGCGTCATGCCACAGTCCTTGAAGGTGACCTGGTCCGTCCCAAAGACCTGCTTCAGCACCTCAGCCCCGACCCCACCTTCGATGGAATGCCCTGAAGGATAATCTTGGTCCGGCGGTGTTGGCATCAGTGGTGTCCAGGACGCATCGCCTCCACTTTGAATCGCCGTGACGGGACGCCAGAAATTATAGTAGTTTTTTGAAGCGACCATGGCGAGATAGCCATCGGCCAATGCCATATTGAGCACGGCGAACAAGTGCGCATTTTCCCACGGACTTAGTTCCTTATCAGTCCCAACCGTGCGTGCGATACGGCTCCATTTCAGCGGAGAGCTCTCAAGCCAAAACAGCGCAATTTGGGTCTGGTCTGCGGTACGGGCGCTGGGTGTGGTCTTGCCATCGCCACCCAATGACTTCACCTCGTTGAGATCGGCAGTGAACGTTGCATCCGTGATTGCGTACGGCGGTCCAGGTCGGAACTGCGCATTGTCCTTAAGGACGAATGGTGTGACCTTTTCCCACGCCTCGAAGGCTATGAACGGAAAGCCTGGTGTGCACTGATACTTCCCCGCTTGTGGCGGCGGACAATCTTTGTTGATGAGTTGCACATCCGAGTGGTCTGCAGCTCTCTTACCGAGAATCGCGGCGGCCGATTGCTGTCCGAGGGCGATGCCCTGTTTCTTGGCGGGGCTTTCAGGTATCGCACCGAGGGCGGCGGTGTAAGCTGCTTCGACGCTCGCGACGCCGGCATCGATGCATTCCTTTTTGACCAGCGGCAGTTGGCCAATCAGCGGCACCAGAACATCATGCGCCGATGCGCTTACTGCGGCATCGGCGGACGTCCCAGGCTCTGCCTTCTTATCGAAGGCATACGGGTAGTACTTCCGATCGATCGCGTTCAATGCATCATGTATGGCGATGTGCATCATGGCGTACATACGTGATTCATGGAATGGATTGTCGATCGGCGAGATGCAGGCCTTCAAGGCCGCTGCAGCTGCGTTGGCGTTCCAGGCCATGACAACATCGCCGGCCGGGGCCGCAGATGCATTGTTGAACCCATACTGCGAGACGCATGCGAGCAGCGCAGCCGAGAACACGGCTATTCGCTTCACTCCCATAGTTTGCTTCCCCCTGCTTTTGCTTTCGACAACACCCAAACTTTAACGATACCAACCGTGAGGTTGGTTCGCTGCCGACCTTAACGGTACGCGGACCACCGGGAGTGGCAACGCGAAGATGGCTCTAAGCGACTAAGCACGGATGAACGTGGGTGATGTTCCCCCCGAATGATTCCGTTCGCACGACACCAAGGGCCGCGCGGCGCATAGCTTTATGTTTCACCCGGAGTTGCAACGCTGCGCTACAAGGTGGGCAAATGTCAAGCCCGGAATCTTAGTGTGACATGGTGTCTGCGAAACTATCGGGTAGACGATTCGCAAGCTTAAAGCCGCTGGCGGTGTCCTTTGCCCGCGACGTGAGGCAGCGTTAGCGAGAGCTCGACTTTTTCCACGCTTCAAAGTCGCGCTTGGCTTCTTCGCCAGCGGCGGGGAACAAGCCAGGCAATGCGCGCCCACGCGCGACTTCAGCCTCGGCGAACTCTTCGTATTCCGTGGTTGCGAACGCTTCCCCGGCTACTTCGTCGACGATATCGGGTGGAATCACTACCACACCGTCGCAGTCGCCGACGATGATGTCGCCCGGATATACCGCCACACCGCCGCAGGCGATCGGAAGGTTGAGATCGCACGGATGGTGCGCGATCGGGCTGGGTGGGGATGACGGACGACGGTGATACGCTGGCAGACCGGTCTTGAAGATGCCGTCAGTGTCGCGCAACCCACCGTCAGTAACGATACCGGCGCAGCCCCGAGCCTTCAGGCGTCCGACATAGAGATCGCCTGCGGAAGCAGCCCGCGCATCGCCGCGCGAATCAACCACAAGCACATGGCCTGGCGGACAGGTCTCCATCGCCTGGCTCTGGATCTGGCCACGTGGGGCACGCGCATTGGGGCCATCCTTGTCTTCGCGCGAGGGAATGAAGCGCATGGTGAAGGCGATGCCGACCATGCGTGGAATGTCGTGACGGATCGGCCAGACGTCGTGGAGGAACATACTGCGCAGGCCGCGGCGGTTGAGCACGCCGGTCAGCGTTGAAGTCCCAACCTGCAGCAGTACTTCCTTGGTCTTTGGCGATAGTTCGCTCATTGCTTGCCTCCCACGTCCACGGCCCGACGCGGCGTCATGGCCGCGGTGCGGATACTGGTCAAATCGATCTCCGGCATCGGCACGCTCAGCTGACGCAGCACGCCATTGGCCAGTTCGTTATAGCGTTCGAACCCGGTACGCAGCCGGTCGCGCCATCGCGGGATGCCGCCGTTCGCGTGCAGTTCAAACGCCGACTCACGCGCCTCCAACGCCGAAGAGACGTGGTCCCACGCCATCTGCAACAGCGCCGATCGCTGCAACGCTGTGTAGCCGCCGCCGGCAAACGACTCCGCCAAACCGGACCCAACCTCGAGTGACGCGAGATCGCGATCGGTTGGTGCTACGACGAGGGATGAGCCCGGCAAGGTGCGCAATATCTCGCTCATGCGCGGGCGCGCCCTCAGGATCGCGATGCTGCCCGCGGCGAGATGGCACAGATTGGGATAGCAGTATCCGGCCGGTGTGAACTGAGGGTCGCGTTCCGCCGCGACCTGGCAACTGCGCACCGTCTGCGCGTCAGTGATCAGATCGAGCAGGTATTCGTTGGTCGTTGTATCCTTCATCAGTCCCATGGCGTGTGTCAGCGCCAAGGCCAGCCCCAGCGTGACCTCGGCCTTCGACAGCCAACAGTAAAGCTGATGCCAGAACAGCCAGCGTGCAATCAGCTCAGGAGATGGATCGACCAGGAACATGTGCTCCCATGGCACATGCACGTCATCGAGCCACATCTGGCCATCCAACTCGTCATAGCGGCCGCTTAGCGGTGACACGAACGGATTGGTGTCGCGCACCGAAACGTGGCGGCAGATGATGCGCACGCCTGCCGCGTTGACCGGCACGATGAAGGTGGCGCGCTGCTTGTCGTATTCGACGCCGCACAGTGCACCGACATAGACGTCTTCGGCATAGGGTGGGCTGGTGTGCATGCCGATCTTGCCGCGCAATACCACGCCTGAATCGGTCTCGCGCACGATGCCGAGCGCCACGCGTTCAGCCGGATCGGAACGCATGCGAAAGCCTATCGGTGCCGCGCCCGACGAGAACGTCAAGAACCGTCCGGTACGAATTAGGCGCTGACGATAGGCCTCGGCGTTGGCGATCTGCTCGGGGTACAGATTGAAGTGCTGCACGGCGCCCAGAATGCCGAGGGCGATCAGATGGCCGTAGGCCGGCGTGTGGGTGATGTTGCCGGCGCTGAGAAACGTCGTGGCGGAGAAGCAGCGGCCCATACCCACCAAATCGTCCGCGCTCTTCGGCAGGACGTAGCCCCATGGCAGATCGTCGCGCAGCACGACATCACGCCACACCGGATCGAAGTGTCGGTCGTACCAGGCCACGTATTCTTCGACCATGCCGCGCGTGGCCGGATGGGTGGCAACATCCTCTACCTCGCCGTCACCGACCACCCACACCTTGCGCCCGTCGCGCAGCGATTTCCGATAGTCAGCGCCGGTTCGCAACTCGCGCGCCGTCATGCAGCCTTCGCATCGCGGATCGCGCGCCAGATGCGATCGCTGGTGGCGGGCATGTCCAGCTCGCGCACACCGACCGATTGCAGTGCATGCATGACCGCGTTCATCACCGCCGGCATTGCGCCGACGCAGCCGGCTTCGCCAGCACCTTTCGCCCCGAGCGGGTTGCCCTCGGTCGGCACCGGGTTCGACACGATCCGCATGCTGCACAAATCGTCAGCGCGCGGCATGCAGTAATCCATGAAACTTGCCGTCAGCAGTTGGCCGGAATCGGGTTCATAGACCACCTGCTCCATCAGGATCTGGCCCACGCCTTGCGCCACGCCGCCGTGGATCTGTCCTGCCAGGGTAAGCGGATTGATCACGGTGCCGACATCATCGATGACCAGATAGGATTGCAGATCGACCACGCCGGTCTCGGGGTCGATTTCCAGCTCGCAGACATGGCAACCGTTCGGGAACGTGTTGAGCGTAGGCGCATAGGTGGCGTGCTCGTAGAAGCCGGGCTCCATGCCGTCGGGCAGCCGCGCCGGCTGGAATGCGGCGCGCGCAACGTCCTTCAACGCCATGCCACGATCGGTTCCCGTGACAGTGAACTTGCCATCGGCAAACTCGATATCCGCCTCAGCCGCTTCCAGGAGGTGCGAAGCGAGTTTCTTCCCCTTGTCAATCACCTTCTGCGCCGCGAGCGTCAGCGCACCCCCGCCAACAACCATCGAGCGCGAGCCATTCGATCCCATACCGAACGCGACGCGATCGGTATCGCCGTCGATGAATTTGACCTCATGCGGATCGATACCAAGCCGGTCGCAGAGGATCTGCTTGAACACGGTCTCGTGCCCCTGGCCGTGCGTCTTGGTACCCATCAGCAGGATCGCGCTGCCGCTGGGTTGGAAGCGGATTTCGGCATACTCCGGGGTCGGCCCCGCTGCCTGCTCGATCGCATTGGCGAAGCCGAAGCCGCGTAATTTGCCGCGTGCACGCGACGCTTCGCAGCGCACGGCAAAACCAGTGCGGTCGGATGCGTCCAGCGCCAGTTCCATGTTTCGTGCAAACTGGCCGCAATCGTAGAAGGGACCGAGCGCTGTTCTATACGGCATCTTGGCCTGTGGGATCACATTACGCCGGCGCAGTTCAACGGGATCAATGTTCAGCTCGTGCGCCGCCGCTTCCATTGCGCGCTCGATCAGATAGCTCGCCTCCGGTCGGCCGGCACCGCGGTAGGGTGCGGTCGGGCTGGTATTCGACAGCACCGCGTCGATCGTCACATGGGCGGCGGGAATGTCGTAGACGCCGACCACCGTGCCGATCTGGCCGAACGGCGTCAGCAACTGGCGGTCGGAGGCGATATACGCACCGATACTCGCCAGCATATGCAGCCGCAGGCCGATGATCTTGGCGCCTGCATCAAATGCCAGCTCGATCGTGCCGACATTGTCGCGCCCATGCTCGTCTGCCATCAGCACTTCGGAGCGCTCGCAGCGCCATTTCACCGGTCGGCCGATCTTGCGCGCAGCCCACAGCGTCAGCCGGTGCTCCACATACTGCCAGCCCTTCGCGCCAAAACCGCCGCCCACGTCATGGCACACCACGCGCACGCTGCTTTCCGGGACCTTGAACACCATGTTGGCCAGCATGTTGCGCACACGGTGGGGGTAGTTCACATCGGCATACAGCGTGTAGCGGTCTTCCGCAGGATCGTAGGTGCCGATCGCACCACGCGGCTCCATGTACTGCGCGTGCACGCGGGTGACCACGTAGCGCCGCTTGACGATATGCGCCGCCTGCGCAAACGCCGCTTCGGTGGCCTGACGATTGCCGCGCTCCGTGGTGTGCGAGATGTTGTCGGCGTTTTCGTCCCAAATGCGCGGCGCGTCTGCCTCTGCCGCGGCTGCCACGGACGTGACGGACGGCAAGGGTCCATAGTCGACAGCGACCAGTTCCGCCGCGTCCTTTGCCTGCTCCAGAGTTTCGGCGACCACCATCGCGACCGGGTCGCCCACATAGCGCGCACGATCCACCACGAGCGCGGGGCGTTGTGGTGCGAACATCGGCGAGCCGTCGCGTTTCTTGCGTGGCATCGCTGCTTTCGGCATGGCGATGCCGTCGTTTGCGTAGTCGGTGCCGGTGAGCACCGCGACCACGCCGGGAGCGCGCGATGCCGCGTCGGTATCGATCGACCGGATCTGCGCGTGCGCCTGCGGCGAACGCACGAACACGCACCAGGTCTGGCGGTGCAGCGTCTGGTCGTCCTGATAGCGTCCCTTGCCGGTGAGCAGCCGCACGTCTTCCAACCGGCGGATCGGCTGGCCGATGCCGAATTTCATCGTGGCGGTGGAGTCATAGATGTCGTTCATGATGACCTCCCTACCTCATCATGGCCGGGCTTGGCCCGGCCGGCCATGACGAGGGGGATATCATTCGAACCTGCACGAAATCGAACCGAGCGGCCCGTAATCGATGTGGAACTGATCGCCGGCACGCGCTTCGACGACGCCGGTGAACGAGCCGCTGAGCACGAACTGGCCAGGTTCCAGTCCGATATCGAACGATGCAAGCTTGTTGACGAGCCACGCTATGCCATTGGCCGGATGATTTAGCACCGCGGCGGCGACGCCCGACTCCTCGATGATGCCATTGCGATAGCAGAGTGCGGCGACCCAACGCAGGTCCACGTCCATCGGCTTGATGGGCCGACCACCAACCACCACCGCGGCGTTGCCGGCATTATCGGCGATGCTGTCCAGCACGCAGCGTGCGGTGTTGGTGTCCGGATCGATGCGGTGGCTGCGGCCGTCAACGATCTCGGCGGCCGGCACGACATAGTCGGTCGCACTCAGCGCGTCGAAGATCGTGCAGTCGGGCCCCTTCAGCGGTCGCCCGATGACGAAGCCGAGTTCGCATTCCAGCCGAGGTTGAATAAACCGGCCCACCTGGATCTGCGCGCCATCCGGATAGAACATATCCTCCATCAACGCGCCGTAGTCGGCCTCGGTGATGTTGGCCTGGCGCTGCATCGCCCGCGACGTCAGGCCAATCTTGCGCCCCTTGATCCGGTTGCCCTCGGCCAGCTTGATCTCGATCCACTTACGCCGGACGGCGTAAGCATCCTCGATGGTGAAGCCGGGATAGACCACGTTGGGCGGCCGCACCCGCTGCCGCTGCTTTTCCGCCACGTGGAAGCCGCGGGCGATGACCTCGATCGTCTCCCGGTCCAGCATCGGTCAGGAAAGCACGGCGACGAAGTCGGCCTGAACCAGCGCCCGACTGTCAGCCGGCAGCGGCTGCGTGTGCCGCGCCGGCCGCGCATTGGGATCGGGGAACATCTTTACCCACTCGTCATTCAGCGCAGCGCGCTGCTTGGCCGGGTCCTTCACCCAGAACGTAACCTTGATGATGTCGTCCACCGTGCCACCAGCCGCCTCGATATCGTGGCGGATGTAGCCGAACACGTTGGCGACCTGCTGCTCCAAGGTGGCGGGCAGCTCGCGCGTGCCGGGGTTCGATCCGCCAATCACGCTCGACATGACGATGTTGCCGACGCGGCTGGCGTTCGGGATCGGGTTCTCGTGCCGCGCACGCAACCCGTTGACGCTCTGACGCTTCGCCATGGTGGACCTCAGGCAGTGACAGGCTGCTTGAACACCGGCACGTCTTCCGTGCGGTCCTGCAGCGCCTCGGCGCCTTCCGTCGGCACCTGCACGGCGAAGTTCAGTGCGCCGTCGATATCGCCTTCCCACACCTCGCGTGGCAGCTCGTACAGCAGCTCGACGCCATAGCCATTTGGATCATTGATATACAGGCTGTGCGTCATACCGTGCTCGACGCGGCGGTTGAACTTGACGCCCTTGTCCTGGAGATAGGCGAGGTGCTGCAGCCAGGCCTCGCGGTTCGGCAGTGCGATGGCGATGTGGCTGATCGCGCACATCATGCCGTTCATCGACCATTCGGCCGGGGGCGCCGGCAGGTTCGGGTTCTCGATCAACGCGAGGTCATGGTGGCTCATCGCGCCGTCGCCATGATCGCCGCTATAGAAGCGCATGTTCGGCGGGTTGGGCCGCTGCGGCGTGGCATGCAATTGGCCGACCTGTTTGAAGCCGACGATCTCGGTCCAGAACCGGTGTGAGTCGTCCATGTTGCGCACGTTCAGCACCAGGTGGTTCAGGCCGACAGGAGTGACCGGGCCGTTTGCCATATCTGCGTCTCCTTCTGTTCAATCCGTGTCGTTATTATAGCGAGGCCTTGCTCCGCTGGCCACGGCCGGGGCTAGATTAGGCGGGCGGCAGCACCCGCGAGAAGCGCCCGGATGCTATTTCGATGTATAGCAGGACTTATGGCCGCCGCATCGTGGGGAAACGTAGATCCGTCGAAGGCCAGCCGGCCCTGGCTGGCGAGCGGTCGCTGGCGACCCGGCTCAAACGCAACCAGCTCGATCTGCTGCCGATCCTGCACGAGTTGCTGCGCACCCGCAGCGTCTCGCAGACCGCGCGCTCACTCGGCATCAGCCAACCTGCGGTC
>Ga0170475_113025731_pt1 | contig 16335 bp, 5 predicted proteins | sample Soicark_Litter_5_FD_111474 | JGI IMG/M metagenome (GOLD analysis project Ga0170475, IMG submission 111474) | Avena fatua rhizosphere microbial communities from Hopland, California, USA. Combined Assembly of 48 SPs
ACGGCACATAAAACAATGGTTTAATCTATTCACTGACCAACACAATAAAACTATGTTAAGTTAACAGAGCCAACAGAAAATACCTAATAAATATATACCATTTATAGTTGTCGCTATAATGGTATAGAGTCAAATTTTAGACCGCTTGATCCTTCTCCTGTACCTGTGAATTTTTTACGCCCTATCCAAAGAAACACTCTCCCATTATGCCATACTGTACGTTGATATTTTTCAGAAACAACTATTCCTGACCTTGGTATTTCCGATTCATCAATATAATATCTTGGTTGAACATTATTTAATAATCTTGAATTAGGGCGTATTACTTTTTTGGTTTTGGGATCAATCATAGATCCTCTTTGCAATTTTATGTGAGAATGTGTAGGCAGATTGGTAATTGGCTCAGGCAAAAATTTATTTGTATGGACTGGAATAAATGGAATCCAATTCCATGGGACAGTTGTCATAAGAGTATATTCTACTGGATTACTGGAAGATATATTGCTGATTATATTTCCATCATTACCATTTTCTTCATTCTTATTTTTAGAAAGGTAGTGCTCATAGCCTGAAACAGGCTCTCCGTAAAGAGTTCTATATGTCTTTTCGACAGCCCAAGCAAGATTTGCAGTTTCATCTCGCAGAAATTTTATTTCTTCTAGTGGTGACCCTGAAATAATATGTTCATCGGATGGAGGCAAGAAGAAATAAGGTGTATTATATCTATTATTTTCTGTCTGCCCATCATTTGATTTTTTTGAAATAGAAAACATATTCCAAGAATTCCATGATTCAATATTATCCAAAATATTTTGCTCTCTAGTTGTAAATCCGGCAGGTTCTATTATTGTCTTATCACCAAAACTATCAATTACTGTCAGATTCTCAATTTTGCTTATCGTACCAAGTTTCATCTGATGTGGAATAACATACCAGTCGGAAGAATGAACAAGAGCAAATTCCATAAGTAACGAACTAGCAATATTATTTTTCTTAGGCTCCATAGAACCAAAATCTACATAGCTATCTTCAAAATTCCACCACCGTTTTTCAGGCATACCGGCGAATTTCAGATGATTTGGAGTTATAATCTTATTAGATTGAGGAGCATGAGGCTGCTGCTGTCCAAGGATTTCCTTTTCTAAGGTAAATGAATACCAATCAAGATGGTCTTCTTTGTATTCTGATGCATCAAATATTAGACCATTATCACCATCTTCATTAGAACTAGATACTATTTGCAACTTAAAACCATATTCTAGATGTCTAGGATCCCATGCTTCATTAGTTGAATTATCGCCGTTGCCATGGATATTGTTGTCTATCTGGGGCACTTCAAAAAAAGGTTCTTCATATTCTTCTGAATTAGAAGAAGTAACATTACCATCCCACCAATACTTCAAATTCGTAAATGCGATCTCAAGTCCATCTCCTACTTTAGTAGCTAAATTTAAATCAGAAACGAATTTTGCTTTAGCTTTTTCTCTTAAAATAGTTAATGACTGTGCGTTATGATAGATTTTATATATATCTATAACCCTGCCCTTTATCGCGAAAATATAGTTTCTAGTTGCATCCATTTCAGATTCTTGTTGCTTCTCATTTAAGTTATCAAAAGAGAGATTGTACTCTTCAGTTTGGTCTTCAGATGCAAGATACTGTTTGATTTCTTTTATTTTCTCTATTGGAATATCCAAATTCTGCATTACTGTAAATAGTTCTTGTTGAAATTGCAATCCTATTTTACATCGAGTTTGTATATCCAATATAGGAATAAGTTCAAAAGTTGATGATTCATTATCTTCTGAAGTAGATTGTTTATTAATCTTTGTTAAAATTTCAAGATTAGTTTTTTCTACAAGAGTTTCTAAAGGAACATTTTCATCATAATTAATTGAATTGCCATTTTTAATCAAAACCTTTTGAATTTTATATTCTCTTGTTTTCAATGTTGTAAAAATTGCAGAACCAGAATCCTCTCCTTCGAATTCTCCAAACTGCCATTGTCTTGCAAGCATCCAAGCCGGATCATGTATTGTTGCTTGAATTCCCTTTGAAAAATCACTACGTCGAGAGTGTGGTTCAATTCTCTGCCATGATGCGTATAAATTTAAACTCAATTATAGATATCAACTCCTTGTAAAATCTCAAAAATGTATTTAAATCGCATATCTTTATCTAACTACTCCTTTTTGATAAAATCTAGTATAGACAGGTTCACCTGATGAATTAAGTGCAATAGTTGGAAGAAACTGGTTTAACTCCTTTAGAGAACGATAATCTACTGCACGAATCTTCATTAAATCCATTGCATCGACAAATATATCCTTTAGTGTATTTTTTTCGGCATCATCCCAAATCCATCTATATGAATTGTGAGGCGATACCGCTAGAATAAGGCATTGTGGTGCCTCAGCGCTTGGACCATCATAATGAAAGGTAATGGCGGTATCTTGCTTTGGAAGAACGACTTTCTCAGGCCATTCATCTATTATCATACCTGCTAACTTCTTTGAGCCTGTAGGGGGAAATTTTTCCATCTGATCTTGAGATAGACCTACTCTATTAGATACTGCTATAATCAGAGAAACCGGGTTCTTATCTTCAATTGCTGTTGATATATATTCAGCATTTTGCATGAATTTAGTTTTGTCATAATAAAATGAAAAATCAGATGATTCAAAGACTTGATTGAATATTGTTATTTCATCAAAGAGTTTAAGCTTTGGTCTAACAAATGCAGCTTTTCGAATCCATTTTAAAGCTTTCTTATTTTTTACTGAAGATGAATCTTCAAAATTGACTAAAAGATCTGGGGGTGGAGATTCAAAAGGAGGCATGATTAAAAATGATTGATTATTCAATAAAATTTTAAAACTACTTAACATCATCTCTAAAAGTTTATTATATTTTTTCAATAGATTGTTAATTTCGCCTTCGCCTTCTTCTATTCCTTGCATTTGACGATAAATAACATCTAATAGGACTTCAAGGCTACCACCGCCTTCTTCAGACTCTAACTTTGATTTCCATTCAGATAGTTTTGCCTTGCAATCCTCAATTCTTATCGCTTTTAATCTATCGTGCATTTCATTTATTACCAACCCTATTTTTTCATCAAGAAGAATTTCAGATTCCAAGATATTTTCATTGTTCTGAAGGGGTATTGCATCTGAAGATAGATTAAAGGAACTTGCATTCACAAGTGCTCTTCTTTTATTCTCCATAGATGCACTATTATTTCTAGCCTCTTCTAATTCTCCAATGGTTCTAGCCATCAAGAAAAGTACATTATAAAACCTTTGGAAGATCTCTATAATTATCTTTCTTGTGATGTCTATTTTTATAGGATCATTATCTTCACCAGAACTATCCTCTTGAGGAGATCTAAAATCAGTATATTTCAATGGTTGACTTTGTCCTATTAGATTCTGCAATGATTTAATCATAAACCGAAGCTCTGTCAATGATTTTTTATCAAGATTGTCATTTTCCTCTGCAGGTTTTTTATCAAAGTTTTCAACATCACAATAATATACAAGCGGGGAATTGTTATTACTATCCAATAGATTTGATGTTTTCCCATAGTATTTGAGCCTAGCCTTCAGTTCTGTTTCCTTAATATATAATAGATCTATAGGCTCTAGTCCTAAATCAGAGAGAGTTACTTCAACCGATGGCAAAATAGTATTACCTTTGTCATCTTTAAGGTTTATCCAAAAAAGAATATTACCGTAGTATGATTTGAGTATCTTATTTAAATTTGGTTCTGCTATCATATTTGGATTTTTCCAAGGCAATATAGTACTATCATCGTTTATATCAAGAAGATTTAGTTCACTCAATGGATCTGTCTCTGTTGCAAGAACAATTTTTTGTATTTGATTAGCACTAGTCATGGGTATTGATGAAATCTCAGGTGTAGGAATTTGACCTTCACCGCTCAATCCATCTAGAACCGCTGCTGAGCGATCATAGTTCCCGTTTACAGCCTGATACACACTTTCTGCAATGCATAGATCAGTTAAGCCATCGACCTGATCTAACAGATAATTTAGATGTGGTGTAATTCTATCTATAATTTTTCTAATTTTCTGATTTTCTTCTGGTCCATTTGACTCACCAACATATTTTCTTTTTATTTCAATATAAAAAGGCCTCCATTTGCCATTGATTTCGTTACCGCCACTATTATCATCATCATTTTCCATAAAGTTCTTAATGTTTGTAGTATCCAAGGTGGTAATGCCGTTTACTAACCTTTTCCAATTTTTATAAAGTAAAAAACCATCGACAATATTCCTTGGGCTAATTTTCTCCTTGGATGATTCCATTTCATCATTACTTTCTAATTCTTTAATATCGTCTTTTTTAAGTGGAAAATATTTTCTAAATTCATCAACAAGATAATCAAGTTCTACATCATGTAGTATTCTTTCGAATTTATAGCCCAAAAGATCACTTAAAGGCATATTTTGTATATTTTGGATAATTTCAAGAGCATCTTTGGTTCTCTTGGAGCTAAGATTAATTTTTAATAAATCCTTCTTATCAGAATCATTTGAATGAGTTAAATAACCATCTCGCAAAACTGCCGCAGATGTTGCATGAGCATAGGAAGGCGCTTGTATATATCCCCCCGCATAAACTGGTTTCTTCAAAGCAGATTCCGACGTATTGGAGCTTTGCTTTGGCTTGAGATTTTCAATCCAACCATAACATCCTATGTAAAGACCTTTCTTTGTAACTTCATCCAGTTGACGAAGATAATCAAGTCTCTGATTAGCAAATGATGTTAGCCAAGCATCTAGCCTGTATGAGGTAAGATCCAGTGTTTGAAGCATTAAAGATTCCAAATTCAAAGGATCGTCTTGACCTATTGTCGATAAGAATTTCAAACTCTCTTTAAAGTTTGATTCATCCAATAGCTTCTCCTTTAACACATTGTCACTAACCTGACTCAAATCAGCGCCTAAAATGCTAGCAGAGTATCTTAATAACTTAAATAACAAGGTATCCTCTGATGGGGAAGGAAGAAAGCCAGAAATACTAGTTTGGATTTCAGTAGTCTTCAAATAATTTGAGGCTATTCCAAATGTTTCAAGGTCGATGTACATTTTGCTCAAATATTCTGGATTGGCTGCCCCTCCATCAGTAGTGAATTCTGTTGTATTAGGAACAGTCATTCTTGTGAACCCAGATCCAGGGATACGCCTATACAGTTCAGTTAGATCAAGTGGAATTGATAATATTGAAGAGATATGAAAGATTGATCTTAGCATCAAATCAGTTATCTTTTTGTTTGCTTCTAGTATGCGATTTGTTAGTAAATTAGGATTAATTCCAACTAATGTAGAAATGTAACTTCCGATGTATTTATGATCTCGTATACCTCTTATGTAATAAGCATGGGAAAATGCTTCCATAGATAAAATATTTATTAGTTGTTTCTCAGGTGAGATTCCATTTTGTACATTCATAACTGTCGGTACTTCTCTGGCAGATTCTAACCATTTATCTTTCAAATGATTGAAAAAAGTTATAATATACTTGCTATAATTTTGAATCATGCTTGAATCTTGCCACTCAGAGAAATGTGTTATAGGGAGGACACCATATGGCACTTTGCCTATTCGAAAAGATGGAATACTGCCCTGAGCTCTAACATATCTTATAAAATGTTCTCTCAATCTTGTCAAAATGGGCTCAGATAACTGTAATTTTTTTAATAATTGTCCTGCAATTGCATTCCATAATACAACTCCCATATAAGCAGCACTAATCTGTTCATTATTGTTAGCATTATAAACACCTGATGCTAGATTATCAACTCCTAGTTTCTTTTCAAATACTCTACCATCAGGAAGCAGCTCAATAGGCGATGAAGGAGGACTTTCAAGTGAGAATAGTCCTGAAAACTCGAGTTTTCTGCATGTTTTAGCATTTATGTGAAAATGAGACGATAAAGACGAATAACTATTATTATTATTATTTTGTTCTGTTTTTCCATTAACCAAGTTAGTTGGAGTTCCTTGTTTAATAAAACTAAATCCTGATGTGTATCGGTGCGATTTAAATAAATTCTCCACAACTATTTTTGTCTCTTGTGGTGTAAGGTCATCTCTAACACCACAGACAAAAATATATTCAAAACCATTCACAAACATATCTGCAGTAAGATTGATCTCTATGGCCATACCATCTTCTTCTGCTCTCTTAAAACTAGTAAGCCATTTCATAGAATCAAGAAGTTCAATATCGGGATCGCTGGAATCGCTAGTAAATGCCCCTACCTTTATATCTTTTAAAATTGGTTTGGATTCACCTAATAATTTTGGAGAATTATCTAGTCTTGATTTTCCATAAACTCTAAAACTTCTTGGAAGGAGTCTACAAACAGCCGTTACATATTCTTCTTCTTTTTGAGTATCTATTCCATTGACTCCGCTAAATTCAGGGTTAGTAGGATCAGGTGAGATTGCAGGATCATATTGAATTACACTTTTAGAGATATATGCAGATCTGCTACACCCATACTTGTTTACTAATTTTTCCCATGCTATATCTCTATTATTTTCAAATTCAGCATTTGATTGATCAAAGCTTTTTACTGCATTCCAGTAATCTATTGCATCTATTTTCTCTTGTTTTGTAAGCCGAGGATCAAAGGTATCTATAGATATTTGATCAGGAAAGAATCTAATTTTAAGGCTTTTTCTTCCGTCATCGGCAATATTGTATTTTGTCTCTATTCTTATTGGAAAAAATAATACAGGAAATTTGCTATCTAAATCCACCAATTAGGCAAATACACCCATTAACATCTTTTTTAAATTATTCATATATTATATGGTACTACTTGGTATATTTCCATTATCATATATAGCTAGACCATCTTTGATGCATGAATTGCTATTCTAACTGGTAGCTGCAGCAATATATTTGCCATATCAGCTGCATGTGATCCCCATTTTACTCCACTTATCTCCTTGTCTTTTAAACTACCCTTTTCTAGATCGATATGTTGATTAGATGACGGCAGCAATAATGTTACATAGTCCCAACTAAGATTGTTCCAATCATCAAGTATAGGAAGATCTGTTAAAGTATCTCCACTGCCTTGATCAATTCCAAACCTAGGCTCTGAATGCTGTTCTTGAATAACAAAAAACCATCCTGCCTTGTCATTAGTTCCATCAATATGTTCATTTGCAGGATCTGCTCCGTTGGATGGTATTTCTCCCGTCAATTTGTCAATTGATCTGGAAAAACCAAAAAAAGTAATATCTGGATTTATTGTACCCCTAAATATTGGTTCTATGATCTCCTCTTGTAAATTTGGAAATACTCGAGTTGGCAAGTTAGTGTTAGGGTCTTTATGTGTTATGGTTGGTAAAGTAGGTTTATTTTTATACCATACTGCTCTTATTGCATAAATTACAGAATTTGGGTATCTTCGCATAAGATCACCTTTGATTAAAAATGCTGATGAGTTTTCTTCATCTGCAGGTACATTAGGCCCCTGTGGTTTAGATTTAGATATGCCAATATTTTTATCCCATCTATGAATCTCGTCGATATCTTGATATTTATCAATTATTTCTTTTTCAACATCTATTGGAAGATTATCTTCTGGTTTAAGACCTAGAGATGATAAACGTTCTAGTCGTTCTCTTTCAATAGCAATCGATGAATCCCAGAATTGTCTAAAATAACTACCACGTTGATCAGTAGGATATTCACGCCATAGGAGCTCCCTTGACATTTCATGATTCAATCCAATCATATAGCTGTTGATAAATGCAGTATTTACTTCAAGAACACTTACAGTATTTTCTAGAATACCTTCAGCACCAGGAAGTAATAATTCTAAGGAGATGTCGCGTAATGGCTCAAACATTGGCCGTCTGAATTTTGGATAAGCCATTATCGAGTCTAATTTGTCTTTGAATTCTTCTCTTGCTCTTTCAGGTATATGAATTTCTAATAAAGATTTTGCATTTATTGTGTATTCTGGATTCAAATCCTCAATTAATCTCTCATGTAGTTTATCTAAAGGTGCTACAATGGTATTTGGTAACTCTTCAATGACAGATTCTGCGGAATTTGGTATAGTATTTTCTATATCTTTAAAATCAGGATTTCGATTCAAGATTTCATCATTTAGAAAATCTTTCTCAGTTGAAAATATTTCTTGATTAATTCCTTCTAATGGGAGGAGCGATTCGATTGTCTTTAGATACTTTTTTGAGTCGAAGCTAGGATCTTCATTTGACATATTTTTGTTAAAAGTCTTTAGCAAATCAGAGGAAAGGTGATTATTTTCTCCTAGTAGTTTTCTATGAATCTTTCCTCGCCTTGAGGTTATCTTTCTAAAGGATGGTGAAAAGAAAGCCTTGGGAATAGGACTATTGTGTAGTATATTTGCAATCGTATCTTCATGAGCCATAGGCATTTCTGCATTGATGACTATTCTTGAATGAAATGGAGCAAGTGTGCTAATCATTATATCAGGATTCATAATTTTCAGTGTCCTATCAAATACATTCTTTGAAAGTGTCCTGGATAGCTGAGCTAACCGTAATCGCCTATTAGCTTCAACAATTGCTCCTGCTTGGTCCCATGCTGCTGCCATAAGCTCTTCCTGAAGCTTTTGGATGACTATAGTCCCAAGTCCTGCTGCAACTCTGTTTTTTGGATCTAAGTTAAGCTCTTCGAGCCAAGGAAAAGGAGGATTTTCTTTTAGTTTGTTGAGAAGTTTAAGTAATTCTTGTATATCATCTTCAGAAAGAACATTATTATCATTTTCAAGGAGAGCTTTAATCCATTGCGGATCCTGGTGGTTATCATCACTTATTTTTGATATAATTTGTTTTTTAGCATGCCATTTTCCATATATTGGTGGAGAAATTATTGGATCTGCATTAGCGATAATATCATCATTATGAACAAAGCTCCATGTCAGTGTAACATCATCATTATGAGCAAAGCTCCATGTCAGTTTTTCTGGAAAATCAAGTATCTCTTTTAGGTTCATGATAAATCTCTTGATCTCTTCTGCTGAGGGATTTTCCGGATCAGTAGGATTTGCAATTGAATAAGTATGTACATCAATTTGTTTTTCAGATGCTTTTTCTCTGGCCTCTTTGGACCATAAGACCCCTCCCAAGCTTAAGGGTTTTAAGATTCCAAAGGTATTGTCATTATCATTATCTATAGCAAGAGGTCTGCTTACATCCAATTCGCGTAGTCCTATCTTTTCTAATTTTTCTGGTGATAATAATTCTCTTGCAGGATGTAATTTCCTTACTAATGCTTCAAAATCTCCACCAGTATTCCCTGCTGTATTGAATTCCCATTTATAGTAAACAGGAATTTCAAGCAATTGCTCTGATATTTGAGTTTCATCATTTTTCCATGCAAAAGTTGTTCCTTTAATGATACCATTATTAATACCTTCATTAAGATCTTTTATACGTCCAAGACCTGCTAACCTTCCTGCTTCAAAAGATGGAACAAGAAAAGCAAAATATTTTGTATTTGGCTCTAAATGTCGTGGGCACATTAATCTTGAGATACATTTATGAGATTGATTAGTCAACATTTCTTTAATTTTTTCTATAGAATTAACCTCGTCTGTAATCTGACAGTGAGCCCAAGCCCATGATTGTTGTAAATCTGGAAGAGAATCTGATGGTTTTTTCTTAAGAGTAATTTTAGGTAACGTTCTATTTTGGGTATCTGTACTAGATATAGAACTGAAATCAAATTCATCTCCCTTTAATACAATCAAACAAATCCATGGTAATAGTTTGGATTGCGAATTTGAATCAGAAGATGTAGGAGTATATCTCCAAGGAAAGTCAATTTGAGAAAACTCTATATGAGATAGATAATTTGCTTCAAAATTCAATTCGTTTGGTTTTGGCTCTATCCTTATAACGATATTTTTTAAGATTGCTTCCACATCCCCTGGACCGTATAAAAATACCTCTTTTGTAACCGTTTCGTTAATTTCGGTACTGTTGATATCGTACCTTTTGAGCTTTAATTCTACAGAAACCTTGGGTCTTAATGCTTGTTCATTATTTGAGATTTTAGTTCCAAGCCCTATTCTAAACCAAGGTAGAAAGGTATACTTTGTTTCTTTATCAAATTCACTCATGTCAAAGCCTCCAATGGTTTTTCGAAAAACGAGAATACCTTCAAGTTATTTTTGTTATTCTTATTTTTATTTTTATTTTTAAAATCCTGAAGTTTATTAATAGCTTGCGCCTGACTATAGCTGCCATGTACAGCAGGCTCAGTTGGTGCTGCAAGATTCTTTTCAGTATCCAAGATAAGATATTGCTCATAGGAAATAGATACGGCTGGTTTTTGTTGCTTAAAGTTATATTTAATATTATTTTGGTTTTGTGCTAATCTGGCTTGATAGGCAGTGCTTGACAATTCAAAAATTAGAGTATGGATTATAGACGGAAAATGAGGGGCAACTTGTTGTTCTGGTTGTTCTGGTATCATTATTGTTTCATATGTCATTTGTTTATATGATACAAATTCAATAGGTGTAGAAATTTCATTGTAGTGAGTACCAAACATTACCCCTGAATCCATAAGATCAAAAGATTTCAGCGACAGCTTTTGAGTATTGTCATAGTTTGAAAATTGCCCTGGTGCAAAATAGTCTTGAATTGTGACCAAGTTTGTAGAATCATTACCTAGTGAATCTATTTTGAATCTAAAGTTATCTATAGGCTCAGCTGCTCCAAACTTGGTTAATGTATGATTAAGTGGCACTATCTTTTGAGATACTTTTAGTGTACCTACTGGATGTACTAGAATAGTTTTGTTATTATCATTAGTATTATTGGTGGTTGTTTCTAAATTAGATAATTCTTTGACTATTACAGAATCAATTGCCCAAGGCGGCAGATCAGCTGTCCAGCTATCATTTTGTTCTAAAGAATTCTTAAGTATAGGCCAGGGGTCGACATTAGTGATTAATTCAGGTTCCTGCGAACCAAATGCCTTGTCGACATCTACTGAAACATCCCACCATAAAATAGAAAATGTCACCGAACCTTTGATTCTATGAGGATTTGGGCCTTCGATGAAGCCAGAGAACTTTATGCTAGCAAGAGATCTTCCACTATACTTGACAGAAAATCCTCCTTGAACGTCAATTATATAATATAATGGATCAAACTGTATTAATGCCTCAAAGTTTAGAAAACCTGAAAGTGTAGCACCTTTTTTAAAAACAGCATCGACTCTTGCTCCAATTTGAAATGTATTTGATGTCAACGCAAGATAGCATGTAAGACTAACATTGCTAGAGAATGCAAGCATTAACCTCTTTAGAGGTGGTGCATTGAACGGTGGAAAGTTTGAAGGCGGCTTGAATCTAGAGTTAAAGCCACCGATGCTGATTATGAAATTCTTTTCTCCCGTTCCCCAACTTGCGGCCATAGCCATATCACCAGAAAGCGTAAAGCTAAGGATCTTTGATTCATATAAAGAACCATAGATGCCTAATTTTTCGTTTGTAAAATCAATTGCTCCTAAAACTGCAAGATTGATTTGTACTAGAGGGTGATCCTCGTTAGGAATTTTAGATTTAATCCTTCCAATTACTGAAAGTTGAAATGGATTTGGAAATTCTAAGATTAATGCAATATCTACTTTAATCAGCGCCGGAGTTCCATATACAATTCTTATTGCAGGGCCTATAAGTTGCTGACCTGGTTGAGCAGGGAAGACTCTATTGAGATCACTGATAATTCTGGGAGCATTTTGGATTACGTTATCTGGAAACAAAATTGAATCTAGTATTCCTGATCTAATTCCAGAGGCAATTTCATTAAGTGATACAGTACGATTTAGACCGATTAAGCCACCAATTTTAGTTATTTTCCATCCACCTCCAAGCTGAATTGGGGATTTAAATTGAGAAAAAATTGCAAAAAGAAGAGATAGAGTAGGATCTGTTTTCAATATCACAAATGATTGAATAGAAAAACCGCGAAGGTCTAGATCAATTACACCAGAATATTGATTTTCTGTTCTAGAAATAAAACCCCCACCCCTTACACCATTTGAATCTATTGCAAGTCCTAGACCATTTGGAAGAACTACACCAACACCAATTTGAAATGGACCTGTGTTACCATCCTTGAAAACTAGTTTAAATTGTAAACCCAAGCCATCCATAGAAAAGGAAATTGGGCCGATACTTCCACTAATTGCTGTCAAAATTTCAATAGCAAAATTTGGATAAGGGTCAACACGATCACCTGTTAGGAGTTGAAGTGTCAGCTTGTCTATTTTTGCTCCGCCAATATTCAAATGAGGATCGGATGAAACACTTAAGCCAGAAGAACCTTTAAAATGAAAGCCCATCCTATTTGACCACAGGATGACTAGAGGGAAAGGAATTATTAGATCTTTACCGTTTAAGAGCTTGCTAAGAAAGCTATCCTGATCACCTGCGGAAATAACAAGTGTTAGATCCTTTAATTTAAGTTCTGCAAGCAGCTCTAACCGCTCTCCAAATTGTCCACCAAAGCCCAAAGTAGCACCGGAAATCTGGAGACGGGTGCTACCTGGCGAGCCCAGCATGGTCTTGGTAGCAGCAGGTTTGTAATCTAGAGCGAGACTGATACTACCATTAAGAGGCAGATTATCCGGTTGGAAGGGGTAACGAACGGTAATTTCGTTAGGGCGTAACAGGATTCCAAAAGTCGAAGCAAGATCTATTCCAGCCTGAACCAGGAAGTTCAATTCATTACTTATTTCATATTCATTGTCTATTCCTTGTGGAATCATAGGCTCTATTATTATCCCAGGCGGTTTTCCATCCTGTTCAGGAAGCTCCATTACAATAATTCCGACCTCAATCGGAGTTTCTGCTATCTCTGCCTCAAAGAAAGGAATCTTTACCATTGTTTCAATCGCTTTTGAGGTCTGTTCAATTTGACCTTGATAAGCTTTGCTGATACTTCGACGTAACTGCTGTATCGATGCAGATAATCCTAGCCCGACTGAAAACTCTAAAAGATGATTTGCAAATAAAGGAAAATTAAAATTATTAGTTCCCCAGCCATACACCAATTTTGGAATTGATAGAGGATCTGATACGATGGAGGGTATTTTGTCTGCTCTTATGTGTGATCGGATAAATGCAGGTCGCATAGGCGTAGACTCATGATATTCCATTTCAATCACCCCTAACATAAGCAAGGCATTGTATAGAGAAGGTAAAGTGGTAGAAATATAATCAATCAGCAAAAGCTCAAAAAATTTTTCACCTATTTCGGATAGGAAGACAGTGGCATCATCAATGCCTGCAGGTGCTTCATTAAGATTCTTGATTGCTAGATAAAGTTGTCTAACCTTTTCCAAAAGTTCTATTATTTGATCTATGCTAGGGCTTTTTGGGAGCAACTCAAGCGTTGTTGCAGCATCATCTACTAAAGCAGCCAGATTACTATATGACGGCGGAAGTGATGTAACATTCCATCCTAGCCTTAGCATGAACCTTTTGAAGTTGTCAACACCCGAAACAGCCGCTTTCAGTGGCTGAACTGCAATTGCAAGATGTTCAGCAATAAGTTGCAAAGTTCCTTTGGCATTAGTCGAGGTTTCTTCGCTCATCTTAACCACGTCTACAAAGGGTAGTCTGCTGCATAGTCTGCATCAATTAGACCATGCATTGATGGATCTATTTTATCCACTAAAATGTACCTGCAGACGTGACAAAATTTGAATGATATGATTTCATTTGTAAGTTTATCGGTTTCGGGATTTTTACGCATCATGCATGAACCAGTTGGATGATAAACGCCACAATAATAAGATCCACCCGACTCGTAAAGTCCGACTAGTCGGGAACTATAAGACATGGTCTTCCGTCGTAATTCAGGTGGCAAGCTTTGTGGATATTGTATAAACTCATAGATGAGACGTTCATCTGTAGGATCGCAGGGGCGCGATGGGTTTTCTCCTACTCCTATCGTCTTAACGTTAAGAGGACCCTGAGTTTGATTGATATGCTGTAATACTTTGGGTGCTACTAGCAAAAAGTCTTCTGTCGTTCCACTACCTATCTCCTTGCGAATTGGCTTAAAGAGAATAGGAGAGGTAGATGAACTATCGACTTCAAAACTCTGAAGGGCAGTGCCTCCGATTCTTAATGGACGTACAATTAACAAATCATGTACTTTAGATTTTACCATCAGCTCCTCGCTCACAACGGCATTTTGTTTCAACGGCCTCTTTCTCAGACGAACGATGTCTCCTATATCAAAGAGAGAAGCATGATTGGGTTTAAGTGTAATTTGATAGTCAATAATACCGATCGGAATGCCTATTGGAAATGGAGTAGATGCCAGTACTCCTGCCTTACTAATACGATGCCATAACCATTTTATTTTATTTCCCAATATCCTATCACCATCGTCTACAAGACTGTATCTGTCTTGTATATTCAAGGAAGTTTCATCAAAGGATGGCATTAATTCTTTTGTAAGTTCAGGCTCCCCCCCGTACTCATCACCAATACTAAAAGAATGTGTAATTTCATGAAAGACTCTACCAGCAAATAAAAAAAAGATGTCCATTTCATTTGAAAAGGGAATCAAATCAACAGCTCGGCTGGGTACGACTGGATTCTGCACCACTGCAGGTTTTAACAACACTTCATTCTCTTTTGAGACAGAAATTGAGATAATCTCATCTGGAGGACCTTGTCGGGCTCCTCCATAAGGTCCACCGCCGGAAATAGTGAAAACATAAGATTGATCTTTGCCTCCTCTGTCTAGGGCCCATATATCCCCAATAGTTATACCATCATATGTCAAATTGCTTAGAAATAAATCCAGATATTTTCGTGTCATTCTAAAAGGATGCCATGTTGTTGTCCTTTGATCCCTAAAGTTTTTGATAATATTACTTCCTTTAGGGATAAACTGTAATGCACTAGGTGGCTGTCCAGCTGCGAGGCCCAAAGCAGTATCCTTTTCATTCGCAATTCTAAGATCCGCTAATTCCTGCCATTTGTTGTAGAGAGATTCATTTACATGAGATTCAATTTCGTCTCCAAACCAATTCTTCCACCAGATTAACATTGTATCAAATTGCCGAGCCTTGTCGTCTGGAATGGGCAATCCAACTTTATGGACTAAATCTTTGAGCTTCAAGATATCTGCTTTAGTATTGCCAATTTCATTGATAAGTGATTCCAATTCAACCCCCCGAAGATTCCCTTTACGCTCGAGCGGCTTCATTTGATTAAGAACAGATACCCCGCTTTCGCGAGATGGAAGAAATACCATCCAATAGTTAATTGAATTAGAAAAATAATTGTAAGGCTTTATAATGGGACTACTCGGTATATTTCGGACTATCCTACGTATCAACTGTTCAAACTGAGATTTTTGCGCAGCAGTGAAACCGTCCGAAATGAATAGAAAGTTCAAGTTATCAATAATCTTGGCAGAGTCACCTTCAACCAATGTAACGGCAGTATGTAGGCCTGTGCTTTCTGTGGCAAAAACCGATTCAGAAACATTTCCGCCCCCGAGACTTGGAGGCAAGATGGCTGACACAATTGCAACATTGGCGGCATTATTAGCAGTTATTCTTCCCGAGTCTCGATTAACTATAATGTCAGGAGAATCGGATTGCCACTTCACTTCAGTATTGGGTGGAATTACTCCAACAGTATCATCGGAAAATTGTGCAAGAAGCGAAAATCTTGGTCCTGGTGGGTCCACTGGATCTGCGGGATTTGGTGGTAGTGTTCGCGGAACTGTAAGTCCAGAGGGAGTAAGCCAGAATCGACTAATGGCATCATGTATATGACACCTGATCACTGTGTTAAATGTTTTAGGAGGAGACACAGTATTATCAGTCACTATCGCCTGAATGAGAAAACTCCTTAACCTTGGTTGCGATTGAGGTGGCGCTACGGCCTGGACGGTCCCCGTATTTGGATCGATTATAACGCCATGGCCATGGTTGTCCGGCGTACGTAGAATTAGAGCTTTAAATTCAACGCTTATATTTGCATTTGCAGGCAAATTTGCCGCATATACTGCTGATCCAGAATCGAGCTGTACTATCAAGATCCTGTTTAGTGGGGAAGAAGGTGGCTTGTCTCTCAGAACATGAAAATCCCATTCATTTTCTATTGGATACCATCTTATCCGTGTTACTGGCAAGAAACGACTCCTCCTGGAATAAAAGCAACCTTCGCACAAAAAGGAGGACGTATCATGACAGATGAAATAAAATCTTGAGCAAGTAGAAAAGCAAAAAGTACATTCAGTCGACCAG
>Ga0170475_115362805_pt1 | contig 16329 bp, 17 predicted proteins | sample Soicark_Litter_5_FD_111474 | JGI IMG/M metagenome (GOLD analysis project Ga0170475, IMG submission 111474) | Avena fatua rhizosphere microbial communities from Hopland, California, USA. Combined Assembly of 48 SPs
CACGTCAAAAGCTCCCTGCTCGTCGTTGCAAATGCTCGCCATAGCCCGGGCTATGGCTGCGCTTTGCGCCTAGATCCGGTGCCTCTTGACGCGCTGCTCGGGCACGCTCGAAAAACTCCCAGCCTCTGAGATGTGTCATCGCGCGAATATCCATGCATCCGGGCTCCAGAAACGTGTTCGACAACCGTTCTGCAGCGCCGCTGCTCACATAGAATCGCCCTTCTTTGGGGTTAGAATGCAAGGCTGTTCAGAGAGCTACTCCTCATGCAAACTGAACTCCGCTTTACACAAGTGGCCGTCGTGGTGAAATTGGTAGACACGCTATCTTGAGGGGGTAGTGGCGAAAGCTGTGCGAGTTCGAGTCTCGCCGACGGCACCAGTGTTTTAGAAGGGGGCTTTTACAGCCCCCTTCGATTGCCAAGCTCACAAAGTCACCATGAATCTGGAACCCTACCTGCCCGTCATCCTCTTCATTTTGGTAGGGGTGGCAGTCGGGGTGGCGCCTCAGGTTCTCGGCTTTGTGCTCGGCCCTCGCCGTCCTGATGCGGCGAAGAATTCCCCCTACGAGTGCGGCTTTGAAGCCTTCGAAGACGCTCGTATGAAGTTCGATGTGCGCTACTACCTTGTCGCCATCCTGTTCATTCTTTTCGACCTCGAGATCGCCTTCCTCTTCCCGTGGGCGGTGTCCTTGCGTGAAATCGGCGCCACGGGCTTTTGGGCCATGATGATTTTCCTGGGCATCCTCGTCGTGGGCTTCGCTTACGAGTGGAAAAAGGGCGCCTTGGACTGGGAGTAAGCAATGGGCATCGAAGGCGTTCTCAAAGAAGGATTCGTCACGACGAGTCTGGATACCGTCATCAACTGGTCCAAGACCGGTTCTCTCTGGCTGATGACATTTGGCCTCGCGTGTTGCGCGGTAGAAATGATGCACGCGGGCGCCGCCCGATACGACATCGACCGATTCGGCATGCTGTTCCGGCCCAGCCCTCGTCAGTCCGATCTGATGATCGTCGCTGGTACGCTTTGCAACAAGATGGCTCCAGCATTGCGCAAGGTGTACGACCAGATGGCCGAACCCCGCTGGGTACTGTCCATGGGCTCATGCGCTAACGGCGGCGGCTACTATCACTACAGCTACTCCGTTGTGCGCGGCTGCGATCGCATCGTGCCGGTCGACGTGTACGTGCCTGGCTGCCCGCCGACGGCAGAAGCGTTGCTGTACGGAATCATCCAACTGCAGGCGAAGATTCGCCGCGAAAACACGATCGCGCGGTGAATATGAAGACTTCGACGAACTGTCTGTTGCGGGCTGAGTGCCGGGCCGCTCCCAAGCATGTCCTCGGCTCGATCGAAGGGCCGGATCGCGCCCCCTCGAAAGACCGTTCGAAGTATTCATCGAACGAGGGGCGGCCATGACCCGACTCGAAACTCTTCAGGCGGCGCTCGAAAATGTGCTCGGCAGCAAGCTCAAGCACCTCGTGAGCGACCGCGGCGAGATTACGATCACCGTGTCCGCTGACGATTACACCGAGGCCGCGCTCGCACTGCGTGACGACCCGGCGCTGAAGTTCGAACAACTCATCGACCTGTGCGGTGTCGACTATTCCAACTACAAGGATCAACCCTGGGACGGCCTGCGCTATTGCATCGTTAGCCACCTGCTGTCGGTCACGCAAAACTGGCGTGTCCGCCTGAAGGTATTTGCACAAGACGATGACGTGCCCACCGTGGCGTCGCTCAACGACGTCTGGAGCGCCGCCAACTGGTTTGAACGCGAAGCGTTCGACCTCTACGGCATCATCTTCGACGGCCACCTCGATCTCCGTCGCATCCTCACCGACTACGGCTTTATCGGCCACCCGTTCCGCAAGGACTTCCCGGTATCTGGACACGTCGAGATGCGCTACGACCCCGAGCAAAAGCGCGTGATTTACCAGCCGGTCACCATCGAGCCGCGCGAAATTACCCCGCGAATCGTTCGCGAAGACAACTACGGCGGTCTCCAGTAATGGCTGAGATCAAGAACTACACCCTGAACTTCGGGCCACAGCATCCGGCAGCCCACGGCGTGCTCCGGCTCGTGCTTGAGCTCGACGGCGAGGTCATCCAGCGCGCCGACCCGCACATCGGCTTGCTTCACCGCGCCACCGAGAAGCTCGCCGAGACACGCACCTTCATCCAGTCGCTGCCGTACATGGATCGTCTCGACTACGTGTCGATGATGTCTAACGAGCATGCGTACTGCCTCGCGATCGAAAAGCTGCTTGGTGTCGATGTCCCGATTCGGGCGCAGTACATCCGCGTGATGTTCGATGAAATCACGCGTCTGCTGAATCATCTGCTATGGCTGGGGGCGCACGGACTCGACTGCGGTGCGATGAACATCTTCATCTACTGCTTCCGCGAGCGAGAAGACCTGTTCGACATGTACGAGGCGGTGTCGGGTGCTCGAATGCACGCGGCCTACTATCGTCCGGGCGGCGTGTACCGCGACCTGCCAGACTCGATGCCGCAGTACAAGTACTCGAAGATCCGCAATGCGAAGGCAATGGCGAAGATGAACGAGAACCGCAGCGGTTCTTTGCTCGACTTCATCGACGACTTCGTGAAGCGCTTCCCAAGCTACATGGACGAGTATGAGACGCTGCTGACGGACAACCGCATCTGGAAGCAGCGCACAGTCGGTATCGGTGTAGTGTCGCCCGAGCGCGCGCTGAACCTCGGCTTTACCGGTCCCATGCTGCGCGGCTCGGGCATCGCCTGGGACTTGCGCAAGAAGCAGCCGTACGAGGTGTACGACAAGATGGATTTCGATATCCCCATCGGGGTCAACGGGGACACCTACGACCGGTATCTCGTGCGAATCGAAGAGATGCGCCAGTCCAACCGCATCATCAAGCAGTGCGTCGACTGGTTGCGTGCCAACCCGAACTTGCCAGTTATCACCAGCAATCACAAGGTGGCCCCGCCGTCTCGTGTCGAGATGAAGTCGAGCATGGAGGAGCTGATCCATCACTTCAAGCTCTTCACTGAAGGCTTTCACGTGCCCGAAGGTGAGGCCTATGCGGCCGTGGAGCATCCGAAGGGTGAGTTCGGCATCTACCTCGTGAGCGACGGCGCGAACAAGCCGTACCGACTGAAGATCCGTGCACCAGGCTTCCCGCACTTGGCGGCGCTTGACGAAATGGCACGCGGACACATGATTGCCGACGCGGTCGCGGTCATCGGTACGATGGACATCGTTTTTGGAGAAATTGACCGATGACGACTGACGACCCCAAGGCTGCCGCTTCGCGTCGTCCGTCCTCCGAGGGGAGCAAGGAGACCATGGGAGGCCCGTCGCTTCTTTCCGAAGCGATACAACAACGCTTCGCCCGAGAGGTCGCGAAGTTCCCGTCCGATCAGAAGCAGTCGGCTGTGATGGCCTGCCTGGCGATCGTGCAGCAGGAGTTCGGCCACGTCTCGCAAGACAGCGAGCTCGCCGTGGCCGACTACCTCGGCATGGCGCCGATCGCGGTGCACGAGGTGACGACCTTCTACAACATGTACAACCAGCAGCCGCTTGGAAAGTACAAGCTGAACGTTTGCACCAACCTGCCTTGTCAGTTGCGGGATGGCGAAGCTGCGCTTGACCACATCTGCTCGCGCTTGGGCGTAGAAGAGGGCGGCACCACCCCCGATGGGCTGTTCACCGTGCAAAAGAGCGAATGCCTGGGCGCCTGCGCCGATGCGCCAGTGATGCTGGTCAACGACCGGCAGATGCTCAGCTTCATGAGCAATGAGCGGCTCGACGAGCTGCTCACGATGCTCGCGAACACGAAGTAGTCGGAAGAGCACCAACGACATGCTGGACCTCTCCAAATTCCAAGCGACGGGCACCGAGACGTGCTTCCACGGTCGCCACATCAACCCTCAGATCTATGCGGACTTGAACGGCCGCAACTGGTCGATCAAGGACTACGAAGCGCGCGGCGGCTACAAGGCGCTGCGCAAGATACTCGGCCAGGACGGCGGCGAGGGCATGACGCCCGAGCAGGTAGTGGCGGAAGTGAAAACCTCGGGCCTGCGCGGCCGCGGAGGCGCGGGTTTCCCGACCGGCCTGAAGTGGAGCTTCATGCCGCGGCAATTTCCAGGTGCGAAGTACTTGGTGTGCAATTCGGACGAAGGCGAGCCGGGCACCTGCAAGGACCGCGACATCTTGATGTTCAATCCGCACATCGTCATCGAAGGCATGGCGATTGCGGCGTACGCCATGGGCATTGCCGTTGGCTACAACTACATCCATGGCGAGATCTTCGAGGTGTATGATCGCTTCGAAGAGGCGCTGGAAGAAGCGCGTCAGGCGGGCTACCTCGGCGTGGGAATCATGGGCTCGGGCTACAACTTCCAGTTGCATGCGTCGCATGGTTTCGGTGCCTACATCTGCGGCGAAGAAACTGCGCTGCTCGAATCGCTGGAAGGCAAGAAGGGCCAGCCTCGCTTCAAGCCGCCTTTCCCCGCGAGCTATGGCCTTTATGGCAAACCGACGACCATCAACAACACCGAGACCTTTGCCGCGGTGCCGTGGATCATCAACAATGGCGGGCAGCCCTACCTCGAGATCGGTAAGCCGAACAACGGCGGTACGAAGATCTTCTCGGTGGTCGGCGACGTGCAACTCCCCGGTAATTTCGAAGTGCCCTTGGGCACGCCGTTTTCGAAACTTCTCGAACTCGCCGGCGGTGTTCGTCCCGGCCGCACGCTGAAGGCCGTCATCCCCGGCGGATCATCGGCGCCGGTTCTGCCTGCGAACATCATGATGGACACGACGATGGACTACGACGCCATCGCCAAGGCCGGGTCCATGCTGGGCTCGGGCGCTGTTATCGTGATGGACGATACGCGCTGCATGGTCAAGAGTCTGCTGCGGCTGTCCTACTTCTACCAGCACGAAAGCTGTGGGCAGTGCGCGCCCTGCCGAGAAGGCACGGGCTGGCTGTGGCGGATGGTGGATCGCATCGAACACGGCCATGGAAAGATGGCCGACATCGAACTCCTGAACTCGGTGGCCGACAACATCCAGGGCCGCACGATCTGTGCACTGGGCGACGCGGCTGCGATGCCGGTGCGCGCCATGATCAAGCACTTCCGTGATGAGTTCGTGCATCACATCGAACACAAGACCTGCGTGGTGTCTGCTCATGCTTGAAATCGAAGTCGACGGAAAAAAGGTATCCGTGCCGGAGGGCAGCGTCGTGATGCATGCCGCCGACAAGGCCGGCACCTACATTCCTCATTTCTGCTATCACAAGAAGCTCTCGATCGCGGCCAACTGCCGCATGTGCCTCGTGGACATCGAAAAGGCGCCCAAGCCGATGCCGGCCTGCGCCACCCCCGTGACGCAAGGCATGATCGTTCGCACCAAGAGCGACAAGGCGATCAAGGCGCAGCAGAGCGTCATGGAATTTCTGCTGATCAATCACCCGCTCGACTGCCCCATCTGCGACCAAGGTGGCGAGTGCCAGCTGCAAGACCTGGCGGTGGGCTACGGCGGTTCATCGTCACGCTACGAAGAAGAGAAGCGCGTGGTCTTCCACAAGGAAGTCGGGCCGCTGCTCTCAATGGAAGAAATGACGCGCTGCATCCACTGCACGCGCTGCGTCCGCTTCGGCCAGGAAGTGGCAGGCGTGATGGAACTCGGCATGATCCATCGCGGCGAACATTCCGAGATCACGACGATCGCTGGCGACACAGTGGACTCCGAACTGTCGGGCAACATGATCGACCTGTGCCCGGTCGGCGCGATCACCAGCAAGCCCTTCCGCTACCAAGCCCGTACTTGGGAACTGTCGCGTCGCAAGAGCTCAGCCCGCATGACAGCACCGGCGCGAACCTGATCGTTCAGGTCAAGGCCAACAAGGTGATGCGCGTCGTTCCGCTCGAGAACGAGGACGTCAACGAATGCTGGATTGCCGACCGCGATCGCTTCTCGTATGAAGCGCTCAACAGCGACGAGCGCCTGACCACCGATGATCAAGCAAGGCGGCGAGTGGAGGGCGGTCGACTGGACCACCGCGCTCGAATACGTCGCCCGTGGCCTCACGCAGATCAAGGCTGACCATGGTGCGCAAAGCATCGGTGCGATCGGCTCCGCGCACAGCACGGTCGAAGAGTTGCACCTGCTGGCAAAGCTGGTACGTGGCCTTGGCAGCGAGAACATCGACTTTCGTACGCGGCATGCCGACTTCCCGACGTCGGAGGCGGTTCGGTGGTTGGGCACATCCATCGCATCGCTGTCGAATCTCCAACGCGTGCTGGTCTTCGGCTCGTTCCTGCGCAAAGACCATCCGTTGTTCGCGGCGCGTTTGCGTCAGGCGGCGAAGAAGGGCGGCAGGATCCACAGCATCCACGCAGTGCAGGACGACTGGGCGATTCCGCTGGCTCAGGGCATCAGTGTCGCGCCGAGCGGCTGGGTCCGCGCACTCGCCTCGGTGGCCGCGTCCGTCGCGACTTCAAAGGGTGTCGCCGCGCCGGTGCAGGGCGATCCTTCCAAGGAAGCAGACGCCATCGCTGCATCGTTGCTGAGCGGTGAGCGCAAGGCCATTCTGCTCGGCAATGCGGCTGCACAGCATCCGCAAGCGTCGAGCATCCTGGCGATCGCGAATTTCATCGCAGATCAGACCGGCGCCACGGTGGGGTATCTGACCGAAGCCGCCAACACCGTCGGTGCGCAGCTTGTCAACGCAGTGCCGGGGCAGGGCGGGCTGAACGCCGCCGATATGCTGGGCGGCAAGCTCAAAGCTGCGCTCCTGCTCAACATCGAGCCGGCCTTCGACGCAGCCAATCCGAGGGCTGCTATCGCCGCCATGCAGAAGGCTGACATGGTCGTCGCGCTCACACCGTTCCGCAGCGCTGCCGTGGAATGCGCCGACGTCATGCTGCCGATCGCACCGTTCACCGAAACCTCGGGCACCTTTGTGAATGCTGAAGGCCGCTCGCAAAGCTTCCATGGCGTGGTGAAACCGCTCGGCGATGCACGACCTGCCTGGAAGGTCTTGCGCGTGCTCGGCAATACGCTGGGCTTGCAAGGCTTTACGTTCGAAACCTCGGAAGAAGTCCGTAGCGATGCTCTCAAGGGCGATGTTGCTTCGCGCCTTGGCAACCACACGAGCACCGCCGTCGCAACGATCACCGTGTCTAACGAGGAGCTCGAACGTGTCACCGACGTGGCGATCTACGGCACCGATTCACTCGTTCGCCGCGCCACTTCTTTGCAGCTGACGGCGGACGCCAAGCCCGCGCTCGTCGGGCTGTCGCAAGCTGTGTGGTCGCGTCTCGGACTCGCCAGCGGTGCCAAAGTTCGCGTCATTCAGGGCGATGCGCAAGCCGTGCTCCCCGCCCAGCTCGACACAACGCTTGCCTCGAACGCGATCCGGGTTCCCGCAGGTCGCCATGAGACGGCCACGCTGGGCGCAACGTTCGGCCCGATCAGCGTCGCGAAAGCCTGAGGACCCCGATGCTCGACACCATCCACCTCTACGGCAACCACTGGCTCGGCGCCGGTTGGCTGACCGTCTGGACGCTGATCAAGATTGTTGCGGTCGTGCTTCCGCTGTTGCTGAGCGTCGCCTACCTGACGCTGTGGGAGCGCAAGGCCATCGGCTGGACGCAAATCCGCCCGGGCCCCAACCGCGTGGGCCCTATGGGCCTGTTGCAGCCGATCGCGGATGCGGTGAAGCTGATCTTCAAGGAGATCATCGTCCCGACGGCCGCGAACAAGGGCCTGTTCTTCCTCGGTCCTGTCATGACCATCATGCCGGCGCTGGCTGCGTGGGCGGTCGTGCCGTTCGGGCCGGAAGTGGCCCTGGCCAATATCAACGCCGGTCTCCTGTTCGTGATGGCGATCACCTCGATGGAGGTCTACGGCGTCATCATTGCCGGCTGGGCGTCCAACTCGAAGTACGCCTTCCTTGGCGCACTGCGCCTTCGGCGCAGATGGTCAGCTACGAAATCGCAATGGGCTTTGCGCTCGTGGTGGTGCTCATGGTGGCAGGCAGCATGAACATGACCGACATCGTGCTGAGCCAGGGCAAGGGTCGCTTTGCAGGCATGGGTCTCACCTTTCTGAGCTGGAACTGGCTGCCGCTGTTGCCGATTTTTGTGGTCTATGTGATTGCCGGCATTGCCGAAACCAACCGCCACCCCTTCGACGTGGTCGAAGGCGAATCCGAAATCGTGGCCGGCCACATGGTCGAGTACTCGGGCATGGCCTTCGCCATGTTCTTCCTCGCTGAATACGCCAACATCATTCTCGTGTCGGCGCTCGGCTCGGTGATGTTCCTCGGAGGATGGTTGTCTCCGATCGACAGCGCCCTCTTCAACTGGATTCCGGGCTGGATCTGGCTCGGCATCAAGGTCTTCATCATCTGCACGCTGTTCCTGTGGGTGCGTGCCACTTTCCCGCGCTTCCGCTACGACCAGATCATGCGTCTGGGCTGGAAGATCTTCATCCCGGTCACGCTGGTGTGGCTGGTGGTGGTGGGTCTGTGGATTCAATCGCCCTGGAACATCTGGAAGTAGGACACATCATGGCTGCTGCAACGCCGATCAAGGACTTGTTCTCGAGCTTCTTTCTGCTCGAGCTCGCCAAGGGAATGAAGCTCACGGGGCGCCATTTCTTTCAGAAGAAAATCACCGTCCAATTCCCGGAAGAAAAGACGCCGCTGTCGCCGCGATTCCGCGGCCTGCACGCGCTGCGCCGCTATGAAAACGGCGAAGAGCGCTGCATCGCTTGCAAGCTGTGCGAAGCGGTGTGTCCGGCGCTCGCAATCACGATCGAATCCGACATTCGCGACGACGGTTCGCGACGCACGACGCGCTACGACATCGACCTGACCAAGTGCATCTTCTGCGGCTTCTGCGAGGAGAGCTGCCCGGTCGACTCGATTGTCGAGACGCATATCCTGGAGTACCACGGCGAAAAGCGCGGTGACTTGTACTTCACGAAAGACATGCTGCTCGCCGTCGGCGACCGCTACGAAAAGGAAATCGCGGCCAACAAGGAGGCTGACGCCCGCTACCGCTGAGGCCGAACGGCTTCGCGTGAAGGCCCGACGGAGGAGTCGGCGGGCCCCCGGCGTTTCACAAAAAATGCAGACCATCACCGCGCTCTTCTATGTCTTTTCGGCCGTGCTGCTGTTCGCCTCATTCAGGGTGATCACGGCGCGCAGCCCTGTCTACGCCGCGCTCTACCTTGTGCTCGCCTTTTTCTCGGCGGCATGCGTGTGGATGCTGCTTCGCGCGGAGTTCCTCGCCATCTCGCTCGTGCTCGTGTACGTGGGGGCGGTGATGGTGCTCTTCCTGTTCGTCGTGATGATGCTGGATATCAACGTCGACACCATGCGTGAAGGCTTCTGGAAGCACTTCCCCGTGGCGCTGCTGGTGGGCGCGGTGATTGCGCTCGAAATGGGGCTGGTGCTCATGCCCGGCTTCGACGTGCGAAGCGTCCCGGCCACCGATGCGGCTTCACTCAAACTCGGCAACACCAAGATGCTGGGGATCGAGCTCTATACCCACTACCTGTATCCGCTGCAGATCGCGGCTGTGCTGCTGCTCGTGGCCATCATCGCGGCCATCGCGCTCACGCTGCGTCGCCGCAAAGACTCGAAGTACATCGACCCGTCGGACCAGGTCAAGGTCAAGAAGGCCGACCGCGTGCGCCTCATCAAAATGCCGCCGACCATCGAGTTGCCGGCGGTGTCGCAAGCGACCGGAGACAAAGCAAGAGCGTAGGTCTCGGCCACTACCTGTCGCTGGGCGCGATCCTTTTCGCGCTGTCGGTGATCGGAATCTTCCTGAACCGCAAGAACCTGATCGTTCTGCTGATGTGCATCGAGTTGATGCTGCTCGCGGTCAACCTGAATTTCGTCGCCTTCTCAAACTATCTGCCGATCGGTGCGGACAAGATGGGCGGGCAGGTCTTTGTCTTCTTCATCCTGACCGTGGCAGCGGCCGAATCGGCCATCGGCCTTGCGATCCTCGTGGTGCTGTTCCGCAATCGCGCGTCGATCAACGTCGACGAACTCGACGAGTTGAAGGGCTGAGAGGCCGAGAGTATGTCGATCATGCCCGCTCATCACGCCAAAAGGCCCCTGCTCGTCGTTGCAAGTGCTCGCCATAGCACGAGCTATGGCTGCGCTTTGCGCCTGGATCAGGCGCCTTTTGACGTGCTGCTCGGACACGCTCGAAATACTCTCCGCCTCTGAGGCAAACACAATGTCCGCACAACTCTCCCAAACGCAACTCCTGTGGGTGCCCCTGGCGCCCCTGGCCGGCGCCATTCTCGCGGGCTTCTTCGGCAAGGCCTTCGGCCGCCGTGGCGCCCACACGGCCACCATCCTCGGCGTGCTCATTTCCTTCATCCTGTCGGCGATGGTGCTCAAGTCAGTCGCAGTCGACGGTGCGCGATTCAATGCCACGGTCTATGAATGGATGACGCTCGGCAACCTGAAGATGGAAGTCGGCTTCCTCATCGACGGCTTGACTGCAATGATGATGTGCGTGGTGACTTTTGTGTCGCTCATGGTGCACATCTACACCATCGGCTACATGGAAGAAGACCCGGGCTACCAGCGCTTCTTCTCGTACATCTCGCTGTTCACCTTCTCGATGTTGATGCTCGTCATGAGCAACAACTTCCTGCAGCTCTTCTTCGGCTGGGAAGCGGTGGGCCTCGTGTCCTACCTGCTGATCGGCTTCTGGTACACCAAGCCCACGGCGGTGTTCGCCAACATGAAGGCATTCCTTGTGAACCGGGTGGGCGACTTCGGCTTCATCCTCGGCATCGGCCTGATCGTGGCCTTTGCGGGTACGCTGAGCTACGCCGAGGCTTTCGCCAAAGGCTCCGAGTTGGCCAAGCTGAGCTTCCCAGGCACGAACTGGATGCTGATCACCGTGACCTGCATTTGTCTGTTCATCGGAGCAATGGGCAAGAGCGCGCAGTTCCCACTGCACGTGTGGCTGCCCGACTCGATGGAAGGCCCGACGCCGATCTCCGCGCTGATTCACGCGGCGACCATGGTGACGGCCGGAATCTTCATGGTGGCCCGCATGTCGCCGCTGTTCGAGCTGTCGGACACGGCGCTGAGCTTCGTGATGGTCATTGGAGCGATCACGGCGCTGTTCATGGGCTTCCTGGGCATCATCCAGAACGACATCAAGCGTGTGGTCGCGTATTCGACGCTGTCGCAACTCGGCTACATGACAGTTGCGCTCGGCGCCTCGGCCTACTCGGTCGCGGTGTTCCACCTGATGACGCACGCATTCTTCAAGGCCTTGCTGTTCCTCGGCGCGGGCTCAGTCATCATCGGCATGCACCACGACCAGGACATCCGAAACATGGGTGGGCTGCGCAAGTACATGCCGATGACGTGGATCACCTCGCTTCTAGGATCGCTGGCGCTCATCGGCACGCCGTTCTTTTCGGGCTTTTACTCGAAGGACAGCATCATCGAGGCGGTGCACATGAGCCATCTGCCCGGTGCTCACTTCGCGTATTTCGCTGTCGTGGCGGGCGTGTTCGTCACTGCCTTTTATTCGTTTCGGATGTACTTCCTCGTCTTCCATGGCAAGGAACGCTTCCATCACAAGCCGTTCCCGCCTGAAGGCGAAGACCCGCACCATGCCCCGCATGGCGACGAGCAGCACGATCCGCACGAGTCACCGTGGGTGGTGACAGCGCCTTTGATTCTGCTTGCGATTCCCTCCGTCGTCATCGGCTATATGACCATCGGCCCGATGCTCTTCAGCGACTTCTTGAAGGACTCGATCTTTGTCAATTCCGAGCTGCATCCGGCAATGGAAGAGATGGCCAAGGAGTTTCACGGCGCGGTGGCAATGGCCGTGCACGGCGTGATGTCGGTGCCGTTTTTCCTCGCACTCGCCGGCGTGGTCGTGGCCTACCTCTTCTACATGGTCAAGCCGGAGATTCCGGCGGCCATCAAGGCGCGATTCGGCTTCGTCTACCGCGTGCTCGAGAACAAGTACTACATGGATTGGTTCAACGAGAACGTGCTTGCGCCGCTGGCACGCGGGATGGGGCACGGCCTGTGGAAGGGCGGTGATGTCGGCCTGATCGACGGCGTGATCAACGGCTCGGCGAGCGGTGTTGGTGGCGTCGCATCGCTCGTGCGCCTCATACAGACCGGCTACCTCTACTGGTATGCCCTCGTCATGATCCTTGGCGTCATCGGACTGATGACCTGGCAGTTGTGGCCGTACTTGCTTACCTTCGTGGGCACTTGAAACAGGCTCGGAGAATAAGAACATGGGATTGTTGAGCCTCGCCATCTGGCTGCCGATCATCGCGGGCGTCGTCCTGCTGATGGTCGGTCGCGACGAGCATGCGAACGTGGTGCGCTGGACTGCCTTGGTCGCCGCGCTCGCGAGCTTCCTCGTCACGCTGCCACTGATCATCAACTTCGACGCTGCCAGTGCGGCGATGCAGTTCACCGAGAACCTCGCGTGGATCGACCGATTCAAGGTGCGCTACCACCTCGGCGTGGACGGCATCTCGGTGTGGTTCGTGCTGTTGACGGCCTTCATCACGGTCATCGTCGTCATTTCCGCCTGGGAGGTGATCGAAGAGCGTGTGCACCAGTACATGGGCGCGTTTCTCATCCTGTCCGGGATCATGGTTGGCGTCTTCAGCGCCCTCGACGGCTTGCTGTTCTACGTCTTCTTCGAAGCGACGCTGATTCCGATGTACATCATCATCGGCGTGTGGGGCGGCCCGAACCGGGTCTATGCGGCGTTCAAGTTCTTCTTGTACACGCTTGCCGGCTCGCTCCTGATGCTCGTCGCGCTGATCTTCCTGTACTACAAGTCAGGTGGGAGCTTCGACATCCTCGAGTGGCAAAAACTGCCGCTGGGCATGAAGTCTCAGGCTTTGCTGTTCTTCGCCTTCTTTGCGGCTTTCGCAGTCAAGGTGCCGATGTGGCCGGTGCACACGTGGTTGCCCGACGCCCACGTCGAAGCGCCCACGGGCGGCTCTGTGGTGCTGGCGGCCATCATGCTCAAGCTTGGCGCCTACGGCTTTTTGCGTTTCTCGCTCCCGATCACGCCCGATGCGTCGCACGAGTACGCCTGGTTCGTCGTCGCGCTGTCGCTGATCGCGGTGCTCTACATCGGTCTCGTCGCGCTCGTGCAGAACGACATGAAGAAGCTGATTGCGTATTCGTCAGTCGCGCACATGGGCTTTTGCACGCTTGGATTCTTCATCTTCAATGAGTTGGGTGTCTCCGGTGGCATCGTGCAGATGATCTCGCACGGCTTTATTTCGGGTGCCATGTTCCTATGCATCGGCGTGCTCTACGACCGGGTGCATTCGCGTGAAATCGCGGCCTACGGCGGCGTGGTCAATACCATGCCCAAGTTTGCTGCGCTGGCCGTCTTCTTCGGCATGGCTAACTGCGGCCTGCCGGGTACCAGCGGGTTCGTTGGCGAATGGATGGTCATTCTCGGCACTGTGAAGTTCAACTTCTGGCTGGGCGCACTGGCCGCGACCACGCTGGTGTTCGGCGCTGCCTATACGCTGTGGATGGTCAAGCGTGTCTACTTCGGGGCGGTCGCCAATGACAACGTTCGAGCGCTCAGCGACATCAACTCGCGCGAGTTCCTTATGCTTTCGCTGCTAGCCGTCGCTGTACTTTGGATGGGCGTGTACCCCAAGCCTTTCACCGATACCATGCACGTTTCCGTCACCGAGCTCCTGAAGCACGTGGCGCTTTCGAAGCTTCCAAGCTGATCAGAGGGCCATACAACATGAATACTCTCGATCATTGGCTCAAGGTCGCTCCAAACGCGACGGCCATCGCGCCGCTCACTCTCTTGCTGCTGCTCGCCTGCGCGGTGGCACTGGCTGACTTGTTCATCGCCGACCCGCGCAAGGTCGTCACCTACCGACTGACGCAACTTTCGCTTGCCATCGTTGCAGGCTTCCAACTCTGGTATTTCGACCACGGCTTCACCATTTACGCCATGCAGCGCATGGTGGTCGCCGACCCGATGGGCCATGTGCTGGGCTTCTTCGCCTGCATCGCGACCATGATGACGCTGGCCTACGCTCGCTCGTACGCTGCATCGCGCGACATGCTCAAGGGAGAGCTCTTCACGCTTGCGATGTTTTCGCTCCTGGGCATCGGCGTGATGCTGTCGGCGAACAACTTCCTGGTCATCTACCTCGGTCTGGAGCTGATGAGCTTGTCGCTCTATGCACTGACGGCCATGCGGCGCGACAACCTCAACGCCACCGAAGCGGCGATGAAGTACTTCGTGCTGGGCGCGTTGGCGAGCGGCTTCCTGCTCTACGGGCTGTCGATGATGTACGGCGCCGCCGGCTCGTTGGAAATCGGCGAAGTCTTCAAGGCGATTGGTACCGGGCAGATCAACAAGTCGGTGCTGGTTTTCGGCTTGGTGTTCATCGTTGCAGGCCTTGGCTTCAAGCTGGGCACCGTGCCGTTTCACATGTGGGTGCCCGACGTGTATCAAGGTGCTCCGACGGCCATTACCTTGCTTATCGGCGGCGCCCCCGAGTTGGCGGCCTTCGCAATCTGCATTCGCCTGCTTGTCGAAGGCATGCTGGGCCTGGCGGTGGATTGGCAGCAGATGCTGGTCGTGCTCTCGGTCGGGTCGATGGCCTTGGGCAACCTCGCCGCCATAGCCCAGACCAATCTCAAGCGCATGCTGGCCTACTCGACCATTGGCCAGATGGGCTTCATGCTGCTTGGCCTGTGTTCTGGCGTGGTCAGCAACAACACGCTTTCCGCCGGCAACGCCTATAGCTCATCGATGTTCTACATCGTGACCTATGTGCTCACGACGCTCGGCACCTTCGGCGTGATCATGCTGTTGTCGCGTCAGGGCTTCGAGTCGGAGCAGATTGACGATTTCAAGGGCCTTGCGAAGCGTAGCCCCTGGTATGCGGGCGTGATGGCAATCTTCATGTTCTCGCTGGCCGGTGTTCCGCCGACGGTGGGTTTCTTCGCCAAGCTCGCGGTGCTGCAATCTCTGCTGACCACGGCTGTCACTGGCTACATCTGGCTGGCGGTGGCGGCGGTGTTGTTGTCGCTTGTCGGCGCGTTCTATTACATCCGCATCGTGAAGATCATGTACTTCGACGAGCCGATCGAGACAGCGCCCATTGTCGCGACTACCGACGTGCGCGCCATACTGTCGCTCAACGGTGCGGCCGTACTGCTCTTCGGCATGATGCCGGGCGGCCTGATGTCCTTGTGCGTGGACGCGATCGTCAAGACGCTCGCGACCTGAAAGGCTGAGAGCATTTCGATCATGCCCGCTCATCACGCCAAAAGCCCCCTGCTCGTCGTTGCAAATGCTCGCCATAGCCCGGGCTATGGCTGCGCTTTGTGCCTAGATCAGGCGTCTTTTGACGTGCTGCTCGGGCACGCTCGAAAAACTCTGAGTCTCTGAGGACATGAACGTTCCGGCCCCCGCCGACGACGCACACTTGCGCGAAGAGACCATCGACTCCGAGCAGGTGTTTCTCGGCAAGCTGCTCGACGTTCGCCGCGACCATGTGCGCCTGCCCAACGGTGCTACGGTCACGCGTGAATACATTGTGCATCCCGGTGCGGTGATGATCGTGCCCATGCTCGACGACGGCCGCCTCGTGGTCGAGCACCAATACCGCTACCCGCTGGCGCGCGTGATGCTCGAGTTTCCGGCGGGCAAGCTCGATCCCGGTGAATCGGGGCTGTCCTGCGCCATGCGGGAACTGGCGGAAGAAACCGGGTATTGCGCGGCCGAATGGGCGCGCGCCGGCATCCTGCACAACGCCATCGCGTATTCGAGCGAAGGCATCGAAATCTGGTTTGCACGCGGCCTGACCAAGGGCGATCAGGTGCTGGATGACTGCGAGTTTCTCGAGGTCGACACGGCGACGCTGGATGAGTTGCTGGCGCTCGCGCAGCATGGCGGTGTGACCGATGCGAAGACTTTGATTGGGCTTTTGTGGCTGCAAAACTGGCGCAAAGGCCTCTGGAGCCTTGACTGGCAGGCGGCGACTTGAAGTGCCGTCCTTGCGTGCAACGCTTGCCATCCTTGTCCGCTTGGCCCGCACCGGGCTGAGAGGCTGAGAGTATTTCGATCATGCCCGCTCATCACGCCAAAAGCCCCCTGCTCGTCGTTGCAAACGCTCGCCATAGCACGAGCTGCACTAAACCGCTGACGCGGTAGTCCTACCGCCCAGACCGGGCCGTTTGCATGGCGCGGTATCCCTGGCGCCCTGATTGGAGAACGATGGAGGGGCTGTTCGCAGCACCCCATCGACTC
>Ga0170475_113290173_pt1 | contig 16318 bp, 14 predicted proteins | sample Soicark_Litter_5_FD_111474 | JGI IMG/M metagenome (GOLD analysis project Ga0170475, IMG submission 111474) | Avena fatua rhizosphere microbial communities from Hopland, California, USA. Combined Assembly of 48 SPs
CATCAAGGCGATGCCGTGCCACGTCGCCACAAGTCGGGCCAGTAGGGCATCGGCGTCATGACGAGCGACCCGGTTCCTGCTTCGTTCAGCACTGCCAGCGGCAATCCCTGGTACAGCGGAACCACCGCCGAGGAGCCTTGCCCAAGGTCATTGGTGCTGCGCAAGCCCCAGATCAGCACGCGACCGTCCGACATCAGAGCAATTGAGTTGGCCGTGGTCCCATACACAGCCCGCACGCCGCTCAACGGGGCGGTGCCGGAGGCGTCCAGCACCAGTTCCGGACGGAAGGTGCGGACGACGTTGGTCGACCGGGGAGTGCCGGGACCGTCACCGAGTTGGCCGCTACCGCCTTGTCCCCAACTGTAGACTCGCCCGTTGCTGTCCAAGGCCAGGCTGTGGCCATGACCCGCTGCCACCATGACGATGCCAGTGAGTTGGCCGCTGCCGTCTGGGCCCAACACCGGCAGCGCCGCTGGCGGCGTGGAGGAGCCACTGCTGCCCTGCGCAAGTTGTCCCAGGTCATTCTGGCCCCAGCCCAGCACTTGGCCGTCGCGGGTCAAGGCCAGACCATGCGAGCCACCGGCAGCCACCTGGACGATGCCCTCCAGGGGCTGGCCTGTCCGGCTGTCCACCACGTAGCCGACGTTCAGACCCACCGCGCCAGGGGTCGTGGGCCGCCCAGTGAAATTGTAAAAATCGGTACCAGGGCCTGAGCGCAGCGTCATCACCCGGCCATTGGCCAGCAGGATGGCAGCCCAGTTCTGTCCCGAGGTCAAGGCCACCGCCTTGGCAGGCAGGGACAGCAACTGGGGAACCTTGTTGTCAGGGACGGGGATGACAGCCGTGGAAAATGGTCCCCACGCATACACTGCGCCATCCTGGCTCAGGGCCAGTGCACCGTCGGCGGCAGTCGAGATGGCAACGATATCCTGCAGAGGCCCCGCCGTGTCGGTGACCAGCCCCGGGTACACGTCGCCCGCGTAGAGGAACGCGTCAGGGTAAGACCGTCCCAGTGTTTGGCCCTGGCCCCAGGAGTAGACCTGCCCCTCCTCGGAAAGCACCAAGGTGACATCCTGACCATGAGCTGCGGCCACCAGACCCGTCAGGTAGCCGCCACCTCGCAGATTGGCCACCTGCGAGGGAAGGGCCAAACCAGTGGAGGACCAGCCAGGCCGATTGTCGTAGCCACCCCAGGCCAGCAATCTTCCCTCCGCCGTAACGGCCAACGTCCCCGGGCCGATGGTGCTGGTGTTGTAGGTGGCCAGCGGCTGTGCAGGAGGAGTAACCTTCACAAGGGCTGGGGCGCTGACGCCACCGCCTGATACGGTGATGGCGTAGGTGCCCAGACGCAACCCCCTGACCCGGCTGCAATCCGGTGCCACCTCGACAGCTTGCGGAACTTGGCTGGTGCAACTGAGAGCCTCGGCAACGGCAACTCCCGAGGCTTGCTGCAGGGTAAAACGTGCGCTGGTGTTGACGGACCAGGGCGTCTTGCCGGGCAAGACGGCTGTCATACCTGCTTTTGGTCCTGGGGCCGTGGGCTCGGACGTGCCCGTGTTTCCGTTACCGCTTGTCGGCTCGCCTGTTGAGGACGTGCCATCACCACCCCCACCACCGCAGGCGCTCAGCACCAGCATGGCTGCACAGGTCAGGGCCCACACAGCGGGTAGCTGGCCGATGCCATATTCAGCGCGTCCTTTGGAGTAGCACTTGAAATCGTTCATGGATGTATTTTGTTGAATTGAATGTCGGTGCCAAGCCCCCTCTCGGCGCAGGGCTTCGCTCCAAAATTAACTAATCCGGGCAGCTTTTCCCTACCTCATACCCAAGAGGTATGCCGTCGCCCCAAAGCCTTGAAGTGGTCAATAAACTGTCTCAATCGCTCATGGCGACGCTCTGCCGCGTTTTCCTATTTCTGATAGTCATTTTTTAGTTTTTCGGTACCAAAAGCGACATCAAACATACTGTCGCATCGAATCATGCCGAAAGTCGCGCCGTGCTGTCAAATGATGAGATCGTCGTTATTTAACCTTGCTGTCCGCAAGAATCCGCTGTGCTGGCTGCATTTCGGCCCCGTTGTAGCCTCTGGATCGCATAGGCATTTACATGCCAGGGACGGCCGAAGTACAGCTGCGCGCTGTAGTTTCGATTTGTCGCTTTACGCATTGTTACCAATACACCTCAGCCCAATCACAGCGCGGCGCTTTTAGCATACTAATGTGCGCATGCGCACATCCGGAAACTACTGCGTGCCTCGACATGGCCGGCAGCATAGATGAGTCCTTTATTGAAAAACGCGCGCTGCGATATTTTCACCGAAACACTGCCCCTTTGTTTCGACATCAAAATCAGAGAGAACTCTAAATCGCCAGGCCGCTATCCAGCGCAGTGGTCCCACCGTCCTGCTTCCTTGTCGATCGGTCCAGATCGATGGGAGAACGAATGGACTCCTTCCAAGTATCGAAGGCACAGTTCTTGGTGGACGTGATGAACCGAATCCTCATGGATCTGGGAAATGCGCTGCATAAAGGCAGACAGTGTTTGCGAGTACTGTGATATCAAAGTGATCGGCTACAGCGGAAGCAATGCGAGGAACGCGCTTACCGGCGCCCTGGGGGCTCAAATTCTGAATCCGCTCTACACTCGAGGAAAACCGTTGTCGTGCGAGGTCATCCCCGGTCCGATGTCCAGACGGCTCACGGCCGACCGTCAAAGACGCAGCCGATCAAAACATTTCCAGAGCGCCAGCGACTGCGGCGATCGACCACAGCTTCAATCACTTCGGCATCACGCATGCAGCAAGTCATGGACGCGGCGAAAGCCGAAGCGGCGTCGCACGTGCGCTGACACCTGAACACCGACCGTATTTCAAATACTCATTCGAGATTCCAAATCGCAGTATCAAGTGATTCGGAGTCAAAAATGAAAAAGCCCCGCAAGTCACAGACTTGCAGGGCTTCCCATGTTGGCGGAGTGGACGGGGCTCGAACCCGCGACCCCCGGCGTGACAGGCCGGTATTCTAACCAACTGAACTACCACTCCATGATGGCTTTCGGATTTCTCCGCAAGCGCCATCGAACTTGGCGTCCCCTAGGGGATTCGAACCCCTGTAATCACCGTGAAAGGGTGGTGTCCTAGGCCTCTAGACGAAGGGGACTAATCCTTCCATGTTTGAACAGCACCCACCGTTCTTGGTGGAGGTAAGCGGGATCGAACCGCTGACCTCTTGCATGCCATGCAAGCGCTCTCCCAGCTGAGCTATACCCCCTCTGAACTTTTCATCCGATCTGTCGATCGCTTGAAGGTTCGTGCTGTTCAATCAAGACCATCATTATAGAACGTCTTTTAGACAGCGCGCAAGCGTTTTGTCGCGCTTTCTCGATCAAACAGTTCAAGGACTGCGTCGAGCGACGGCGTTTGGGCCCGGCCGCACACGAGCACACGCACCGCGTGCGCCAGTTGCGGCATCTTCAAGCCGTGGGCACCAAGCGTTTCCTTGATGGCCGAGGCAATGGCAGGCTTGGTCCATTCCACTGCCTGAAGCTTCTCGCGCAGCGTGAGCACCGCAGGCTTGACCGCATCGGTGACGTGCGTGGTCAAGTCTTCGGCCGAAGGTGTCACGTCGGCAAAGTACATTGCGGCCCAATCGGCGAGTTCCACCGTGGTGGCGCAGCGGTCCTTAAACAGGCCGCACACGCGGGCCAGGTGGTCGCCGGCCTGGGCCGCGATGCTGCGGCGCGCGAGTTGTGCAGCCACCAGCGGCGCAAGCTGGGCATCGGGTGCGGCCTTGATGTACTGGCCGTTGACCCAGTTCAGTTTCGCGGCGTCCCATTGCGCGGGGCTTTTCGCAAGGTGCTGGCCATCGAACCAGGACACGAGCTGTTCGCGCGAGTAGACCTCGTCGTCCCCGTGGCTCCAGCCCAGGCGGGACAGGTAGTTGATCATCGCCTCGGGCAGGTAACCACCCTCCTCGTACTGCAGCACGCTGACCGCACCATGGCGCTTCGACAGCTTCTCGCCGTCAGGACCGAGGATCATCGGCGTGTGCCCATACACGGGAAGCTCCGCCCCGAGCGCACGCAGGATGTTGATCTGCCTCGGCGTGTTGTTCACATGATCGTCGCCGCGGATCACGTGGGTGATATTCATGTCGAGGTCGTCGACCACCACGCAGAAGTTGTACGTGGGCGTGCCGATGGCGCCGGATTCGGCGGAGGGCCGCGCGATGATGAGGTCGTCCAGCTCACGGTTGCTGATCGTGATGGGGCCCTTGACCATGTCGTCCCAAGTGACATCACCGTCGAGCGGGTTGCGGAACCGGATCACCGGCGGCACGCCCTCTGGCACGGGCGGCAGCGTCTTGCCTGGCTCAGGGCGCCAGCGCCCGTCGTAGCGGGGTTTTTCGCCGCGGGCGCGCTGCGCCTCACGCATCTCGTCGAGTTCGGCAGGCGTGCAGTAGCACCGGTAGGCCGTGCCGGCGTCGAGCATCGACGCGATCACCTCGCGGTAACGCGCAATGCGCTGCATCTGGTAGAACGGGCCCTCGTCGTAGCCGAGGTCGAGCCACTTCAGTGCAGCGATGATCTGGTCCACGGCCTCCTGGGTGGAGCGGGCCTCATCGGTGTCTTCGATGCGCAAAACGAAATCGCCGCCGAAATGGCGCGCGAACGCCCACGAGAACAAGGCGGTGCGCGCCGTGCCCAGGTGCAGGAAACCGGTGGGCGATGGGGCAATGCGGGTGCGGATTTTTCGGGTCATGGTGTCAGGGTGTCGAGGCCGCGTTGCAGGTCGGCCTTCAGGTCGCGCACGTCCTCGAGCCCTACCGCGACGCGGATCAGGCCTTGCACGATGCCGGCGGCCTGGCGCTGTTCCTCGGTCAGCCGACCATGCGACGTGCTGGCTGGATGGGTGATGGTGGTCTTGGTGTCGCCGAGGTTCGCGGTGATGGAGCACACCTGGGTGCTGTCGATCACGTGGAATGCATTGCAGCGCGCCACGGTGGCACTGGCCGGCTGGGCACGCACGACGAACGACACGACCGCCCCGCCGGAGCCGCCCTGCTGCGCCATCGCCAGCGCGTGCTGCGGGTGCGATGCCAAACCCGGGTAATACACCCGCTCGATGTTCGGCTGCGCCTCCAGCCATGTGGCAAGTTCCAGCGCGCGGCGGCTCTGTGCTTCCATCCGGACACTCAATGTTTCGAGGCCCTTGAGCACCACCCACGCATTGAACGGCGACAGCGAGATGCCCGCGCTGCGCATCACCGGAACGAACTTCTCGTTGATGAGTGCCTCGGTGCCGCAGACAGCGCCCGCCAGCACGCGGCCCTGGCCGTCCAGGTATTTGGTGCCCGAATGCACGATCAGGTCGGCGCCGAGGGCGGTGGGCCGCTGCAGCGCCGGTGAACAGAAACAGTTGTCCACGGCCAGCAGCGCGCCAGCCGCGTGGGCGACGTCGGCGAGCGCCCGGATATCGCAGACTTCGGTGAGCGGGTTCGTGGGCGATTCGGCGAAAAGCAGTTTCGTGTTCCGGCGCACGGCAGCCCGCCACGCGGCCACATCGGTCTGGGCGACGAAGGTGACTTCGACGCCGAACTTCGCGAATTCGCGGCCGAACAGCATGAGGGTGGAACCGAACACGCTTTGCGAGCAGACCACATGGTCACCTGCCTTCAACAGCGCAAGGCCCAGCAGCAGGATGGCGCTCATGCCGCTGGCCGTGGCGATGGCCGCCTCCGTGCCTTCGAGCGCCGCCAGGCGGCGCTCGAACATCATCACGGTGGGGTTCGTGAAACGCGAATACGTGAAAGCCTCTTCCTCGTTGGCGAAACGCGCCGCGGCAGTGGCGGCGTCGGGCTGCACGAAGCTGCTCGTCAGGAACAGCGCTTCCGAGTTCTCTCCCCAGGCCGTCCGGGGCAGGCCTTCGCGCACGGCCAGCGTGTCGGGCCGCACGTCGGGCGGGAAGTCGACGCGGGGAATGCGTTTCATCCGTTGCGCTCCGAGCCGCCTTGCAACGCCAGCCGGGTGCGCTCGGTGTTCTCGTCTTCGTCGCCCTGCGACTTGCGCTGGGCGGCCAAGGCCGTGAAATCGTCGATCGACACATCGCCGGTAACGTAATGGCCGTCGAAGCACGACGCCTCGAAGCCGTCCAGGCCCGGGCGCAGCGCTGCGACGACTTTTTTCATTGCATCGACGTCCTGGTAGATCAGTGCGTCGGCGCCGATGAACTCGCGGATTTCCTCGATGCTGCGGTTGTGGGCGATCAGTTCCTCTTTCGTGGGCATGTCGATGCCGTACACATTCGGATGGCGCACAGGCGGCGCAGCAGAGGCCATGTAGACCTTGTTGGCGCCCGCATCGCGTGCCATCTGCACGATCTCCTTCGAGGTGGTGCCCCGCACGATGGAGTCATCGACGAGCAGCACGTTGCGGCCCTTGAACTCGACGCCAATCGCGTTGAGCTTCTGGCGCACGGACTTCTTGCGCACGCCCTGCCCCGGCATGATGAAGGTGCGGCCCACGTAGCGGTTCTTGACGAACCCCTCGCGATACGGCTTGCCGATCCTCTGGGCGAGTTGCATTGCCGACGGGCGGCTCGACTCGGGAATGGGAATCACCACGTCGATGTCCTTCGGAGGCACCGTGGAAATCACGCGCTTGGCGAGCGTCTCGCCCATGTTCAGGCGAGCCTGGTACACCGAGATGCCATCCATGATGGAGTCCGGACGGGCGAGGTACACGTACTCGAACATGCATGGGTTCAGGCTAGGCTTGTCGGCGCATTGGCGGGCGTGCACCACGCCTTCCATGTCGACGAAGATGGCCTCGCCCGGCGCCACGTCACGCGTGACCTGGTGGCCCGTGCCCTCGATGGCCACGGATTCGCTCGCCACGACCAGCTCGCGGCCCTCGGGCGTGTCGCCCTCGCCGAAACACAGCGGACGGATACCGAACGGGTCGCGGAACGCGAGCAAGCCGTGCCCCGCGATCAACGCCACCACGGCATACGAGCCTTTCAGGCGCTTGTGCACCGCATGCACGGCATCGAAGACGATCTCGGGCGTGAGCACCTTGTCACGCGCCGCAGCCTGCAGCTCGTGGGCCAGCACGTTGATCAGCACCTCGGTATCGCTCGTGGTGTTGATGTGCCTGCGATCGATGTCGACGAGTTCCTGCTTCAAAGGCTGCGCGTTGGTCAGGTTGCCGTTGTGCACGAGCACGATGCCGAACGGCGCGTTGACATAGAACGGCTGCGCTTCTTCTTCGCTGTAGGCATTTCCGGCGGTGGGGTACCGCACCTGCCCGAGGCCGATGTTGCCCGGCAGCGCACGCATGTTGCGCGTGCGAAAGACGTCGCGCACCATGCCACGCGCCTTGTGCATGAAGCACTTGGTGTCTTGCATCGTCACGATGCCGGCGGCATCCTGGCCACGATGCTGCAGCAGCAGCAGCGCGTCGTAGATCAACTGGTTGACCGGCGTTTTGGAGATGACGCCGAAGATGCCGCACATAAACCGAGTCCTTGCTAGTAAATCAATGCGCCGCAATCACGCCGGCAAATGCTTCGAGATGGGGGCCGGCAGCATCGGCTTCAAGCCGGTGACGGCTGCCTGCAACCAAGGTACGCCGATGGACGCCTGCCACGCCGGCGACCGGGAGGCCGGTGTCATGCCGACCACGGTGACGATCACCAGCAGCGCGAGCGCCCCGCGAACCCCGCCGAACACCGCCCCCAACAGGCGATCGACCACGCTCAGGGGCGTGGCATGGATGATGAGCCGCACGACGCGCGAGCCGATGGCCCAGGCAAGCAGCGCCGCTACAAAAGTGAGCACGAAGGCCGAGACGGTGTTGGCGGGCGAGCCCGGACTGCCGACCGGAAGGTGAACTGCGACGTCGGCCGAGAACCAATGAGCCGCGAAGTACGCAACGACCCAGCCCACGAGAGACATCACCTCGAACACGAAACCACGCGCCAGCCCGATCACGACCGATACCAGCAGCACCGCAAGCAACGCCCAATCGACCCATGCCATGGCGTCCCGTCACAAGGTGAAGACGGCCGAACCGAGGCCGGCCGCTTTGATTTTGCCTGCTGCGCGGTCGGCCTCCACGCGGTCCGCGAACGGCCCCACGCGCACGCGGACGCGGCTGCCATTGGACGTCTCGACGACCTGGGTGTATGTCTTCAGGCCGAGCTTCTCGACCTTCTGGCGCGCCTCGCGTGCCGCACTCATCTCGGAGAATGCCCCCACCTGCACGACGAAACGGCCACCGGACTCGGCAGCCGGCTTGTCACCGCGCCTGGAGGCGTCCTGCCCGTTCAGAAGCGATTGTGCGCGGGCGTCGTCGCCTTGCTTGGCGGCTGGTTTGGTGGCTGGCTTGTCCGCGGGTTTCTCTGCGGGCTTCTCGGCCGGCTTGCGTTCCCGTTCGGTGGGCTTCGGCGCAGGGCGATCGGCATGGGACTCGGCGGCGGGTTTGTCCGCGGGCTTGTGTGCCGGTTTCGCCGGCTCGGGCGCGGGTTTCGGCGCCTCAGGTTCGGGCTGCGGCGGCGGGCTCATCTCCCGTCCGGCATCGGCGGCCGTCTCGTTGACGATGACGTTCGGCACGGGGGCAGGCGCCGTGGCGCGGGCCGAGGCGACCGTGCCATCACGGCGGGCGATCTCGATGGGGGTGTCGACGGGCAGCGGCCTCGGCTGCGTGGCAAAGAGCAGCGGAAAGCCGATGACGCCTGCGACCACCAGCACGGCCGCGCCGATCAGGCGCTGGCGGGCGCGCGCGCGGGCCTGCTGGACGGCATCCACCACCTCCTTCGATGGCTTGGACACCGCCGCCTTCGTTTGGTCCGGCGACCGGCGTTTCAGAAATGACAACAAACCCATGCGCTGTTGGTTCCTAGAGGGCGAGTGGCTGGCGGCAAGTGGCGGAGCTGGAGGAGGCGCGGGACAATCGTGGCGCCCTTGTGATGGCCTGCGCAGCCTGTGTCAGGCCAGGTGTTGGGCGTTCAGTCGGGGGATCCCGCCTTTCAGTACACCGCCCACGGTGTAGAACGAGCCAAAGACGACGATTCTATCAGCGGGGTCTGCCACGGACAGCGCCGATACGAGCGCTGAACGCGGGTCCGGATGACTGAACACGGTCACAGGGCCAGGCCCTTTCAGAGCCAGCGAGGCGTGCCGGGCCTCCAGTTCGGCAGCCGTGGCCGCGCGAGACAATGGCAGGTCGCAGAAGTGCCATTCATCGACCAACGGCGCCATGCGCGTCAGGATGGCGGCGATGTCCTTGTCCTTCATGACCCCGAACACCGCCCGCGTGCGCGGGTAGTACGGCATGTTCTCCAAATTCTGCGCGAGCGTGGCGACCGCATGCGGGTTGTGGGCCACATCCAGCACGGCCGGCTGTCCTGGCACGATCTGGAACCGGCCCGGCAATTCGACGATCGCCAGCCCGTTGCGGATGGCCTGCGCCGTGATCGGGAGCCGATCGCGCAGCGCCTCGAATACCGCGATGGCGCCCGATGCATTGAGCAACTGGTTCGCGCCGCGCAGCGCCGGATACGCCAACGCATTGAAGCGCTTCTGGCGCCCCGCCCAACCCCATTGCTGTTTGTCGCCCGCATAGTTGAAGTCGCGGCCGATTTGCCACAGGTCGGCCCCCACCGCAGCGGCATGTGCTGCAATGCTCGCAGGCGGCATCGGGTCGCTGACGATGACCGGCTTGCCAGCCCGCATGATGTCGGCCTTCTCGCGGCCGATCGATTCGCGATCGGGGCCTAGGTAGTCCATGTGGTCGAGGTCGATGCTCGTGATCACGGCGCAATCGGTGTCGAAGACATTGACCGCGTCGAGCCGGCCGCCGAGACCCACTTCGACGATGATGAAGTCCACGTCGGCTCGCGACAGCAAGCGCAGGATCGCGAGCGTCGTGAATTCGAAGTACGTGAGTGCGATGTCGCCGCGTGCCTTCTCCACGGCCTCGAAGTGCTGCACAAGATCGGCGGCCGACGCCATCGCGCCATTGAGCCGGCAACGCTCCTCGAAATGCACGAAGTGCGGCTTGATGTACAAGCCGACCCGGTAGCCTGCCTGCAACCCGATGGCTTCCAGCATCGCGCAGGTGGACCCCTTGCCGTTCGTGCCGGCGACGGTCACCAAGGGCACATTCAAGCGCAGGTTCAGTCGTGCCTTCATCTCGACCATGCGCGACAGCGTCATGTCGATTTCTTGGGGGTGCAGGCGCTCGCAGTGGGCGAGCCAATCGTCGAGGGTGGTGGGCAACGTCATGGCAGGAAGAACAGAAACACAAGGGCGGCCGAAGCCGCCCTTGAAAGGTACGTCAAGACCTGCGCGTCAGGCGACCGCGTCGGCACTCTGCCGTTGCAGCATTGCCAGCGATCGGGCGATCGTCGCGCGCAGCTCGCGGCGGTCGATGATCATGTCGATGCCCCCTTTTTGCATGAGGAACTCGGCCCGTTGGAACCCCTCCGGCAACTTCTCGCGCACGGTATCCTGGATGACCCGCGGACCGGCGAAGCCGATCAGGGCCTTCGGCTCGGCAATCACCATGTCGCCCATGAAGGCGAAGCTCGCCGACACACCGCCCATCGTCGGGTCGGTCAGCACGCTGATGTACGGCAGCCTTGCCTTCGCCAGCCGCGTCAGCGAGGCGTTGGTCTTGGCCATCTGCATCAGGCTCAGCAAGCCTTCCTGCATGCGCGCGCCGCCGGTCGCGGTGAAGCTGATGAACGGCACCTTTTGCTCTACTGCGGTCTCGACACCCCGCACGAAGCGCTCGCCCACCACGGAGCCCATCGAGCCCCCCATGAAGTCGAACTCGAAACAGGCGGCGACCACCGGGATGGTATGGAGGGCGCCGCCCATCACCACCAGCGCGTCGGTTTCGCCGGTGGACTCCATGGCGACCTTCAAGCGCTCCGGGTACTTCTTGCTGTCCCTGAACTTGAGCGGGTCGACCGGGACGACCTCTGGCCCAGCTCATACCGGCCTTCCCCGTCGAGGAACGCATCCAGGCGCGCACGGGCGCCGATGCGATGGTGATGTCCGCACTTGGGACAGACGTTGATGTTCTGCTCCAAGTCGTTCTTGTAAAGCACCGTTTCGCAGGACGGGCACTTGACCCAGAGGCCTTCCGGCACCGTTCGGCGTTCGCTCGGGTCGGTCTGCTGCATTTTAGGTGGCAGCAGTTTTTCAAGCCAGCTCATCGGTGGGCTCCTTTCAAGGTGTCGAGGGCGGTGCGGACGTCCTTGATGAACGCCGCGGCCTCGGAGACGACATTGTCGCGCGTTTGGGTTTCCAGAATCTGGATCAGGCGTGAACCGATCACGACGGCATCCGACACGGCGGCGACGGCCTTCGCCGTCGCCGCATCCCTGATGCCGAAGCCCACACCGACCGGCACGCTCACGTGGGCGCGGATGCGGGGCACCATGGCCGCCACGGCATCCGTGTCCAGGTGCCCGGCGCCTGTCACGCCCTTGAGCGACACGTAGTACACGTAGCCGCGGGCGATGCGGCCTACGTTCTTCATCCGCTGCTCGGTGGACGTGGGTGCCAGCAGGAAGATCGGATCGAGCCCGTGGGCCACCATTCGGGCCGCGAAAGCCTCGCATTCCTCCGGCGGGTAGTCGACCACCAGCACGCCGTCCACACCGGCCTCAGCTGCGTCGCGCACGAAGGCGTCCTGACCCCGGCGCTGATCGTAGCGTTCGATCGGGTTCGCGTACCCCATCAGCACGATCGGCGTCCTGTCGTTGCGGTCTCGGAACGCGCGCACGTAGTCAAACACCTGCGGCGTGCCGATCCCGTGCGCGAGTGCCCGCTCAGATGCACGCTGGATCACCGGGCCGTCACCCATCGGATCGGAGAATGGCACACCGAGCTCGATCACATCCGCCCCCGCCTTGGCGATCGCAAGCATCAGCTCGACGGTGGCATCCGGGAACGGATCGCCGGCGGTGATGTAGGGGATCAGGGCCTTGCGGCCATCGGCCTGGAGCGCCTCAAAGCAAGCAGCGATGCGGCTCATGGCTGCCCCTTCAACGCGGCGGCGCCCTTGATGGTCCGACCCGCCTCGGAGGGCCGGTTGTAGAACTCGGCACCCGACAGGTCGGCGACGGTGCCGATGTCCTTGTCGCCACGGCCCGAAAGATTCACCAGCAGGCTTTGGTCCGTGCGCATCGTGGGCGCGAGCTTCATCGCGTACGCAACCGCGTGCGACGACTCCAGCGCCGGGATGATGCCCTCGGTGCGGCAGAGGTGATGGAACGCCTTCAGTGCTTCCGCATCGGTGATACCGACGTACTCTGCACGGCCGATGTCCTTCAGGTACGCATGTTCGGGACCCACGCCGGGGTAGTCTAGGCCTGCGGAGATGGAATGGGTCTCTGTCACCTGGCCGTTGTCGTCTTGCAACAAGTAGGTTCGGTTACCGTGCAGCACGCCTGGCGAACCGGCGATCAGGCTGGCCGAGTGCTTGCCGGTGTCGAGCCCCTCGCCGGCCGCCTCGACACCGATCAGGCGCGTGCCGTCGACGTCGATGTACGGGTAGAAGATGCCCATCGCATTGCTGCCCCCGCCCACGCAGGCGATCACGGCGTCAGGCTGCCGGGTGCCGCCCAGAAAGGCGGGCATCTGCACCAGGCACTCGTCACCGATGACGCGCTGGAAATCACGCACCATGGCCGGGTACGGATGCGGGCCTGCCACCGTGCCGATGATGTAGAACGTGGTCTCGATGTTGGTGACCCAATCGCGCATGGCTTCATTCAGCGCGTCCTTGAGGGTCTTCGAACCGCTTTCGACGGGCACCACGGTGGCGCCCAGCAGGTTCATCCGGTACACATTGGGCGACTGGCGTTTCACGTCCTCGCTGCCCATGTACACGACGCACTCCATGCCGTAGCGGGCGCAGATCGTGGCCGTGGCCACGCCATGCTGGCCGGCGCCGGTCTCGGCGATGACCCGCTTCTTGCCCATGCGGCGTGCAAGCAGCGCCTGGCCGATGGTGTTGTTCACCTTGTGCGCGCCAGTGTGGTTCAGGTCTTCGCGCTTCAGGTAGATCTGCGCGCCGCCGAGTTCACGGCTCGTGCGGGCCGCGTGGTACACGGGGCTGGGGCGCCCCACGAAGTGAGCCAGTTCGCTGCGGAATTCAGCGAGAAAGTCGGGATCGTTCCTCGCCGCCGCATAGGCGGCGTTGAGTTCGTCCAGCGCATGGATCAGCGTCTCTGCGACGAAGGTTCCCCCATAGGGGCCGAAATGCCCTCGGGCATCGGGTTGCTGGTAGGTCATGAAGTCCCTCAGTTCAAGTCGGGTGGGCTGCCAGGCGTCCATCGGCCTCGCGCACGGCATCACAGAACCGGCGGATCGCCCCGGCATCCTTGATGCCCTTGGCGGATTCGACGCCGGAACTCACATCAACGGCCCATGGCCGCACCTTGAAGATGCCTTCGATCACATTTTCGGCATGCAACCCACCAGACAAAACGACCGGACGGGACACGCCGCGAGGAATGAGAGACCAATCAAATGCCTTTCCACCGCCGCCGTAACCGTCGACATGGGCGTCGAGCAGCACAGCCTGGGCGTCGGGATACTGGAGAGCGAAGTTTAACAAATCGAAACCAGGTGCCATCCGGGCAGCCCGCAGATAGGGGCGGCCGGCTTGCCAACAATCGTCGGGGCGTTCATCGCCATGGAACTGCAGCACCACGTTGGGAATGGCCCGAACGGCCGCTTCTATGTGGGACGCCCCCGCATTGACGAACAGCGCCACCGGCATCACGAATGGCGGCAGGCAACGGGCGAGTTGGGCCGCCCGCTCCGCCGTGACGTGGCGCGGACTGCGGTCGTACAGCACGAAGCCGACCGCATCGGCGCCGGCGGCCACCGCGGCGTCGACGTCCACTTCGCGGGTCAGGCCACAGATCTTGATTCGGGTGCGTCGAGTCATCGGGCAGATCTCTCGAGGTCAGTGCGGCAGCCAGTCCATCGCCGCGGTGTGGGTCGGCAGGCTCAAGGCCGGATCGTAGTACGGTCCGGTGAAAAAGAGGCCCGAAGGTGAAAACGTCGGCGCCGCGTGGATGCGCTGCCGGGACGCGAGCACGTCGGCCAACCACACTGGTTCACGGCGCCTGCTGCCCACTGCGATCAGGCAACCCATGATGTTGCGGATCATGTGGTGCAAGAAGGCATTGCCGTCGAAGTCGAACCGCCAGTACGCGCCGCACTGACGGATGCCGATGGTGTGCAGCGTGCGCACCGGCGAGTTCGCCTGGCATTCGGACGATCGGAATGCGCTGAAATCGTGTTCACCGACCAGCAGCGCCGCAGCCTCGCGCATCTTGTCGCCATCGAGCGGCATGAAGACCCATCCCGCCAAACCGGATTCGAGGGCCGGTCGCACAGGTGATTCCAGCAACACATAGGTGTAGCGGCGGCCAAGGGCGCTGTAGCGGGCGTGGAAGTCACTGCCCATCTGTCGGCACCACTGCACCGCGATGTCTTCCGGAAGGTAGCGGTTGGTGCCCCGCACCCAGGTATTCAACTCGCGCTGCACCGGCGCATCGATGTGGACCACCTGGTTCAGCCCATGGACGCCGGTGTCGGTACGTCCGGCACACTGGGTCTCGACCGGCGAGGCGGCGAATTGAGACAGGGCCGACTCGAGTCGGCCCTGCACGGTGCATTCGGTCGGCTGGCGCTGCCAGCCGCTGTACGCCTGACCCCGATAAGTGATGCCCAACGCAAGCCTCATGCGGGCACCTCATGGCGGTCGGCCGGGTGGGACGTTCCTGTCAACGCGCGCAACAGTCGAGAGCTGTGGATGAACCGGGCGTGTCGGAACAGCCCGGCACGAGGCGCCCCATCAAGGCGCAAAGCACAGCCGCAGCCCCGGGCTACGGCGCGCTTCTGCAACCCCCCACGAGTGCCCCGCAGTAGCCACAGCGGGCGTGGCGAACTCCTTCACACGCCTTCTCAACCGAGTTCGTCCAGCATGGCCTGCGCGCGCGTCTTCACGGAACCGGTGGCCTTGGTCACCACTTCCTGCAGCAGATCACGGGCCCCCTCCATGTCGCCGATTTGGCGGAACTCTTCCGCCAGCTCGAGCTTGCGGGCGATGGGGTCGGCATCGTCGCCACCGGCATCACCAAGGTCGATGTCGGCCAGGTCAGGGGTGGCCTGCTTGGCCTTCGGCGTGGCAGGCAACGTGACCTCATCGGCCGGCGTGCCGCCCAAGTCGAGCGAAATGGACGACAGGTCGAACTCCATGGGTGCGGCGTTCGCCACCGGCGCGGACTTGGGCGCCGGGCTCGGTGCGGGCGCCGAAGACAGCGAATCGAGATCGAAGTGCATGTCGCCGATGTCTTCGACCTGCGCTGCCGGGAACGGCTGCGTCTGCTCGTTCAAACGCGCGGGTGGCGCTTCGGCAGACACCGAGCCATCGAACGCCCCGAGATCCAGGTCGAGGTCGACACCCGAACCGGTGGAGTCGAAACCGCTCGACGGACCACCGGTGCTGCTGCCGAACTCGGCCGGCGACGGCATGACCGAATGCGGCATGGTGCTCGCACCAAGCAATTCGGCGGACGGGCGGCCGCCCTCACCGGCGGCCTGCGAGGGCGCACCACCCGGCTGGTACAGTGGATTCTCGGGTTCGATCTGCTGGCCGAGCTCCTGGGCCTTTGCCCAATCCTCGCCCTGCCCGCCCGTCAGGCCGTACAACTGCGTGGCCAGCAGTTCGAAGCCCTTCGTATCGCGGCGCTTGGCATACACCTCCAGCAGCTTGGTCCGGATGGCCAAGCGCTCGGGGCTGGCGCGCATGGCCTCTTTGAGGATTTCCTCAGCCTGCAGGTCTCGGCCATAGGCCAGGTAGACGTCGGCTTCGGCAACCGGGTCCACGTCGCCGATGGCGTCGAGCTGGCTGAGCGAATAGCTCATCGAGGACGATGCGCCGCTGGCATCACGCGTGTCAATGCGCTGGCCACCGCTGGCGCCGAAGAACGAATCGGGTTGCAGGCGACTTTCGAGGAAGGATGTTTCTCCGCTGTCCTTCTTCTTGCGACGGGTGAACCGGTAAATGCCAAAGCCGGCCAGAACGGCCAGCAGTGCCGCGCCCAAGGCCAGCGCCACCGAATTGTCGAGGATGGACGTTTCAGATTCGGTCGCAGGCGCCGGTGCCGGCGCATGCGCGGGCGCCGCTGTGGCAGAAGCGGGTTCCTCGGCAGCCAGCACGGGCGCGCTGGCCCGGACGCTGGGCGCGGACGCCGCCGACACTTCCGGCGCCGACGCTCCGCGGGGGA
>Ga0170475_106110773_pt1 | contig 16308 bp, 9 predicted proteins | sample Soicark_Litter_5_FD_111474 | JGI IMG/M metagenome (GOLD analysis project Ga0170475, IMG submission 111474) | Avena fatua rhizosphere microbial communities from Hopland, California, USA. Combined Assembly of 48 SPs
CGGAGAACACGATGACGAGGCTGGCAAAGATGAGCACCATGCCGGCAAGCCCGTACTCGCTTGGCGTGAGAAGTCGCGCCAATACCACTGCTACGCCGATGCGACTCAGTTGTAGGGCTACCTGCGAAACGGCTTTCCAGGCAAGCCCGCGTCCGACGGACTGCGCGAGCGACTCAGGCGCGTCCAACTGCATCCGGTCTTGCGGCCGTTGCCTCTTTGCGGGCGCTGCGCCGTAGTCGACGGCCGTCAATGTATCCGCGAAGCTGCGCTATTCCTCCGTAGTACGGCAGGAACAAGTACATGATCGGGACGGCGCGCAGATTATCCCTCAGCTGCACAGTAACGCCGTTCTCGAGGAACCAACGCGAGTCGAGTCCCAGCGACCGGCCGGACCGTCGGCGCCAAACGCCGTGCGCCAAAAACGGTACCCACCAGCGGATCTGAAGCGCAATGGGCTTGGCGCCATCCCGAGTTGCCCTGGCTGCATACCAGCGGTGCATGATCCAGACCATCCGAAGAAACGGCTTCGCGCTGTCGCGGGTCGGATGCCAGACGACAGCATCCCGGCAGAACACCAGGCGCCCTTGTTCGGCGACCGCACGGGAGGCGAAATCGAAGTCGCCATGCTCGGGGATCGAGTCGTCGAATCCATTCAGGCGGTCGTAGAGGCTCCTGTGGACGAACAGGTTGCAGGTCTCGGCGTTGCCGTTTTCGATCGCACGTTCATGATCCTTCGTCGAATCCATGTCGAGGTGAGACCAGACGGTGGGGTGTGCCGGAACCACGAACCGCACCCGACCCGCGACAATCACGTTAGGACCCCCGACGTTGAGCGCGCGCAGGCCCTCGGTCAGCCAATCGGGCTCGGGAACGCAATCGGAGTCGCAGAACGCGAGAACGGATCCGCGCGCGACCTGGGCAGCCCGATTCCTTCCGGCGTACGAGTTTTGCGCAGGCCCTCGCGCAACGCGCACATGTCCGTCGCTCGTTTCGAGCGCATCCGTTGACCCGTCGGTCGAACCATCATCTCCAATCACGATCTCGAACTCCTCGCGCGGCATGCTCTGTCTGATCAGCGCGTCCAGGAGCGCCTGGAGGTGCCGACCACGGTCGTTCCGGACAGGAACGATGATGCTGACGACTGGCTCACTCACTGCGTTCACCGTGTCACGCGTTGGAAGGACTGTCTATCCGTCAGAGAGCCAGAAAGAGCTAGCCGGACGGTTAGGAGCCACGAGAACACTGTGCCTTCGGCGCGTAGGTATCCGCGTCCCAGGGTTCTAAGATATTGACCTGATGGATACCTCCGAACCGCTCTCCCTGCTTTCAAACCGAGAAACCCAAGTTCTCGAGTACGCATCTCGTGGGTGCACGAATGCTGAGATCGCGGGCCAGCTCAACGTCACGGTGCATGCCGTCAAATTTCACCTTGCCGCGACTTACCGAAAACTGGGGGTCCCGAACAGGACGTCCGCTGTTGGGCTGTATCTGCGCGCGCTCGCTGTCGGCGATTCTCGATCGGCGTAGCACGCTATGGATCCCACTGTCTACTTCCGCGTCCTGCGGCGGTTCAAGTTTGTAGCTGCCACTGGTGTCATTCTCGCCGTAGTCCTCGCGTTCCTGTCGTTCGCCCACGTGAGCACGACGTCGCCCCATGTGACGTACCGGCAGCACGAGCAGTGGCAGGGATATACGACATTGCTGGTCAGCCCGCCCGGCTTCCCGTGGGGCAAGTCAAATCCTTCAGAAGCCGCGAACCCAGCGAACTACTCGACGCTGGCGCTGGTGTACGCAAAACTGGTGACGAGCGATGCCGTTCGGCGCCTCGTCGCCGCATCGGGGCCGATACGTGGTCGAATCACGGCATCTTACGTGTCGGCAAATCCGGCCAGTTCGAACGGAACGCCGCTGCCATTGATCTCGGTCGCGGGCACCGGTACGTCCAGCGCTGCAGCTACGAAGCTTGCTGATCGGGCGTCTGAATCGTTCCTTCGCTACATGAAACTACGTGCTGACGCAAGCGGAATCCCCCAAGACCGCCGCGTCGCAGTGTCCATCCTGTCCCATTCCGACAGGCCTGTGCTCTTACAGGGGCGCTCGACGACCCTTCCGATCGTCACGTTCATCGCGGTGCTCTTGGCGACCTGCGGTCTCGCATTCGCACTCGAGCGGGCACGACCCGGGCTGCAAGTCGTGACGGCACCGGAAGTCGCGACGCCCGCGACTCGCCGCTCGGCGTGACCGCATCCGGGGTTCCGCGCAGTACGACCTCCGTGGACCGCTCTCTGAGCTCCGTCTACGCGCTCGTGCTCACGATGGTGCTGATCATCGCGACGGTCGTTCAGGGCTCGTCGCAGCAGAAGGTTGTCCTACCGGTTCTTGCGCTAATTCCCCTGGTGACCTTGTTCGGCCGCACGCTCCTCGCCTGGAGGAACCTGCTGATCCTGACGATCCTCGTGGTTCTGTTCATTCCGATCCGCCGTTACTCCTTGCCTGGAAACCTTCCGTTCCAGATGGAGCCTTATCGATTGCTGGTTGCGTTGATCATCGCCGGCTGGGGCTCGTCGTTGCTGATCGATCCGCGAGTCCGTTCTCGCCGTACGGGTTACGAAGGGCCGTTAGCACTGGTCTTCTTCGCCATACTCGGCTCGCTCGCCACCAACCCCGGCCGATTCGCCGCCGTGCAGACGTATGCGTTGAAGCAATTGACGTTCTTCCTCAGCTTCGTGCTCGTCTTCTATCTCGTCGTCTCTGTCGTGCGGTCAACGCGGGATGTCGACGCGCTGATCCGCGTCCTGGTCACCGGAGGAGGAATCCTCGGGCTCACGACCGTGTGGGAGGCTCGCACGCACTTCAACGTGTACAACCACTTGGCGACGGTGATGCCGATCCTGCGGGTCGAAGTGATCCCGTGGGTCGGTCAGGACGGCCGGGGAGACCGCGCGTACGGTTCGGCGCAGCACGCGATTCCGCTCGGGGCGGCTCTCATCCTGCTGCTTCCGCTAGCCGTGTATCTCGCGCATCAGGATTATCGGCGCCGCTGGTTCTGGATTGCCTGCGCTGCGGCTCTCGTAATGGGATCCCTCGCCACATATTCCCGGACGAGCGTCTTGATGCTGCTCGTCATGATCGTCGTCTACTTCCGACTCCGGCCGCGCCAGATGCGGACGTTCTGGCCAGCCTTGATTCCTGCCGTGCTGCTCCTGCATTTCGCCGTTCCGGGCACGATCGGAACCTTGAAGAACTCGTTCTTTCCGGAGGGCGGGTTAATCGCTCAGCAAGACTCTGGCGCCGGAACGGCGGGTAGCGGACGCATCGCCGACCTCGGCCCTGGTTTGCACGAATGGACGCATCAGCCTTTTGTCGGTCAAGGGTTCGGAACGAGGATCGTCGAAGGGCCGCAAGCGAACGCCGGCATCCTCGATGATCAATGGCTCGGGACTCTTCTAGAGACCGGGATTCTCGGTGTTTTGGGCTGGGCCTGGCTGCTCAGCCGAGCTGTTCGGAGACTGAACCGAGCGGCACGTGCCGATCAATCACCCCGGGGATGGCTGTTTGCAGGGCTTTCGGCTTCGGTGTGCGCTTACGCATTCAGCATGCTCACGTATGACGCTTTTGCGTTTATCCAGGTGACGTTCCTGTTGTTCTTCCTGCTGTCGTTCGCCGCCGTTCTCTTGCCTCCGGCTGCACGGGAGCCGCTCAAAGTCCTCCCCCGACGAACAGTCGTAGCGACCCGATAGGATGCGCCCCCATGCTGGGGCAGCGCAAAGCGCTTTTGATCGCAGTCGCCGCCGCCGCCGTCGTCCCAGTAGTCTCATCAGGCGCCGCCGGTGGCCCCAAGAGTGTCCTGTACGTCGCAGCCGACGGCTCGGATGCTGGAGCGTGCGCGGCCGCCAATCCGTGTCGAACTATCAACCGCGCTTATCATGTTGCTCGTCCAGGTGACGTCGTTCAACTCGCAGCAGGTGAGTATCCCACGCAGGTTGTTCTCTACGACGCTGCGAAAGAGGGAGCCGCGAGAAATGTAATTGCGCGCCCCGCGCCGGGCGCGCGCGTCGAGCTCGCGCAACTGACGATCGGGGCAAACCGATTTGTGCGCGGTGCAACGCGATTGACGGTGGAAGGAATGACGATCCGCGAGGACGTCGAGGTCAACGGCTGTGGAGCGCCAAGGGATCCGATGAACTGCGCGGCTCCATCGGGAGGCAACTACATCGTCCTCCGGCGATTGGATGTCCGTGGGCCTTACGGATTTTTCTGCGCGAGTTGTGATCACGTCTCTGTAATCGACAGCCGGATCGGACCAACGTCGTACGGTTCGCCCTGCAACGGTTCCGCGCATCCGGAGGTTGCCAACGCATATGACTCGGTGAACAAGGCGAAGCTGAAGCGTGCGAATCACCTGTTATTCGACCGAGTCGTGTTCGAGAACTTCTCGCGTTGCTCTCCGTCGGATCACACCGAGTGCCTCCAGATCGAACCTGCGGACGATGTGACCATCCGCAACTCCACGTTCCGCAACTGCGACACGATGGATGTGAACATCGCGAACGATCTCGCGGGGGATTCCAAGTCGGCGACTGGTCACTCGGCGCCAAACAACATTCTCATTGAGAACAACACCTTCGCTTCGGCTACCGACCATTCCGGCGGGGAGACCTACTACGCCCTCAACATCCGTGAGTGCACGAACTGTACGGTCAGGTACAACTCGTGGCTTCAGGAGCCGCGGATGCCGAACGGCGAGGTCTCTGCAGGGAACGCGTTCATCGCGAACGCCGGCCAGATGTCACAGCACAACTGCTTCCGTGACGGGGTCAGCTACTCCCACAACGTATGGGTCGGCGCGAAGTGCGGCGCTACGGACAAGAACGTGCGCTCGATCCAGTTCGTCGATCCCAAAACTCTCGACCTTCGACTGATGTCGACGTCTCCCGCTCTTTCTGCCGGCGACAGCGGCGCACATCCGGCTGCAGATCACGGCGGCCGCCCGCGACCGCACAGGCTCGCACCCGACGCAGGGGCAGAGCAGCGGGAACCGGCTTCCATTCGCCTCGGGCAGTCGATCGGCGCGGCACGACTCGGGATGACCAACGACAGGGTCACGGCGTTCTACGGCCGTGGCAGGCCTTCGGGCGTCGCAGGCCTCCATGTCGACTCCGGCGTCAAGGTCGTTTCGTATGGTCGTCCGGGCGGGCGGCTGCTGGTCGGATTTCGAGATGACGTTGTCGTCTGGCTCTCGACCACGAGTCCGTACTACGGCTCGTCTACCGGCGTGGTAGTAGGAGGAGCGACGTCCGGTGCCAGCCGCGTATGGAAATCGATCTCTTGTCGGGCCTCGACGTTAGTTCGCTCGTACGGGGACGTCCGGGTCGAGTTGACGATGAGCGGCGGGACGCGAGGCTTGATTACCCGCGTGGCAATCGGGCGGTCGAACGCATTCCACTGCTGAGGTCGACTCCGCCTGATCCGCCAGTGTCGATGCCGAGGATTCTGTTCATCGCGTACCACTTCCCGCCCATCGGTGGCGCGGGCGTGCAAAGAAACGGCAAGTTCGCGCGGTACTTGAACGAATTCGGGTACGACGCCACAGTGGTGACCGGCCCGGGATCAGGGCAGAATCGTTGGTCTCCTGTCGACGAGACGATGCTGAGCGACATCCCGCGGTCAGTTACGGTCGTACGGCTCGAGGGGCCAGAGCCCGCGTCCAGTACCGGCTGGCGGGGTCGAGCGGAACGTTGGCTCGCGCTGCGCACACCGTGGCTCCGTTGGCTTCTTCGCGGGGTTGTTGACCGTGGGCTTCGCGAGGGGGATTCATGCGACCTGATCTACGCATCGCTTGAGCCTTACGAGGTGGGCATCGCGGCGGCCGAGTTGAGCCGACGCCTTGGCAAGCCGTGGGTGGCCGACCTTCAGGATCCGTGGGCCCTCGATGAGATGAAGATCTACCCGACCGGGATACATCGGCGGCGTGACCTTCGACTCATGCGACGCGTGCTTGGAACGTCGAGCGCGATAGTGATGAACACGCCAGAAGCTGCCGAGCGGGTCCAAGATCACTTCCCGGAGTTGAGAGGAAGGCGAGTCGTTTCGATCACAAATGGCTTCGATGCCGCTGACTTCCAGGGTGATGCGCCGCCGCCCCCTACCGACATCTTCCGGATCGTGCACACCGGATATCTCCACACTGCGCTTGGCAACCAGCACCGACGAAGTCTCGGTGCGCGTCGTGTGCTTGGGGGCAGGTATCGCGACGTCGACATTCTGACGCGATCCCATGTGTTTCTCCTGCGAGCCGTTGAACTTCTGGCTGCGCGTGGCGAAGTAACCGATGCGGACGTGGAGATTCTGCTCGCCGGCGTAGCTTCGGACAATGACCTCGCCGTAAGTCGCTCTTCCCGGATCGTCAAGACACTTGGCTACCTGCCTCACCATGAGACGATCGGCTTGATGAGGTCGGCGGATCTCCTGTTCCTCCCGATGCACAAGCTCCGAGCGGGCGCGCGTGTCGGCATTGTTCCGGGAAAGACGTACGAGTACATGGCGAGTGGCCGGCCGATTCTCGCCGCAGTTCCAGAAGGCGACGTTCGGACGTTCTTGACGGAGAATGGCACGGCTGCGATTTGCCAGCCCGACGACGTGGAGGCGATGGCCGCCATTCTTCGAGACAGCATCAACCGGAAGCGCGAGGGTGCCGCACAGCCTGTCGCGTGGAACCCTGATTCCGTCAAGCGGTTCGAGCGACGCGAGTTGACGAGAGAACTCGCGAAAGTCTTCGATTCCGTGCTTGGTCGGCCTCAGATGGCTCCGCCGCAGTCCTAGCCAGTCGCGGCAGCGGTCTGTGACAGATCAGGTTCCCCCAAGAATCTCTCGACGACCTCGGCGGCACGCGGGCCGGCGTGACCGTCCCATAGCGGTGGTACGACGGTTTCGCGACGCTCTTCGAGCATCCGCGGAATCTCTCGAAGCCGTTGCGGATCCAACCCAATCAGCGTATTCGTCCCCTGCGTCACGGTGACTGGCCGTTCCGTGTTCTCGCGTAGCGTGAAACACGCTGTCCCGAGAGCCGTGGTCTCCTCCTGGATCCCGCCGGAGTCAGTGACGACTGCGCGGGCTCCGATCTGAAGCGACAAGAATTCGCCGTAGCTGAGCGGCGGAGTAAGCACGACGCGAAGCGGCTGCACGTGCCGTGCGGCTAACCGCTTCCGCGTCCGAGGATGGATCGGGAAGATGACTGGCATGTCAACGGCAATCTCATCGAGAGCGTCGAGAGTGGCGGCCAGGAGTTGGTCGTTGTCGACCAATCGCGGGCGGTGGAGCGTCACGAGCAAGTAGTCGTCGGGGCGGACACCGTGATCGAGCCAGGCCGCTCGAGCTCGAGCTTGCTCGACGTTTGCAAGGAGCGTGTCGATCATGGTGTTCCCGACGAGCTCGACTCCGTCCGTGATCCCTTCGCGGGCCAGGTTCTCGTTTCCGTCAGTCGAAGGCGTTAGCAAGAGGCTCGAGAGATGATCAGTCAGCTTGCGGTTGTGCTCCTCGGGCATCGATCGATCGAAGCTGCGCAAACCTGCTTCGAGATGGCAAACCGGTATGTGGAGCTTTGCCGCTGCGAGGGCTCCTGCGAGCGTCGAGTTGACATCGCCCGGAACGACGACGAGATCTGGGCCGAGGTCGACGAACACCTGCTCGAGTTCCATGAGGGCGCGACCCGTCTGGGCTCCGTGGGAGCCCGAGCCGATACCCAGTTGGATGTGCGGGGTGGGAAGGGGAAGCTCGCTGAAGAAGACGTCGTTCACCTCAGGGTCGTAATGCTGGCCCGTGTGTACTAGCCGCTGCTCGACCAGACCGCGCCTCTCCAGTGCCGCGTAGACCGGCGCCACCTTCATGTAGTTGGGTCGCGCGCCGACAACGTGAACGACCAGTGGTCTCCGGTTCATGATCCCATCGTAGGACTGGTTCGTGAGCGGCGCGACAGTCGACCGGCTAGGTCTTCGGTGATTCGCCTAGCAGAATCCGAAGGTCGTGGGCAACAGCGCTTCGAGACTGAGGGGGCGGGTAGTAGACGCGAGGCTTGCCCATTCGGTCCAGAAGCAGGACCGGCGCCGCATGGACGACGTTGTCGATGTTGCGGTTCTCGACGTGGACGTCGTACGCTTTCCAGACGGGCGCGAGTTGGGCGTGCGTTCCGAGCAGCCATTCGAACTGCGTACTCAGCCGCCGTTCGCGAATGTAACGCCGCACAGCTGTCGGTGTATCGCCGGCCGGGTCAACCGAGATCGCGAGAATTCGTGCCTGGCTCCTGGCGGCGCCTAGTCCTGCGACCGCGGTGTCGAGATTCTTCGCGATCAACGGGCAGACGTCGCGGCAACGGGTGTAGAGGAACGCCAGTAGCACGACCCCGCCCCGGAGGGCAGAGAGACGAACCAGATGGCCGTTTTGGTCGCGCAACGCGAACTCTGACGCCGTCGAGCTTGCAGGCAATACGGATCCCGAAAATCGTTCGGTTGGCGACTCCTCGCCGTGCCGATCGGCCGCCGCTACACCTCCGGCAATGAGCATGACGAGGGCTAAAGCGATGACCGCGTACCGAAACCGAGGCCGAAGGCTCACGGTACGGGCGTGTTCATATCGGACTGAACTTGCGCTTGGGTCAGCGGCTTGTTGTATACACGCACGTCGTCGATCAAGCCCTTGAAGTATTCGCCCCAGATGCTGTTGCCGCCGATCCGGAGGACTCCGGTTGAGACCGGGATCGAGCCTGTCACCGTGGTGGTCGTAACCAGCGCGCCGTTCACGTAGAGGCGAAGACTCACCCCGTCATAGGTCGTCGCAACGTGCGCCCAGCCGTTGAGGGGAAGGGCCGTGGTGCCGACCGCGTTGACTTCGCCGCCGATATGCACCTGCCCGACCGGGCGGGTCGTGTCCTGGTTCGCGTAGAGCGAGTACGCGAAAGCTCCCGGCGCTTCCTTGAAGACCGCGGTACGCCACGCCGTGCCGAGCGCGCTCGGGTCGAGCCACGCCTCGAGCGTCATACCCGTGGTCAGATCGAGCGAATTGGCATCGGGAACGCTCACCCAGGTGCTCGTGCCGTTGAAGGAAAGAGCACCGCCCGCGTGACCGGACGTCGACCAGGTGCCATTCGCGATCGTGCCGACATTCCCGGTGCCGGAACGGTCAGCAAGCGTCGTGCCGCTCCCGGCATTGAAGTTGTACGCAGCTACCAAGCCCGAAGGCGGAGGAGGCGCGGTGTTGGAAACGGTCACAGTGACGGCGGCGGACGTCGTCGCGTTTCCGGCGCCGTCACGGGCCACGGCGGTCAGCGTGTGCGAGCCGTTGGTTGCCCCCGTAGTGTCCCACGAAATGGAGTACGGCGCCGCCGTGTCCTCTGATCCCAGTGCCGCACCGTCGAGCTTGAATTGAACCCCGGCCACACCGACATTGTCGGTGGAGGATGCGCTTACCGAAACGACGGCCGACACCGTGGCGCCCGTGGTGGGAGCAGTGATCGTAACGGTCGGCGGACTCGTGTCACCGGTGGCAGCAGCGCTTGCCTCGGCGGACGGCGCACTGGAATTCCCGACGTTGTCGACTGCCTCGACGAGGTAGTAATACGTTCCGGAAGCGATTGAACTGTCGACGTAGGTCGTGACTGTTCCGACGTGCGCGATCCGATTCGCAGACGACGGTGCAAATCCGCTCGTCGTCGAGCGGAAGACGTCGTAGCCCGTTACTCCGTTGTTGTCGCTGGAGGCTGTCCAGTTCAGCGTGATCTTCCCGAGGCCACCGGCCGCCGTCAGGCCAGCGGGTGCGGTGGGAGCCTGAGTGTCCTCCCAGGCCGCAGGTAGCCGCACGACCGACGCGACGGAAGGAACGCCGTTTGTGTTCAAGGCGAACAAATAGTAATAGCCCGGAGGCGCGAGGTTGCTCGTCGCCGGTGCCGTCACCGTCAGCGTGTTTCCGGCGGTCGTGAAGCTCAGGAACTGGAACCGCTGATTCATGTTGGTGTCGTGAGTGACGGAAGGGAGCGGGATCAATGACAGCTTTGAAATGGACGCTGCATCGGGGCTCGTGACCGGGAATGTGCCGCCGTAGTTCACGACCGACGGTGCGGTTGCGATCGTCGGCCTCGCGCCCTTGAAGAGATAAGGCGGGGAGTAGATCTCGGCGTTCGTCTGGTCGATGGCCCCCGAGCCCGGAAGCGCGCCGCCGCCTGCCATCAACACTCGGCCGTCCTGCAGCAGCACAGCCGTAGCGTGGTATCCGCGACCGATAGATAGTGAAGCCATCGTTGTCCACTTCTCTGTGGTGGCATCCCACATCTCCGCCGGCAAGACCGATTTGCTGAGATCGATCCCGTCAGACACACTCAAGCCACCTGTCGTCAGAACATTTCCGTCCGGCAGCATGGTCAGATTGTTGTAGCTGCGTCCCGACGCCATGGCCGATGTGTCGCGCCACGCAGGAGTGGCAGCGTTCATGTCGAGCACCGCCGTGTTGCCCTTGGCGTTGTAGAGCGGGTGCGCCCCGCCATTCCAGTCGGGGTCGGCCCACGTGCCGGTCTTCATGATCTTGTTCGGCCGATACATCACCGCGCTCATCCCGTCGAAGGAGCTCGTGCCGACGACTGACCACTGCCAGGTCTTCGGATCGAGAAGACGGGTCGTGGTGTCGGGGCCTGCATCCAGGACGCGTCCATCACTGAGAGTGAAGAGCGAGGGATAGAGGGGGGTCGTCAAGGTGGAACCTGGGAGGGATGTCCACTGCCCTGTAACGGGGTCGAAGACTTCCGGAAGTGAGTTCACGGATGCATCTGAGAAGGGCGGTGTCGCATTCGGTCGATCCTGGACGATGTTGTCTCCGGAGAGCACGAGGACCCTCCCGTCGCCGAGTTCCACGACCGTGGGGTACCAGCGGGTCACACTCATCTTCTGTGCCGCCGTCCACTGCCCGTTCGCTGGATCGAAGATCGATGTGTCGGCAAGGCCGACGTTCCCGCTCACATTTCCGCCGGCGATGAGGACGCGACCGTCCGGCAGCACCAGGTGACCCGCGCAGAACGTGTTGACGGGATACGGCACAGGAGTGAATGCACCGGTAGTCGGGTTCCAGGTGCGATGCGAGTTGGGGCCGTTCGCCCAGGCGTCGAACAGCAACACGTTCCCAGTCGGCAGAACAGCGGCATGCACGGCCACCAGGGGCCACGTCACGGGAGCGGTCCATTGGCCCACCAGCGCCGGATCAGGCACTGGCTGAGGCGGCCCCGTTGAGGGCACGACCTCGATCGCCGTGAGCTCGGGATCGTCCACCGAACCGTAGATCGACTTGATGTCAATGACGCCGTTCGTTGCCTGAACTCCCGCAATTGTTCGCTGATACGCCTTGTTTCCGCCACCTGCGCTCGAACAGACATCCAGGGACGCGACGTCCGGATTCGTGATCGTCTGCGTCACGTCGACACTGAAGATGCGCTTGCCTACACAACTGGCGGGCGGGTAGTACAGCTCGGCAAAATCGAGCGTCACGTCGTAGACGCCATTCGTCACCGGTATCGCGTAGCTGAAGTTTCCCCAGCGCTCGTTCTGATACAGGGGCCCGTCGTTTGTGCCCGTGATCCCGGAAGTCGTCGAGTAGGTGCCGCCGCCGGTGAAGAACTGATCGGCGAGGAAGGTGTTCCCGTTGACCGCGGTGTAGGCCGGGCCGCCGGCATTGATGCGAACGGCGCCGATCTGAGGAGCGGAGCCAGTGGTGAAGGTCCACGAGACGGGGGCGGACATTGCTGTCCCATCCGAAGCCTTGATGGCCGTCGTCAGCGTGGCGGTGTACGCCGTCGCCGCCGCGAGCGCGCTTGTGGGCTGGAGCGTTGCCTGGAACTGGGACGAGTTGTACGCAACGCTGCCAGGTACGCTCGTCCCATCAGCCTTCTTGAGTGTGAAGGACGAGCTCGTGACGGTCGCAGGATCCAAGGCCCTCGAGAAGGTCGCGGAGACGCCGGCTCCGGTGCTCACTCCGGTCGCGCCGGATGGTGGATCCTGGGTCGCGACCGTCGGCGGTCCCGTAGGCGGCGCGGAAGGAACCACTTCGATCGCCGTGAGCTCGGGGTCGTCCGCGGCGCCATAGACAGACCTGATGTTGATCACGCCCGCGGTCGCCTGGACACCGTTGATCGTCCTCGCGTACGCGCGATTCGCACCCCCGGCAGCGGAGCAGACATCGAGGTTGGAGACATCTGGACTCGCACTAGTTTGATTGACGTCCATGCTGAAAACCCGCTTGCCGACGCACGAGCCAGAGACGAAATAGAGCTCGGCGAAATGCAGGGTGACCGAATAGGTACCGTTCGCCACAGGAATCGCATAGCTGAAATTGCCCCAGCGCTCGTTTTGATACAGCGGCGAGTCTGCCGTGTTGGCGATCGTGGTGGCGCTTGCATTGGTAGCCCCGCCGGTGAAGAACGCATCTGCCGCGAAGGTGTTTCCATTCACGGCGGTATATGTCGGCCCGCCGACGTTGATCCGCACGGCTGCGGGGGCACTCGGATCGGCGGTCGTGAATGACCATGTGACCGCCGTCGCCAAGGCGGTACCGTCGTTTGACGTGATGGTTTGCTTCAGCGTTGCCGAGTAGGTCGTCGACGGGGCGAGCGGCGAAGACGGTTGCAGCGTCGCGCGCTTGGACGTCGTGTCGTATGACACCGTCGCTGGAACGAGAACGCCGGTCGACGACGTGAGTGTGAACGACGACGAGGTGAACGATGTAGCGTCCATGGTCGTCGAGAACGTCGCCGTCGGAGCGGCGGTGGTCGCCACACCTGTTGCTCCTGACGCCGGAGTGGTCGCCGTTACCGAGGGCGGAGTCGGGCTCGGCGCCGACCCCGAAGGCAGTACCTCGATGGCAGCTATCTCCGGGTCGTCCGCCGACCCGTAAACCGACTGAATCGTGATGAAGCCGTTGCTGACGTTGACGTTCCGTACCGTCTTCGTCAACGCCGCATTCGATCCGACGGCCGCGCAGATGTCGAGGTTCGGGACATCGGGCGCGCCTGGGGTGTTCAGGATGTCGATGCTGAAAAGTCGCTTCGCGATACAGCTACCGCTCGTGTAGTAGAGCTCGGCGAAATGGAGCTTGACATCGTAGAGCCCGTTGGTTGCCGGAATGGTGTAGTTGAAGGTCCCCCAACGCTCATCCTTGAACAGTGTCTGGTCATTGGTTCCGGAGATCGCCGCGGTGGTGACGCTCGGGCTGCCACCGGTGAAGTAAGCGTCGGCGACGAATGCCGCTCCACCGGCCGTGGTGTAAGCCCCACCTCCGGCGTTGATGCGTAGCGTCGTAGGCGGTGCTGTTGTCGTAAAGGCCCAGCTGGTCGCATAGCCGATTGGGGTTCCGTCGCTCGCTTTGACCCCTGTCGTCAGGTGCGCGGTGAATTCCGTGCTGTTGGCGAGAGCTCCTGCCGGCGCCAAAGTCGCAGTCGACGTGGCGCCGTTGTAAGACACGCTCGCTGCGACCGCGGTGCCGTCGGGCTTTGTCAGCGTGAAGGTCGACGTGGTGATCGTCGCGGCGTCCATGGGCCGCGAGAAGGTCGCTGTTACAGAGGTGTTTAACGCGAGCCGGCCGCAGCGTCGGCTGGGGTCGAGCCGACGAGCTTGGGCGAGGCGGGGTTGTCGAGCACGATCCCACTCGCCGGCGTACCCGGAACGACGTTCATGTCAGCGAGGACATTGGTAGTCGTTTGCTGAATTCGCGCGTCGGGCTCGCCGACGCCGGCGTTGTTTCGACTCAAGCCGCGCCACCATTGATTGGTTCCTGATGCGAATACGAGCGCGCCGCTCGAGGCGAGGTACTTGGTCACATTCGCGGTCGCACTTCCGGTGATGGTGTTTTGCCCAAAATTCTGGCTCAGGTTGCCTGTCGTGGGCGATGCGGCGAGGGTCTTCACGTTGGCGGGCTGGAACCCGTTCGCGGCCAGGGAATCCCACTCCCAACCCACGATGCTCGTCCCGATCGACGTCGAGGATCCTGCGGCCTGACTGACAAGCGGGGTGTATCGAAACACGCGATCCTGACCCTTGGCTGCCGAGACCACAAGGGGGAAGAACACGCCCGAGTTGTCGCCGACGTACTGCTGGCCCACCAGCGCATTCTCGGGCTGGTTGGGCCCGCTCGGGTCGCGCCATGTCGTAGTTGAAATGCCGCTTGGATCCGCCGGTCCGCTCTCGCGTGTTTTGTAGTCGACCATCACCCGGTTGGCGCCGCCCGCGCCATTCTCGAATCGAACCTTCCAGTAGACGGCATTCGCCCCGGAGAAGAAGAGATTGACCGGTGTGTTGGCGTCCCGCGCAGCGAGCAGCGCACTACGCATCGCTGCAGACCAGTACTCGTCGTGTGCGGGCGAGACGTAGACCTTGTGAGTGAGAGGGAGGCCTGGGGTGTTCTCGAGGTCGGTATTGGAGATGTAGGAGACGTCGTAACCTTGGCGCTCGAGCCACGCGACGAGCGGTTGGTCATTCTTCGTGAACCAGTCGTTGACGGTTCCCCCGGAGGTCTCCTGTGCGAAAGGCCGATCGTACGAGACCTTGACGGCGCGCACGGCGCCGGAGACTGTCACCGGCCCGGTTGAGTTGAAGCTGTAGAGGGACTTGCCTCCGTAGTTGTTGTAGGCCTCATAGGTCGTCATCCCGACCCCGAAGACGACATCGGAGGTCCGCGCGTCATCGCGCAAGACGAAGAGAACGTGACCATCACGCCCGTTGTCTTCGCGAACGAGACGGATCAAGTACGCACCCGAAGGCCAGCCCGCCGTCGTGGTGATCGTAAGAGACGTCGACCAGTTGGCGCAGTCGTAGAGGCCTGTCGTCGAATCGCTGCTACAGGCAGGTTGCGCCACGCCCGTGAGGCCCCTGACGGTCGAGAAGAGACGGCCGCCGGTGCCGGCGTAGTACCCGTTTCGATAAATCTCAGCGCGATACGCGACGCCGGCGGCTGTGTTGACCTTGAGGTCGACCGACTGCCCCTTGTTCACGCTTTGTTTGGTCGCGAACCCCTCGATTCCGCCATTCGGGACAGTGGCGGCCCCCGTGGTGTCCCAGGTGCCGTCGCCCGAATAGCAATTCTCGAAGACGGTAGGGCTTACCGCAGAACAGTTGTTGGGGGTCGGTTTCGACGAGACGACGAGGGAATCGGCCGACTCCGACCCAGCAATCACGCTCCGCACGGTGTAGAAGTAATTCGTGCCGTTCACGGCGCTGGTGTCATCGAAGATTGTTCCCGAGACACCGCCAACCGTTGTGACCCGCGTCGTGATCGTCGTCGGGGAAGAACCGCGATAGACCGTATAGCCGGTCGCGTTCGAGACCGGCTGCCACGACAGCTCCACGTTTCCTGCCTGCGCCATCGCCGTCACGCCGGTCGGCGGCGCTGTCCCAGCGGCTGAAGCGGCGCCGAAGATGGTCGCAACGAGGAACGCCAGCCCAAGCGCGGCGGTAGCTTTTGCCTTCACTCGTCGATCTTGCGCGCTTCCGACTGCCGCGGCAATCCTTCGGATGATCAGTCTTCGGGGCCTGATCCGGAGTTAGCGCCCCTTGTACCTCCCCGATCGATTAGGTTGCCGGCCTTGGCCTCAGGAATTGGTGTTTCGCCTGAGCCAGACCGAGATGTGCCGAACGGGCTGTGGGCCACGGAGGCTCGGATGCCCCGGCTCGGTAAGTGTGGCCACGCGGCGGAACCGAGCTCTGACCCAGGCGGCCAGCACTCGGTCGAAGGACCCACCGAAGCGGGTGGCACCGTAGTACGGCCACTTTCGATCATCGAGCAGCACTAACCTGACGTCGGCCTCCTCGAGTTCAGCGATCACGCGGCGTTCGTCCGCCTGAGATGGCAAGGCATTTGGCAGCAGCGAAAGTTCGTCGGTCGGATTGGCTCGGTCGCCAAGCACATAGAGTCCCGGCATCAGTGGCGCGACGAAGATCGACTCGCGCGGCCGGGTCAGGCGATCGACCCACCGCAGAGCGCTCTTGTACAGCTCAGCGTCGGCTGGGGCGGCTCGGATCGTGCCCCCGGAGCCGCGCACCTCCGTTGACTTTGCTCTCGCATCATGGAGGGTGAGGCCGATTCCCGCGATTGCCAGGAACGCGAGCCAGGCCACGCCGAGGCTTCGCATCTGCGATCGGGTCGAGTCGGTTCCGAGGTCAGTCAGATGGAGGGATGCGAGCATTACAGCACCGAGTGGCATGTAGTAGACGGCCATCTGCTCGAACGGCGCGTGCGGGAAGAAACCGACGTAAATCGTCGCCGCGAGGAGCGTCAGCGCCCCGA
>Ga0170475_115433679_pt1 | contig 16295 bp, 13 predicted proteins | sample Soicark_Litter_5_FD_111474 | JGI IMG/M metagenome (GOLD analysis project Ga0170475, IMG submission 111474) | Avena fatua rhizosphere microbial communities from Hopland, California, USA. Combined Assembly of 48 SPs
CGCCGACATTCTGCATTACCGCGCGACACATCCCGCCTTTCCTCACGAGCCAACCGAGGATCAGTTCTTCAACGAAGAGCAATGGGAGAGCTACCGGTCGCTGGGACAGCACGTCATGTCGCTGCTCTGTGGCGGTGCGTCAAGAGCGGACACCGCTCAACCCGGCGACATGCCGGTACCGTGCGATCCCAGCGGAGACCCGCGCCGGCAGCCGTCCGAACTCGACCCACCCGGCAAGCCGTGGTTCTGGAAAATTCCCCTTCAGTGGAGTGACGATGAACATCAACCCGACGCGGCTCGGACCGGAGGGACTGACGATTGAAGACCGGCGATATGACGGGTCTCGGCTCGCCGACGTCCGTGCCGCGCTCTTTCAGAACCGCTATTACCTTGTATGGGGCGAAAACGGCGCGACGCCCCTGCCCGTATATGGCGTGCGCCTCCGCTACGCGCTGGCGGGCCTCCTGAGACGCTACCGCCGCTGGCAGTTCCAGGCCGCCTCGGACCGGTCGATCGATTCGCGCGCCGACTTGCGCTGGGGCGATGACGGACTCGGCTTCCGTCGGATCCTGCACGCCAACGGCGTCTGCCTGATCGGCACGTGGTCGATCGACGACTCCTCTGGCTCGCACTACTCGGGATATTTCCGCCCGGGCTCGCGTGGACTCGTCATCGCGCGCTACTCCGTGTGCTGCACCGAGACCCGGCGCAACCGCTACCGCTCGCTGTCGATGGTCGGCAAGCTGTATCCGACGAAGGACCCGAACGACCCCGCGGTGTACCGACCCGCCAGCTTCATCACCCAGGAGGACCTCGGCGGATCGCGGTCACACCAGATCAGCGACGTCGAGCTGCGGAACGCTCCCGACGTGACGCCGTGGCGGCGCGGATCGGCGCTCGGCGTCTTCCTGGTCACGGCCCTCGTGCTGCGCCGCACCGACGTCAACACCACGATCCGCCAGCTTTACGAGATTGCCGAGCTGCAGGCGACGCCTGGGACGCCGACCGCCACGCCGACGTTCATGCGCCTCCTCACCGATCCGGTGCCCGACAGTGACCGCGACCCCGATCTCGATTTTCGCGACGAGATTCTCGGCCGCATCTACGACCGCGGTGACCCCACGCCGCGTCGAATGCTGACCTTTCACATCGAAGTCTCCGATACCGGCTCCCAGCACGGTCTCCTCCGCCCGCGCCGCGATATCACCGGTTGGCGCCGCATCGGACGAATTGAGTTCACCGAAGCTGTCGCGTCCTACAACGGCGACTTCGTCCTGCACTATCCCCATCCGGCTTGGCGCGACGACCCCAATGACCCTTCCACCGTGCTCCGGAACCGCCGGCGCAAGGCTCGCGAGCGCCGATGGTAAGACCGTTACCGCCCGCGACCGCCGAAGCGCTCAGCCCGCCGCCGGGTCCTGATTTTCCGTACACCTTTTTTCGTTTTCGGGATCCGGACAAGGATCGCTTCGAGCCGAAGACGGTGGAGTTCGATCTTCGTAACGCGTGGTGGCTCTGCGACGCGGCCTTCCTCGCGTACTCGCCGGACGCGGTCATCGAAGCAACGTACGCGGCGGCGCCGCTGGCCGCGCACGTGCGGACCTTCGCGGGCCCGCGCGGCACCGGCTGCTACGTCGCTTCCGCCGAGCAGTGGATCGTGCTCGCGTTCCGCGGCACAGAGGTGGATGATTTCTGGGCCGCGGCGCTCGATATCACGACCGACGCGAACCTGATCCCGATGCCGGACGAGCATCAGCACTGGGTCCACGGCGGCTTTCTGCACGGCGTGGACGAGGTCTGGAAGGACGTCCGGGAACATATCGCCGCCGAGCAGCGGCGCAAGCGACGACCGCTCTGGCTCGCCGGGCACAGCTTGGGAGCAGGCCTCGCGACAGTGGCGGCCGGGCGGTGCAGCGACGATCCCTCGCTGGGTGCGGTCGGACTGTACGCCTATGCATCACCACCCGTCGGAGATCGACGATTCGCGGCGCGGATCACCATGCCTGCCTTTCGCGTCGCCAACAGCTCGGACTGGCTCACCCACGTGGCCTATGGTCCGTTCACGCCGGTGGGCTCCCTCACGTTCATCGATGCGAATGGACACGTACACCCGCAAATGCCGTCCGCGATCGGACTCCTCATCGGGATGACCCAGCAACTCGTCGGATCCGCGGCATTGGTCGCACGTCTGTTGAGGACCCTCGAGCCGACGATCCCGCTCCCGCCGGCGATCGCGGATCACGCGCCGATCAACTACGCCATCCGACTGTGGAACGCCTACGTGAGGTGAACGTGAAAGTGCGACGCCGCGACCTCATCAAGCTGCTTCCGGGAGCCCTGCTCGCCGGCTTTCCCGTGCGGTCTCGCGCCGCCGAGCCCTCACTGCGTCCCGGCCTCTGCGGACACAACGCGCTCCAGAGCTTCGATCCGTACTGCTTCCGCGACAGCCAGGGGCGCGACCATCAGATCTACGTCGCGGAGCGACACGGGCCGCCCGTGCTGCTGCTGCATGAACTTCCCGGACTCGTCGATGCGGACCTGGACACCGCGAGACGGATCGCCGGCCGCGGCTACACGGTCGTCGCGCCGTTGTTGTTCGGCGAGCCCGGCGGCACCAACAATACGCTCGGCGATCTCGGCAAGGTCGTGACGCTCTGTGGAAAGCACGGCTTCGCGTGCCGGCAGGGGAAGCTGACGAGTCCCCATGCCATATGGCTGCGGGAGCTGTGCGGGAGTGTGCGTCAGCAATGGGCGGCGGGGAAGGGGATCGGTGTCATTGGCATGTGTCTCACCGGGGCGTTTCCGCTCGCGCTGATGTCGGAACCCTCCGTAGTGGCCGCGATTCTTTGCCAGCCCACGATCCCTTTCGGGCTCCTGACGGACAAGAGGGATCTCGGGTTGAGTCCGACTGACCTCGATCGCGCACGCAATCGCACGACCGTGCCGGTTCTCGGACTGCGCTACACGGGCGACGGCAAGTGTCCGAAACAGCGATTCGAGCGGCTGGTCAGCGAATTTCGCGGCCGATTCTATCGGCTCGACCTCCGCGGCAAGCACCACTCGACCATCGCGATCGACTGCTGCCCGGATGCGCTCGATGAAGTCACGGCGTTTCTCGCGAAATTCGTCGCCATCGGCTCCGACGCAACATTCCCACGTCATGCGCGTCTCGACTCGCGCGAGGAAGTGGTGCTCGACACGTGCGGCGATGGCGTGCACTGCGCGGCACCGCCGCGCGCCTGAAGGCAACCACAGGCGAGGCCTACATGGAAACAATTAGCGGGTTCGTAACGCAACTCGCCGGCGACTGGGGAACCTATCTGGCCGGCATCGTCGCGCTGAGCCCGTTCGCCCAACGCATTGCGCGTCCGATCCGTTGGAGAGCGTCCGTGAAGTCTGCCTCCTCGATGACAAACCCGCTGGTTGGCTCAGCAATCGCGCGCAGGCTGTTCAGCATGGTGTCAGCCCGATATCGCGCCGACACGGCGGGACCATCGCCAGCGGTCACGGGTGGTGCTCGCTCGAAGCCGCGCGGACTCAGGGCAAACACGATGATCGAGGACCGTTCGGCCAGCGGTGCGAGACCAGCCACGTACGGATCCACTGGAATGAGAGAGGAACCGTTGCTGATGTAAAGCATCGCCGCGCGTCCGGTTGTCCGCTTCCCCAGCGACTTCAGCATGGCAGTTGCCGCAGTGCCGGCGAATTCCGCCCGATACCGCACCTCGTCATTCGCTTCGAGACCGACCTCGTCGCTCAGCTCGAGGTCCCCGTACGACAGCTTCGGAATGGCCCCATCGAGCAGGCCTCGGTCACCGCTGATCGTGATCGAGAGGTCTGACGGTCCCGAGGAGCGCAGAGCAAACGAGTCCCCGTCCACCATCAGATCCGTTGAGATCGAGGTGAGCAATCTTCTGACCAAACCCATGTCTCGAAGGTTAATATGCAGGTCGTCTACGAAGATGAGCCAGGTAACCGGTGCATCGGAGTCGAGGCGCTCACGTGAGGACGCGAGGCTTCCCGCAAGCACGAGGGCGCCAAACAGGAACAGTCGGGCGGTTCTCAAATCGACCACTCCGTTTTGACGCACGAAACCAGCGCCTGGCGGTTCGTGCGGGTCATTCCCACTACACGAAAAGACTCGATGCGAGACGCATACAACAGGACGTCGCGTTCGGCTCGGCAGGACCAGATTTCCTCGGCGACGGAATGCCGAATTGGAGTGTCGGGGCCCTCGGCTCATTCTAATCGCACTTGACGCGGGCCCGCATGCGAACCGCACGCCGGAGTGTTACCCGTTTTGTTTCTCCGCACAATCGAGCGTCAAACGGCGAAGCACGATGCCTGGAAGGCAAAATCGACTATCTGCTGGTAACTCCTCTCAAAACACTCAGTTTGGGCTGGCCCGCGTTCGGTCGCTCCGTTACCGTTGAGATCGTCGTCCTGCACACGCTTCTCTGTTCGCATGACTCAGGCCGTATAATGCGCTCTGGTTTTTGAGGAGGATCGATGCCGCCATCGTTCCCCGGTGGTCCGTACCGCGAAATTCCGATCGGCAACGGCGTCACGGCGCCGTGGTTCATCGTCCCCTTCGACAAGGAAGGTGTCTGCACCGCGCCGGTCACACGTGCGACGCTGGTCGCCGAAGTCCGCTCCGGCAAATACACCAACATCTTCATCTTTTCGCACGGATGGAATAACGACTGGGAAACGGCGAGCGCCCGGTACGATCACTTCATCGACGGCTACATGAAGCAGCGCGCCAGCTACCGCCTGCCCATGCCGGACACGTACAGGCCGCTGCTGGTCGGCATTATCTGGCCTAGCACGGCCCTCGTGCTGCCGTCGGAGCAGCCACCCAGGTTCGCCGGGGCCGCCGATCCGCAGCGCGACGCCGCGGCTGCGCAGGAAGAACGGGAGCTGCAGGAAGTCGCCGCGGCGGTCGCACCCGCCGAGCGCGACGCGCTCTATCGTCTCGCGCGTAAAGCGAGCCCGCTGACACGCGATGAAGCGCTGCAACTGGCGCGCATCGTCGCGCCGGTCTACGACAGCGCCGAGCATAGCCAGGAAGAGACACAGCCGGCGACCGCCCCGCAGGCGACCGATCCCGAGGCGCTTGTCGAAACCTGGATCGCGGCGGCCCGCCAGGGCGAGAGCGTCGCTGTCGACGACGACGGATTTTTTACAGAAGCGTCGGCGGCCGCGCTGCCGGGGGCTGCACCGGCGGCCGCGGGCATATTGGACGCACTCGATCCCCGCAAGATCCTGCGCCTCATAACCCTCTACCAGATGAAGGACCGCGCCGGCGTCGTAGGCACGCGCGGCGTCGGGCCGCTGTTGCATGACGTGCTGCGCAGCAAGCCGGCCGCAACACGTGTACATCTGCTCGGGCACTCGTACGGCGGTAAGGTGGTCCTCTCGGCGGTCCACGCTCTGCCTGGCGGAGCACCGACGGTGCAATCGGTCCTGCTGCTCGAGCCCGCCGTGAACGCGTGGTGCTTTGCTCCCGATGTTGACGGCGGCGGCTACCCGGGCGGCTACCATGACGTGCTCGATCGCGTCGAGGGTGGGATCTTCACCACCTTCACCAAAGATGATGTGCCGTTGCGGCGTGTCTTTCACCTCGCCGTGCGGCGGCCGAGCGATCTCGGCGAGCTGAAGGTGGCGGCCGGCATCCGTCCTGATCCCCCGAGCGTCTACGCGGCGCTGGGCGGCTTCGGTCCCGCGGGGCTCGACGACGCCACGTGCGAGTTTCTTCGCATCAAAGTAGTTTTGGACCACTACAAGGTAAACCGGCAAATCAAAGTCCTGGCCCTCAACGCCGACGACGTGATCACCGGGCACGGCGACATCAGCAACCCGTCAACATGGTGGGCCCTCTACAACCAGGTGAACCCATGATCCGCGAGCAGGTACGCAATGACGTCGCGATGACCACACTCTCGCTGCGCATGGGCCGCCCTGCGGGACCGCCGCTCCAGGCCGGCGGCGACGAGATTCTCGCCGAGCTCCGTGTCGCCGGGCGAGCGATCCCGTTGCGCTCGCTGGATCCACGCGCGGTGGGCCTTCCGCGCACGTTCGATGCTGCGCGAAAGTACGTCTACGAGGATCCATCGTTCACACTGCCCTCCGAGTGGCTTGAAGGGCTGGGCGATCTGCTCGCCCGACGGACGAATCCGTCGGCACCCATCTGGCTCGAGCTCGCGTCGCCGAGCGGCAACCTCGTTCTCGTCCCGTGGGAGCGCCTGCTGGCGCTACGCGCGGGGGTGCCGATTTTCCGGCTCCCATATTCTCCGGTGCAGACCGTCGCCAATGTTCAGACGCTCGACGTCGTGCTCTGCGCGAGTTCGCCGGTGGCGAAGGAAGGAATCGATCTGGGGCGCGTGATCTCGGAACTGATCCGCAGCGCGTTCGAAACGCTCACGGCTCAGCAGCGCATAACAGTACACGTTTTTTGCGACGCCGCAGTCGTCGACGAGATCATCGGCCAGCAGCACCAGTTATTGGCGACATTCCCTCGCCATCGAATCGACATCCACGACCCTCGGCAGACGCCGCCGGGACTTTTCGATCTGCCAGTGTTCGTACCGTCGGACGGCAGTCCGCTCCCGGAAACATCCGCCGAGACCCCGGCGGCCGACAGCCCGTGGCTCCGGTGGATCGCGCAGACTCTCGGCGACATCGGCGTCGACGGCGTCCACTTCATCGGTCACAGTTACCTGTCCCTTGGCAACGGCCTGCTCGCGCTGGCGGAATCTCCCACCCGCAACAGCGAGACGCGTTGGGCTCGCTTTATTTCGCCGGGCGAGATCGCCCAATTCCTGGCACGCGTTGGCGCGTGGTATGTCGGCTTCAGCACTCCCGCGAGGAACTACTCGCCGATGGGACTGCGGCTGCTGGCCGACCAGGTGGCGCGGCTGCACGTCGGGCCGGTCCTCGTCCATGACGCGACAGAAATCGACGCCCTGTTCGGTGCAGCGCTGCAGCTCGTCGTCGATCCCTCAGCCTACGAGGCCTATCGCGCGGCGTGGCCCCAATCGCAGGCATGGCCGACCTTCTACTGCGACCCGACACGGACCGGCTCTGTGGAGGCGATGGAGCTCGCCAATCTGGTGAGCTACCAGCTGACGGAGCGAACGTTGCTCGGCGGACCGGGGGGCGCCCGCATCCTGAGTGGGGAGCCCGTCCCGACCTGGCTGGCCGCGGCGCAGCGCGGCCTCGAGCGGTCGAACGCCGAACTGCTGCAGACCCGTACCACCGAACACAGCCCGACGCAGAAGGCCGCTCAGGCTGGCGTCGAAGCGGCATTGAAGTTCATCACCTCGATCATCGACAAAAACATGTAACCCGCGAAGAGAGCGCGGGAGCCCTGGGGAGCGGCATGACACCAATCGTCGTCCAGGTGACACACGATCTTGACGAGCGCGAGTACCTGTCGGTCAACAGCCGCGTGTCGCGTGCGAGCGTGCTGGTGCCGCTCACGTGCACCCCCAACGCAGAGCCGTTCAGTAGTATCGCGGTCGGTCAGTTGCGGCCGGAGCTGGTCCGCGACGCCGGTGCTCAGCTCTACGCCAATGTCATGAAGCACCCGGCCGTCCGCGACCTGCTCACGGCCGCCGCCATTCAGGACCCGGCAGGCACCGTGCCGTTCTACATCGAGCTGAAATCAGATCGCGCCGAGAATTTGCCGTGGGAGGCCTTGTTCGACCCGGGGCCCGATCAAGGCTTCTTCGCTCTAGCTCGTCGGCCGATAGGCCGCCTCGTCGAGTCGCTGCGTCCATCGCTTGACGTGCAGCGGCCGCTGCCGGATCCGATTCGGATCCTGGCGGTCATTTCCGCGGCGGGAATTCCCGCCGCCGACATGCTCGAAGAATGGAACCGCCTGACCGGCGCGCTCAGGGCCGCCAAACTGAAATTTGTGGTGCACGTCATCACGGGACTGACGGAGTTGAACACAGCGGTGCTGGCGTTCGTCGACCCGGACATTACCGCGACTGTAGAGATGATCGATGACGACCGGAGTCGGCTGCTGGCACGCATCGCCCACTTTGCGCCGCAGGTTCTCCATTTTTTTTGCCATGGTCGCAGTAACCAGGACGGCAGCAACCTGCTGATCGCCACCCGCGCGGACATCGTCGAAGGCACCGGCGGCTCGATCGCGCTCGAGGAGGCCGATTTCGAACCCGCCGATATGCGCCAGCCGCTGTGGGCAGCGGTGTTGAACTGCTGTGAGCTGGCCGCAGCCCCCGGCGAACAGCTGCAGTCGCTTGCGCGCTCGCTGGTGCGCGTCGGGGTCCCGGCCGTGATCGCGATGCGCGAACCAATCGCGACGTGGGTGGCGCACACGTTTACCGAATGCTTCTACCGCTCGTTGTTCGAGCGCGTCGGCGCCATCCTGGCCACCGGAGATCAGCCGCCCCAGGGCGACATTGAGTGGGCGAGCGTGCTCTCGACCGCACGCGGGAAACTGGTCGCATCGCGGGCGCCCGCCGGTACGGCGCCCTCGCGCGCTGCCCGCGAACTGAAAGAGTGGATCCTTCCTGCCCTGTACGCGCGGACGCCGCAGCTGCGGGTCCTTCGTGTCGATGACGAAGCGCGCCGCGTCGAGATCCACACCTTGGAGACGTTCCTTGCCCAGCTGGGCCGCGCGCCGGCCTCCGTTCGCGATTCCATCCAGCAACAGATCGACATGCTGCGGCGGCAGCTACAGGCATAGCACGCATGTCGCTCCCACCTCAGCTCATGATCGACGGCTGGATCGGGCGCACGCCCACTGCCGCCCTGTCGTCCGACGGGCTGAAGTGGTCGCTGCAGCGGCGCCTCAGCAACGTGTTCGAGCTGCTCGCGCCGCCGCCACCCGTGCCACCGGAGAACTGGCGCCACCCCTCCGTCGGATGGGGACTTGTGCTGGCGGAGCCGACCGGCGCCAACGCTTTGTCCAATGCGGCATTGGCGACGGCTGACGAACAACCCATGGCGATCCGGCGACTCGTCGCCGGCCGACAGTTCAACGGCGAGCCGGCGCCAGTGTTTCGCTACAAGGCCGACGCGGCGCAGCCGTTCATCACCCTCCAGAACTATCGCACCGCGAAACCCGTGACCATTGGCGGCGGCAGGCAGGGCGTCGCGGCCGGCGCGCTGCCCGCATACCTGCTGATTTACGGGACCCCCTCCCAGGTGCCCTGGCAGCTTCAATACGTTCTCAACGCGCATTGCGCAGTCGGCCGGCTCGACCTGACGCCTGAGGAGGGGCTCGATCACTACGTCGATGCGCTGCTGAACGATTGGCAGGACGCCAGGGCCGATGCCACGCGGACGACAATCTGGAGTGTCGACTTCGGCGCAGATGACATAACTCATCTGATGCGCACGGCCGTCGGCAAGAAGATCGCCGACAAATACAGCGCCGACGCCGAGATGAAGGACAAGGTCACTTTTATCGACGGCGCGGCCGTCCACGCGACGGCACCGGATCTGATCGGCGGGCTTCGCACGGGCTGGACGAGCGCCGCTGGCCGTGGCCCCGGGGTCATCGTCACCACCAGCCATGGCCAGACGGACCCCGCGCTCGCCGGCGATGCGCTGCAAACGCAACTCGGGCTCCCGATCGACAGCGCCGGCGCGGTGGTCGAGCCCGACACCTTGTTCGACGGCGGCTGGCAGCCGGACGGCGCCGTCTGGTACGCACACGCCTGCTGCTCCGGCGGCAGCGATCAGCTCAGTCTCTACGCAGGGCTCGTCGAGGAGAACTCGCCGATTGGATCGGTCCTGCGTGCGGTGACGAGCACCGCAACGCAGTTCGGCGCGCGGACTGCGCCGCTGCCACGTCGGCTGCTCGGCGCCGAGCGGCCCGCGCGCGCCTTTATCGGCCACGTCGAGCCGACGTTCGACTGGACGCTGCGCAATCGATGGTCGGGACAGTACCTGACGGATTCGCTGACCAATGCGATGTACGAGGGGTTGTACCGCCGCCAGCCGGTCGGGTTGGCGTTCCGCGAGTGGTACAAACGCATCGGCGTGTTGAGCGTGCAGTTCGATGCGTTGCGGCGCGCTTTCAATCAGTCGGACGCCGTCGAAGGCGATCTGCTCTTCTGCCAGCTCGCGCAGCGTGATGTCCAGAGCATGGTCATCCTCGGCGACCCGACAGTGTCGCTGCCGCGTTAGCGGTTGCAGGCGACGCCCCCCTCTGCCCGGGACGCGGTTCCGTCTTCCAGCCGTTTCATCCGCGCGCGTCATGGGCCCGCTTGTCCACCAGGCTGCGAAGGACCCAGTCAGCAGCAGCTACTCGACCCATCGAAGATATTTCTGGAAGACGAAGTGACCGGCGACTCCGTTTCGCTGAGCGACAGCGAGTATCTAAACCGTAGATCTCTTGCGCGGCCACTGTCGTCAGCTGGATCCGCAAGCAGCCGAGACGGGACGACCAGCGCTCAAAGAGCACAATGGGACCCTCAGCTCCGCACAACGAGGGACGTGAGCGATCAAGCCCAGTCGTGGAACTTCGAACGCTATGATGTGTCCGATCAGCCGGACACTTCAGCGACCTGTGCTGCACTCCACAGATTCAACGGGCAAGTCGCCCGAACGACGCACTACACGCGCCCACCCGATGTCCTTGTATACCGGGGCAGGGGCGCGCCGTTGAGCCATTGTACCAAAATGTGATTCAAACCATTGACGTGCGTACGTCACGCTTGTTTCGTCCTCATCGACAAGAATGCTCGCAGCAGACGCAAGTGCCGCTCGTAGAACCTGTGACGAGCAGTTGTGTGGGCCTGTCAGACGAAAATCCGTCGCGGTGGCGTTTACGACAGACTCGAGGGTCACATGTGCGTCAATTTCTTGCTTGTGGTCACTCTCCCAGTCATCCCACTCCTGTGGTCTGCTGGGACCCCTAGACCGCAGAACCGACACTAGTCGATCGAAACCGAAGCGCCACACGACGCAGTCGCCGACTGAAGCATAGTGTCGGTTCGTCTTGGGGAGGAATCGCCATAAGTCAAAAGGACCGACTCTTCCATCATCGCGGGTAAGGTCTGCGAGTACATGGTCGCGCTGCTGATCGAGGAGGGTGCTGGTCGCGTCCGTGACGGACTCATAGTCGATGAAATAAGTGAGGCCTCGGCGCGTCTCCTGTCTAAACACTCCTGCGTCTGCGACACGTTCTGGGTGTGCGTCGATCAGGAAGACGAAGCAACCGCTGGCCGGCGCACTCTTTGGAGCATAGTCTACGTACGCTTCTGCCGCGTCAGCGATTGTATGCCAGCCGAGGTTATCGGAGGGACCGCCATCGTACACGTGTAGGTACATCGGCGGCAGCGCCGTCAGTTGCGTCGGGTACGCGCCCGTCAGGAGCTGTCGCGCCATTCCTCGCAGGGGTCCAGCGCTCTGAAATACGCGCGCCGCGCTGAGTTGTGCCCGTTGTTGAGAAGAAAACCCGGCTGCGTCCAAATGCCCAGGAGCGAACAGGGCGACCTCCTGGGCAGCGGCAAGGTCGTCGATGACCCAATTCAATGCTCCCACGAGTACCTGAGGGTCATCGACTGCGTGCGACGGCGCAGGCCAGACACCGTCCTTCTCCAAAACAGTTCTTAGGTAGATGGATAACTCGTCGTTGCCGTGCCCCCACTGCTGAGCGAGGCCGGGCGGATCGAGAATGTCTTCTGCAGAAAATGGAAAATCTTCCGAATAATCCCGTAGGGATTGCTGATTCAGCAGCCCAGGAAATGCGGCGGACGCAGCCACCGCGCTGGCGATACGATAGCTGCCGAGTTCCGATCCGATTCCGGCGAAAGAGACGTCAGTAAACACGAACGCATTGTTCGATCCCGCCACGCTCGCATTGAGAAAGAGGTGGGGCACGCGTGCGCCATCATGATGCGACTCGTTAAATGCGCTGAAGGTGGCACCTTGAAAGATCCGCCGATCGAGCACATCTGCCAATAGATCGGTTCGATTATAAGCCGTGCCCAACATACGCATGAACGTGGCTGGTTTGAAGACGTCCGTGATCAAGTCTTGGTGAAAGTCGAGAGCCATCGCATCTCGAATGGCCGACATCGGCCATCGCATCGGATCGTGTTTGGAGAGCGCAAAGTAAGCGGCCGGTAGGGATCCTCCGGACACCGAAGAGATCGCCGTCACATGTTCCAAGAAACCCAGTTCGGAGAGGGCACTCAGGACCTCGGAGGCGAACACTGCCGCCCGACTTCCCCCTCCAGAAATCGCCACGCCGACGAAGACATTGCGACGGCTGTCGAGCAAATTGTAATGATCGTCGAAGAAGAGGCTGGCTGACGGAACCGCCGGAACACGCCGCGATGTTCGCGGTTGGTTGACCGCCACCGCAATCCGCCCCACTCCCGAGGCAGAGAGAATCACAATCGCTCCGACCACAGAGAGCAGCGACATTGTAGAGAAGCCCAGTGCGAGCGCCAACGCGTGAAAAACCCGCCGAACGGCCCTCGTTGATGCCGCAACGTATGCGCGTCCTCTCAAGCCAGCCACCGTCAGTCCTTTCGAAGGCAGCTGCAAGGTGAGCATCGTGCTCGGACACCGCAGCTAAACGTGGGTACAGAAACTCGAAACTCGTCCCGTTCAAAAGAGACGGAGCGGTCCGTGCGTACGTTCCGCAGAGAGTGGCCCGGCGGTGAGCCGTCGACCTTACACTCCAAAGGGCAATGCGATTCGTGCACACGCCTACTTAATCTTGACCTCGCGCAGCGTACGACCATCAAGCGCGGCTGTCGCAGTCGCATGCGCGAAGAGTGCGTTCAAGTCTTCGAACATTTCACGTTCCTCGCGGAACGTTTTAGGCGCGGCGAGGCCGAATGTAAGCAGGACCCGGACGCGGTACAGATCGATGCACCTGATGATGCTGTCCGATACGCCGGAAAACGCGAACACGGCTGCGTCGTACGATCCAACCGCAAATCCAGCGAACACAGCAGAGCATACCAGGCCCCACCAATCAGCGCTGCTCCGAATGCTGGTGGCAATCGCGCTGACGCCAACCGCGATGCTCGTGATCGAAAACGCGACACACAGGTTGACGAAGGTTTCAACGCCCAGCTGCGCGTCGATTACCTCCTGCCGCTCGGCCTGTCCGAGGACGCCCCACAGCCTGCTCCACAGTGCCATCGTTCCAATGCCGTACCGTGGAAGGGCGTAGTCGTCAAGCGCCGCAACACGGTTCCCGAGCCGAGTTGGCGCGAGTGCGTCCTCGCGATCGGGCTGGTTGCTGTTCTCGCGCGCAGTCTCACTGGAACGCCGCGCGAGGTTAGCTCGTACATGCTCGAGGACTGTTCGTGGCGCATTCTCCCTATATAGCGCAATCCACTCATCCGCTTCAGGCCCGCGCTGGTCTTCAGGCAGACGGAGGAACCCGTCTGCGCCCTTCAGAATCCGATTGACGTCAGTATTATCTCCAACGGGCCACACTGGATCTGAGCTGACGACAACGGCGACTTCGCGGACATACCGTCGCGCGCCTTCCGACGCCTCGAGCGCTGTCCGTAAGATAGGCGCATCAACTGATGGACTTGCATTGGCGGGGGCACTGTGGGGTTCTTGTTGAGCAGCGTTGCGTCGGCCTAAATGCCGCCAGGAACTAGGTCGCAGATGGATACGTGCATCAGCCGCCGACGCGTCTCCCAGGGCGTTCGCCGCGTTCTCCGCCCGCTGGTGTGGCTGCTGATTGGCTGTCGGCTCGGGGATTCCAGGAGCCATTGTCAGCGTTCCTCCGCCGGACGCCGAAATCGATACTTTTAAGACGCGACCCGGAAGTTGGGGAAGAATCACGTCCCCGTCGCCCAGTGCCGCTCCCTCGTTCTTCTTCACCAACGCCACCAGCGTGTTCAGAAACTCTGCGATAGTGGTAAAGGCTGCATCGTCGGCATCCAACCGTCGCCGTCCTGCCCAATAGTGCATCGCTTGAATCGCGATGAGGCCTCGTCGCCACGGTGCCAAGACTGACCCCGGCACCTCTTGACACATTCGCAGAAATGCGCCCCTGCCGCCGTAGAGTACCGCCCCAACGGCCGCGATCAATGCAACCTCAACAACAGTCGATGATGGGACTCCGTGGGTGTCGATCGTGAGCGCCGCCTTCGCGCTTTTGCGAAGAGTCTCCACTGAATCGAAAGTGTAGATTTGCCAGCCGACAAAGATTGTCAGCGACGGCACTACGCCGACGAGCAGGTACGCGCGCGTGATCGCCGAGCGTGCTTCCGCAAGCAGCGCATCAAGGATCGAGGCGCCCATGTCTCAACGATGATTTCGGCAGGGCACAGCACCAAAAGTGAAATGCCGCCCTATGCTCCCAGGCGGCCCACCGGGACAGACCACCGGTGATGGCGTGGCAAAGTTGAGCCACTCGTGCAGATGGTCTCGAACCGGTTGCCGCCGTTGTTCCGTAAGGATATCAACGGCCTCGGCAAAGGACTGCGGCCGCCGTTGCATGTAAATGGTGACTTGGCCGGCTATCCAGGGAGGAAACACATAGCCGCGAACCGTATCGGTGTCATCGACGACCTCGACCACGTCGGCATCAGTGGCGATGACATGTGCCGCGAGATCCTTCGCGTGCCGTGTAGTCGACACTACGAGCACTCGTCCTGCCGATAGAGCGTCATTGACGATTCGCTTGAGAGCGGGATTCAAAGGTGCGCGATACGCAAGATCCCACGCCGTAATCGCTGGCGAACCTCCCGGTACTTGTGCCGCATCGAGGTCCTCCACGCCAACACTCATTTGGAGCCTCCGCTAATCGGTGTAATCTGCTTGAGCGCCGTAAAGATCTTCTGGTCGCGTACCGCGAGCGGCTCACCAGAGATTGCCGGGATGTCGTCGTCCTCGACCGGCGCGATCAGCGCAAGGTCGCCGTTTTCAGAGGACTCCTCAGGGCGGTATGCGTTCTGCAACGTAGTGCCGAAGCTCACTCGGCGCGTGACCGTCGTTGCTTGGATCAGACGCTGATTAATCGTAATTACGGCCATAATTGCCAACTCGAATTGCGCCGAATCTCCGCGATGTGCCAGTCGCGCTCGTGCGAAGCCGCCCGACTGAAGCTTACGAGTCTCTCTGCGAATCGATTCACGCCGTACATGACCAGAAACCACCGACGAGTGCAGATGGCCTTGAGCCTTGGCGGAGAAGGCTGTCATGCCTGATTCAAACTGGCGATGGCGCCGGATTATGCCACAGCGCTGAGGGATTGTGGTCGGGCAAGTGCGCGTCGGGCCAAAATACGACCTGCTACTCGACGCTCGCAGCTTGCTAAGGACAGAGGAGGACACGTGTAGACAGGTGATCCCGATGGCGTGCCGCGGGCCCGCGCTTCGTGAGTCAGTGTGTAATCTGATTGTCTTTCATGAACCGCACCCGCCGCCGCCCCGGTCGGAGAACATGATGGTGTTTGCACTCGGCGCCTCACGACGTAATTCCACTTCTTGGCCGCCTGCTCTAAGTGGGTGGCCGCTGATCCAGGCGGGAGGCCTAGCTGGGCGATCAACCTCCGTGAATACCATCGCCTGGGTGTTGTCACCGGAGGGTCGGCCGCCTAGCCACGACTCCAAGATGGACAGACAGTCGTTGTCATCGAACGCGGCTGCTGGGTTCGCCGACGGATCGGTTGCGTCGGTTTCCATCGGGCCCAGCCGCGAAACCGCCGTCTTGATCTTCGTGGCGGCGGGCCAAGGGCTGCGGGAAGGTTCCCATCTTGCCGATTCGGGTCGTAGGTCGCGGGCGTGATGCCGAGGAGGTCCGTCGGGAGCTGCAAAATCAGCAATGCCGCGCGGCGCGACGATGAAGGTCCGGTCCCTGCCAAGTCCGCCGATGAACAGACCGAGCTCGAAAACCACGTTGTCGCGCGGCACGCGGCGAACTTCCTTGCGGATCTCGGCGAGGTCGTCCGCGGCCAGGACGAACGCCCCAAAATCCGTTTCGCTGATCGCCTCCAGCAGAGACGACAACGTGGATGCCGAAAAATCGAATATCCCTTGATTCCACACCCTGACTTCGATGTGGTACTCGAGGTTCTCTCGTAGCGCGTGCGCTACGGCAAGGCTCCCGGTCGACGACCCGACAAAGTGCCGGGGTTTGTTCTGTTCCATCTATTTCGTCCACCGAACAGCAGGGCCGAGGCGATGGCCCTCCCCTCTCCAATTCTAGTGCTCTGCGGCGGGTTCGGATCGTTCGCGCAGGAATCGTTGCTCTGAATCTGCCCGTAGCGCCCGTCCGTCACGAGATCGACCCCGCCCCTCTTGTCTCGGCTCTTCCGAGCGACGCCTGCGGCC
>Ga0170475_126797646_pt1 | contig 16294 bp, 15 predicted proteins | sample Soicark_Litter_5_FD_111474 | JGI IMG/M metagenome (GOLD analysis project Ga0170475, IMG submission 111474) | Avena fatua rhizosphere microbial communities from Hopland, California, USA. Combined Assembly of 48 SPs
GTTGCGGCAGAATGTCGGCATGACGCAGGGGTCAACCGACGCACGATGGCCGAGACTGCTGTCCCTGGCCGTGCATGAATTCAGGACTCCGATGACCGTAGTGGCCGGATATATACGGATGCTTCTGAAGGAGCGCGCCGGCCCGCTCAGCGAAGACCAGCGGAAGTTGCTGCAGGAGGCCGAGAAATCCTGCGGACGCCTGTCCGGGCTCATTGCCGAGATGAGCGATCTCGCCAATCTCGAAGCAGGCACCACCCAGGTCGCCAAAGCCCCGCTCGACATACACGCGGTATTGACCGAAGCGGTTGCCATGCTGCCGGAAATGACCGATCGCGGCGTGCGCGTGGAGCTGCTGGGAGAAGCCGGACCGGTTCCAGCGATGGGTGACGCAACCAGGCTCCGCAACGCGGTGACCGCGATCATCGCCTGTCTGCGCCGCGAGCTGGTCACGAGCGATGTACTTCTCATCAAGTACTGGGTCAGAACAGCCGGAAGCGAGTCGACCTGCGTCATAGCGATCGCGGATGCCGAAGGGCTCGCAAAACTCGAAGCCGCCGCCGCAACGGATCTTGGATTGTTCGACGAGTGGCGAGGCGGCTGCGGCCTGAGCCTGGCGATCGCGCGGCGGACCGTGTCAGCTCACGGCGGCAGTCTGTGGTCCCCCGCCGATGGGTCCAAAGTCGCGGCCGTTCTGCATCTGCCGCTGCCGAGCTGAAAAGGCCTGGCGATCAACCGACGTTATCGGTGTCGCTTCGCCGAACTGCGGCAGCGATCGCGATCAACGCGCCGCCAATGAGGAGAAGGCGCGACGGATCTTGAAGACCGGCGCGCTGGCGCTCTGGGGGGGGCGTTTGTTCAGCAGAGCGCGGCTCAGCAGCAACGACTGCAGGGGTGGATGGAGCGGAGATCTTCCACGGAGTAGAGATTCCGGTCAAACCGACGAACAGTACCGCAAGCATCCGGGCGTTCGTAGCACGGCTCCGGATTTTCAGGTGCCGCGAACCTTCTCGCATCGTTATTCTGTGACTCTCGGGATTCACACAATGCAGAAGTTCAAGGGCTGTGCCCATCCGCTTCAGGGTGGAGCTCGTGCGGGCGCGATTCGAAAAGAGCAACGGTGTGCCGCTTTCAAGGAAACTATTGCTCAAGCTCGTGTCGACGATGGGGATTGGCGCCCGCAGAGGTACGAATTTTGAATTCGGCTGGGATGCTAAGCTTTTAAGCGTCCGTCCGTTAAGTTGCCCGACAGGTCACAGGGAGTTAGATGAAAAAACCGTACGTCGCGATCGTAGATGACGACGCAGGATTTGGCGCATACCTGAGAACCTTTCTCTCATTGCGCGGCTACGAAGCGCGCTGTTATACCCGCGGCGACGAGCTCCTCGCCGCGATGAAGCAGATGGAAGCGCCCGACGTCGTGTTGCTCGACGTGATGATGCCCGGCCTCGACGGCATCGCCACCCTTCGTGCTCTGAAGGCGTCCAGACCCGAGGCGCAGGTGATCATGCTCTCCGGTCGCAACCACGTGTCAACGATCGTCGAAGCCGTCCGTCTCGGGGCGGCCGATTACGTCGTGAAACCGGACGATCCCGAGGGCCTGGGAGAAATTGCGCTCGATGTCGCAATCAAGAACGCCATCGAGAAGAATCGGCTGGTTGCCGAACTGAGTGAGCTGCGGCAGCAACTCAGTGATGATGAAGATCGAACCGCCTGGGGCAACAGCGAGAAGATGCGCGGGATCGCCACCGTCATCGAGCAGGTCTCAGACAGTGACGTGACCGTTCTGGTCCGCGGGGAGAGCGGCGTCGGAAAAGAACTGGTCGCGCGCGCGATTCACCAGCGTTCCACGCGGCGCAACCGTCCGTTCGTGAAGGTCAACTGCGCCGCGCTGCCGGCGGAGCTTCTCGAGAGCGAACTCTTCGGCCACGAGCGTGGGGCGTTCACCGGTGCGGCAACCACGCGCATCGGCAAATTCGAGCAGGCCGACGGTGGCACGTTGATGCTCGATGAGATCGGCGAAATGAAGCCGGCCTTACAGGCGAAGATGCTGCACGTCCTTCAGGACGCCGAATTCACCAAGCTCGGAAGCAACAAGCGGATCAACGTGGATGTACGGGTCGTCGCTGCCACCAATCGCGACCTCGAGGCCATGATGCTCAGCGGCGAGTTCCGCGAGGACCTCTATTATCGGCTCAAGGTCATCGAACTCACGGTGCCCGCGTTGCGCGAGCGCCGGGACGAAATCGCGACCCTCACCGATTTCTTCGTCGCGAGGTATTCGCGAAAGTACAACCGGCCGCTGCGTCCGATTTCCGATGAGCTGCGCAGCCTGTTCTCGATCTACGAGTGGCCCGGCAATATCCGTGAGCTCGAAAACATGATCAAGCGCGTCGTCATTCTGCAGGACGAGCAACTCGTGATACGCGAGATCGAACGGAACCTTCACCGCACGGTCGGTGCGCCATCGGCCGCCGGGGTGGCCGTCGCTGCTGCGGCTGCGGCTGCGGCGGGCGCCGGCAGCGTAGCCGTGCCCGTGGGCATCGGAGATCCAAGCCGAATGAGCTTTCCTCCCCCGGCCGTACCCGACATCCCGGACCTCCCGGAACCGGAGCCGGCGGACGCGTCAGGCGGATCGCTCGCCCAAGTCGCCAAGGCCGCATCGATGAAGGCTGAGCGGGCAGCAATCGAACAGACCCTTCGCCAGGTCCATTGGAACCGGCGCAAGGCTGCCCAGAATCTCGGCGTCAGCTATAAAACCCTCCTCAATAAGATCAAAGAGTGCGGAATCAGCCGAGTCTGATTCCGCAATCCGGTCGTTTTCTTTTCTCACTCTGGGCATTCGCGTCGCCACTCTGAGTTGTTGCTAATCGGGCAGTCGTCCCCGACTTCCGCGAGCGAACCGTTTACACAACAACGCGAAACATTTGCTCCTCTGGCATTCGCCTTGCTCAACTGCAGCACGTGAAGCTCGCAGACTCTTCGGCGGCAAGGGCGCATGCCCGCGAAACCCCTTCCGTCGGCCAGCTGCTCGGTACCAGCGAGCAAATGAACGAGGTACGCGACCTCATCCACAGGGTCGCGGATACCGACGTCACTGTTCTCGTCCGCGGTGAGAGTGGAACAGGCAAGGAACTCGTTGCCCGGGCACTTCATCGCTCCTCGCCCAGGCGCGATCGCACGTTCGTCAAGGTCAACTGTGCCGCGCTGCCGTCTGAACTCCTCGAGTCGGAATTGTTCGGCTTCGAGCGCGGCGCGTTTACCGGCGCGATCCAGCAGAAGCCGGGGAAGTTCGAATTCGCCAGCCAGGGCACGATGTTCCTCGACGAGATCAGCGAGATGCACACGTCCCTGCAGGCCAAGCTGCTTCAGGTGCTGCAGGAGGGTGAGTTCTCGCGGCTCGGTGGACGCGAAGATGTGCGGGTCGACGTCCGTATCGTCGCCGCAACGAACCGTGATCTCGAGACGGCGGTGGCGAACGGCACCTTCAGGGAAGACCTCTTCTTCAGGCTGAATGTCGTCTGCATCACGCTTCCGCCGCTGCGGCAGCGTCGCGACGAGATCCCGGTACTCACGGATCTTTTTCTTCGGCACTACGCCGAGCACTACAACCGGCCGCACATCACACTCAACGAAGCGACGATGTCGCTGTTCCAGCAGTATCAGTGGCCCGGTAACGTCCGCGAGCTCGAGAATCTGATCAAGCGCGCGGTCGTGCTCGGCGACGATGAATCGATTCGGCGCGAACTGACAGCCTCTCTCGCGGGGCGCACTGCCGTCCCGAGCCCCATACCTCTTCTTCAGTGGCCCGTGGCTCCGCCAGCATCTGCGCCGCCGACACCCTCGCGGCCCCCGGAGCTGGCCCCGGTCAGTGCGCCTGAACCGGCTCCCGTGGCAACCGGCTCGTTGAAAGACATCGCGCGGCAGGCCGCACGTAATGCCGAGCGCGATCTGATTTCCCGTACCCTGCAGCAAACCCGCTGGAACCGTCGCGAAGCGGCATCGATCCTGGGCATCAGCTACAAAGCACTGCTCTACAAGATCAAGGACGCGGAGCTGGACAAGACCCCGTGATGTGCCCCGATCCGTTTCTGGAAGATGACTTTCGCGTGCTGACTCCCGAGGCGTTCGGCGTCATCCTGACGAACGAGCTCAAGCGAGCCGTGCGCTCTCAGAGCTACCTGACGCTGTTGCTCGTCGAACCGACATTGAGGGAGTCACCCGATGCTCCCACGAGCGAGAGTCTTGGTGCCGACCGGCCGGAGGATCGAAGCGAGGCGGTGCGGCAGATCGCCAGACTCGTCAGCCGGGAGGTGCGTGAGACCGACCTGCTCTCCCAGACGGAGCAGTCACAGCTCTCCGTCGTTCTGCTCGATGCCGACCTCCAGAACTCTCTCCGTGTCGTCGATCGTTTCATGGCGCGGCTGGAGCACTACCAGTTCTCTCGTCCACTGGCCATCGGCGTGGGCGCCGCCTCCTGCCCCACTCACGGTGCCGATGCGGAGACTCTTCGCCGGTCCGCCAAGGCGCGAACCGTGCACCACCAGCGTGACGTCGACTCGACGCCTCGGCCTGACTCACGCCCCGGGTGGGATAAATCTTCGAACGCCCAATAGAGGTGATTGCGATGAAGTCAATCGTGTCCGTCTCGTTATCCGTTCTCATTCTGCTGAGCACGACCTCGGCCGTTGCGCAGACGCAGACGCGAACCGCGCCGCCACTGCCGCCGTCGGCCTCCAAGCCCGGCGCTCCGGCAAGTGCCGGCACCTCGCCGGATTACCGGATGGTCCCGGGCGACAAGTTGCGCATCGAGGTCTACAAGGATCAGCAGCTCTCGCAATCACTTCAGATCCGCCCTGACGGGAAAATCACTCTGCCGCTGATCGGCGACGTACCGGCTGCCGGGGCGACACCGCGGGAACTGGCAGGCACTTTGACAGAGCGTCTGAAGGAATATCTGACGGCGCCGGTGGTGACGGTCATCGTCGCCGAAGCTGTGCCACCGATGATCTATGTACTCGGCGAGGTGAACACACCAGGCGCCCAGCCGCTTTCGACCCCTGTGACCGTGCTGCAGGCGCTGTCGGTAGCTGGCGGATTCAAGGACTTTGCGAACCCCAAGAAGATCCGGATTCTTCGCAAGAAACCGGACGGCAGCATCCTGACGATCAATTTCAACTACAAGAGCGCGATCGAGAGCACCGCCGCGCCGATGATGCTGCAGGCCGGTGACACGGTCATCGTTCCCTGAGAGATACGCCCCATGACATCGACTGAAACCAACAGCAGGCAGGGTTACTGACATGAACGAGCGCAACATCAACCTCTTCGACTACCTCGCGATCCTGCGGCGGCGGATGATGTGGTTCATCGGCGGGTTCCTGCTGTGCGTGATCGTCGGCGGCGCAACTGCGCTATTGCTGCCGGCCACGTACCAAACGAGTACGACCATCGCGGTGCAGGCCCCTGCGGTGTCACTCAACCTCGTCCCCGGGCGGGCCGAGCTCAATCGCGACGAGCGGCTGCTCGCGATATCCCAGCAGCTCAAGAGTCAGACGGTGCTGGCCCGGGTTGCCCGCGAGGAACAGTTGATCGGCGACCGCTCGATCGAGCAGGTGACATCAGAGATTCTCGGCCACATGAATGTGCAGCCGACCAAGCCGATCGCGCAGGACGGCGAGCGGCAGGTGCTGAGCGCCTTCGACATCTTCTATACCGATGGCAATCCTGACCGGGCTCGGCGAATCGCGGATCGAATCGCCAACGTCTTCGTAGACGAACACTCGAAGAGCCGCGAGCTGCAGGCTGAAGAAACCTCCGAGTTCATCTCGCAGCAACTGCAGCAAAGCCAGCAGCGCATTTCGTCGCTCGAAGGACGGTTGAGAACGGCCAAGGAGCGATTCCAGGGCAAGCTGCCGGAACAGACGAGCGCCAACCTGCAGACGGTCGCGGGCATGCGTCAGCAGCTCGAGAACACCAGCAACAATCTGCGGTCGGAGCAGGATCGTCTCTCGTTGATCGAACGCCAGCTGCAGGCGTTGAAGCAGGGCTCCGCCGCCGTCGGTGTCGGTGCCGGCAATGGCGCCGCTGGCGCAGCCGCGGCCGCGTCGCCACAGCAGCGCGTCACCATCCTGCAACGGCAGCTCGCCGCCGCTCGCACGCAGTACAAGGACACGCACCCAGAGGTACAGGAACTCGAGCGTGAGTTGCAGATGGCGCGGCAGGAAGCGGCGGCGCTGAGCCAGCAGCCGGAGAGCACACGACAGGAGCTGCTCGCCGGCGACCCGATGTATCAGCAGGCGATGGAGGATCGCAACCTGACGCAGTTGCGGATTCGCAGCCTGCAGCGCACCGAATCGCAGCTGCAGCGCGACATCGTCCGCTACCAGGCGCAGATCGAGGCGTCACCGATGGTGGAGCAGGAGCTGAGCTCACTCCAGCGCGAGTACGACATGGAGCGCGAGAACAACAAGAACCTCTCCCAGAGGTACTCGGCCGCGCTCGAGCAGGAACAGATCGCCCGCAACCGCGGCGGCGAACGTTTCAGCGTGCTGTATCCGGCGGCTCTTCCCGGTGCGCCGATCAGCCCGAACCGTCTCAGGATCTTCCTCCTCTCGATCGGCGCCGGTTTCGGGCTCGGCCTTGCGCTCGTCATCGGACGTGACTACGCCGATCAGTCGATCCGCGACGCGCGCGCGGTCCAGGACGAATTCGACGTGCCGGTCCTTGCCGAGATTCCCCGGATCCACGCGTGACCTTTGCTTTTGGACAGATGAGGACTAGATCATGAGCCGCATTCATCGTGCTGTGGAGAAGGCCGACCGGGAAGGGTTGCTGACCTGGACGAAAGGGGATCACGGCGGCGCCGGGACGACCCTCCAGGAGCCGCCCCCAGCGCCTCCGGCGCAGCCGCGGGCCCGGGCGCCGCGTCCGCCGGCCTGGAATCCTCCCGCGCCCGATTCAACCTGGGATGTTCCGCCCGCGACCGTCGCGCCCAGTGTCAGCCTGAGCCCGATGTTCGTCGCGGCCACGGCCCCGGGGTCGGCTGCCGCAGAGCACTACCGGCTGCTGCGCACCCGCCTCGAAAGCAAAGAGAACGGCCGCCGCACGCAGTTGCTGCTCGTAACCAGTCCACGCATGGGTGACGGTAAGACGACGACGAGCGGCAATCTCGCGCTCACGATGTCGCAGGAGTTTCAGCAGCGGGTCGTGCTGATCGAAGCGGACCTGAGACGTCCCTCGCTCGGGGATCTCTTCGGTCTGCCGGCAGGGCCAGGTCTCGTAGACGTTCTGCTCGGAGGGGCGTCGCTCGAATCCGCGCTCGTTCAGATTCCCGGACAGCAGCTGTTCCTGCTGCCTGGCGGGATGGCCGCTCCGCGGTCCGCAGGGCTGCTCGAATCCTCGATGATGCAGCGCACCCTGGATACGCTGCGCGGTCGCTTCGAGCGGATCGTCATGGATGCTCCGCCGATCACGGTTGCCGACACCCATGTGCTGTCACGGATGGCCGACGGCATTCTTGTCGTTGTCCGGTCCGGGGTGACGCCCCGCAGCGCGGTCGAACGCGCTCTTGCTGAAACGGATACGACCAAGTTGCTGGGTATCGTTCTCAACGACTCCGACAGCGCCGACGATGCGGGATACGGGTATCCCGACGCGCCACGGGACAACGGCGGGCGGTAGCAGCGGCTATGCGGGTATTCAATCGGCACGTCTCACAGCGACACTTGACCGCGTTCACGGGCGAACTGCTCCTGATACTGGGGTCGATGTGGTTTGTCGCGTACCAGGGGCACGCCGGCAACCTGGCGGGTGCAATCGGCAAGGGGTCCGTCGTTGCAGCGGTGTGCCTGTTGTGCCTCTACTACAACGACCTGTACGACCTCACGGCCGTGCGGACCGGCCGCGAGATGGTGATTCGCCTGCTGCAGGCGATCGGGACCGCGATCATCCTGATCGCACTTCTTTATCTAGCGGTGCCATGGCTGGTGGTAGAGGACGGCGCCTTCCTTCGCGCCGCGGCGCTGTTCCTGTCCGGTATCCTGGTCTGGCGGCTGGTGCTGCATCGCATGCAGCGCTGGCGCTCGCTCCGCGAGCGGATCCTCATCGTCGGTACGGACCAGGCCGCCCAGACCGTCGCCCGGCAGGTGCTCGCCCAGCGCGATTTCCCGTACGAGATCGTCGGATTCATCGATGAGGATCCACGCCGCATCGGCGAGTCAGTGGTCAATCCGCGCATCGTCGGCATACCCGCGGACATCGAACAGCTCGTGACCTCGCGGGGGATCGACCGCATCTTCGTCGGTCTGTCGGACCGGCGAGGCCGACTCCCCGTCGGGGAGCTGCTCCGCGCAAAACTGCGCGGAGTCCGGGTCGAGGACGTGAACACCGTGTACGAGCGACTGACCGGCAAGCTGATGGTCGAGGCGCTGCGACCCAGCTGGTTGATCTTTTCCGACGACTTCCGGGCCTCACGGCTGACACGACAGATCAAGCGCACATTCGACGCCGGCCTCGCTCTCGTTGGGTTGGTGCTTGCCTCGCCTCTCATGATCCTGACGGCGGCGGCGGTAGTGATCGAGTCGGGCACACCCGTCCTCTATCGCCAGGAACGCGTCGGCGAAAACGGGCGCGTGTTCACGCTGGTGAAGTTCCGCTCGATGCGCAAGGATGCGGAACAGGGCACGCCGGTCTGGGCCACTGAAGAAGACGACCGCGTCACGCGTGTCGGGCGGTTCATCCGGCGCACCAGGCTCGATGAGCTCCCGCAGCTCTGGAACGTTCTCTGCGGCGACATGAGCTTCGTCGGGCCCCGGCCTGAACGTCCATTTTTCATCGCGCAACTCGCGCGGGAAATTCCGCTCTACGAACAGCGGCACGCAGTCAAACCCGGCATCACCGGCTGGGCCCAGGTCAAGTACCGGTATGGCGCGTCGATGGAAGACTCACTCGAGAAGCTCCGGTACGACCTGTACTACGTCAAGCACATGTCGCTGCCGTTCGACCTCACCATTCTTTTCGACACCGTGAAAGTCGTGCTCTGGGGGAAAGGCGCGCGATGAAAGGATCCGCTCCCCCGAGCGTTCTCTGGGCAGAACAGCAGCAGGCTCGCACCGTCGCACTCAACGTCGGCTGGCGCTATGTCAATGTGGCAGTCGAGCTGCTGCTCGGGCTGGGCATGCTGCCGTTCAATGCGAAGAGCCTTGGCGCGTCGGATTACGGGCTCTGGGTCCTCGCGTCGTCGATGGTCGCCTACTTCCCCGTTCTCGATCTCGGCTTCGGTGGCGCGATGGAACGGTTCGTCGCTCACTACCGCGCGCGGCGGAACGCAGACGCGATCAACGAGATCGCGAGCACGCTGATCGCGCTGTTCTCGTGCCTGGCGATGATCGGCTTTCTCGTCCTAGCCGCCGTCGCGTTCAATTTCGCAACTCTCTTCAAGCTTGGACCCGACCAGGGCCGCACCGGCGGAATCCTGATGCTGCTCGTCTCTTTCCAGGTTGCGGCCGGATTACCGTTCGCGATCTACGGCGCGATCGTCAACGCCTTCCAGCGCACCTACCGCAACGCGGCAGTCGGGATCACAGTCACCCTTATGGTGGCTTTCGTGAACGTTGCGGTCGTGAAGAGCGGCGGAACGCTCGTGCAGCTGGTCGCTGCCATGACCGCGGTCCGGATGCTCGGGTACCTGGCGTACCGCTACAACGCGTACCGCGTGTTCCCGCTGCTCCGGACGCGGATCTCATTGATCCGGCGCACGCGGCTGAAGGAAGTGGCGGGGTTCAGCATCTACATGCTGATGCAGGACGTCTCGGTCAAGCTGAATTACGCCACGGACCCGATCATCATCGCAGCGGTCCTCTCCACCGGCGCGGTAGCGGTGTGGACGGTGGCGCAGCGCCTGGCCGATGTGGTCCTGCAGATGACCAATCAGCTGAACTACACGCTCTTCCCCATCGTCGTGGATGCGGATGCCGGCAATAAGAGCGCACGGCTGCAGACGCTGCTGATCGAGGGGACCCGCCTCTCCCTGGCAGCGTCACTTCCTGTCGCCGGTTCGCTCGCGCTACTGGCACAACCAGTCGTGATCGGATGGACTGGGCACGAGTACGCGGCCGCCGCTGTGATCGTCCAGGTGCTCGCCGTGCTCGTCATCGTGCGGGTCGGCAGCTGGACGGCGAGCACGGTCCTGCAGGGTGGAGGGCGACACAAGCTCGTGGCCGGTTCCAACCTGATGGCCGCGATCGTCAACGTCGGTTTGAGCGTCGTGCTGATTCGCATCTACGGTCTTCGCGGCATGGCCATCGCGACGCTCATCCCGGTGACGTTTCGAGGAGCCGTCGTGCTCATCCCGACCGCCTGCGCACGCGTCGGCATTTCGGTCCGACGGCTTTTCGCCGAGGCGCTCTGGCCGGCCATCTGGCCGGCTGCCGTCGTGTTGACAGTTCTGGCTTTCGTCCGCGACGTCGCCGGCACCTCACTTCCCAAAGCGGTGTTGTCGGGCGGTATCACCGGGCTGTTCTACATCGTCCTGTTTCTCGGGATCGCCATCGGGCGCGAGGATCGGGACAAATACCTGGGCCGGCTCCGGAGTATCGCGGGGCTGCCCGCGCTGAAAGCGGCATGACGAGGAGGGGCATGAAGGCAGTCATTCTCGCTGCTGGAGCGGGTACCCGGCTGAACGTGCAGGAGCCAGTGAGGCCCAAGTGCACGCTGACGTTCGCCGGTGCTCCACTGATCCAGTGGCAACTCAGGTCCTTGCGCGCCTGCGGCATCAACGACATCACGGTCGTCCTCGGCTTCGAAGCCGATCGGGTTCGACTGGCGTGCGGCCCTGGCGTCAGCTTCATCGAGAACACCAGCTTTGCGCAAACGAACAGCTTGTACTCACTCTCGCTGGCACGTCCGGTGCTAACGGATGGGTTTATAGTGATGAACTGCGACGTACTCTTTCATCCGGCGTTACTCTCGGATCTGCTGAGCGCCCGCCACGGCAACGCGCTGCTCGTCTCTTATCCGCAGGCCGGCGACCCGCCGTTCGGCGACGAGGAGATGAAGGTTCACGTGCGGCGGGGGCGAGTGGTCGACATGGGGAAGGACCTCGATCCCGTTGCAACCGATGGGGAGAACGTCGGGATCGCGAAATTCAGTGCAGGCGGCGCCGCCTCACTGATCGACGCGATGGATCGAAGACTCGCGTCGGGCAATCTCCGGGACTGGGCACCGCGGGCGTTCGCCGACTTCGCGCGCGAGCAGCCGTTACACGCCGTCGGCACTCGGGGACTCCCGTGGACCGAGATCGATACCGCCGAGGATTACCGGCACGCGTCCACGGTGGTCTTCCCCGCGATTCGAGAAGCCGTCGAGGATCTCTCACCGACGATGCGGTGGAGAGCCTGAGATGATGCCGATCTCACCGGCCGCCGTGGCGTCCGCACGTCACGAAGGTAGTCCGCTCGGAGCCAACCTCCGGGTTGCCGCTCTCGGCGGCGGCACCGGACTACCCAACGTGCTCCGCGGACTGTGCGCTCTGCTGTATGCGGGGTCGTCGCGTGCGCACCAGACACTTCCCAACGATCGCCTCGTCGGCATCGTCACGACCACCGACGACGGCGGCAGTTCGGGACGTTTGAGACGCGAGTTCGGAGTGATTCCGCCCGGCGACATCCGTAACTGTCTTGCCGCACTCGCTGAAGACCAGTCGATGATCACGGCGCTCTTCCAGTATCGGTTCGAAGCCGGCGAAGGCCTGAACGGACACGCCCTGGGCAACCTGATGCTGACAGCGCTGACCGAAGTCACGGGCGATTTCGTCAAGGCGGTCGACATCGCCGCGCGAGTGGTCGGCGCGAGGGGACGGGTGGTACCGGTGACGGTCGACCAGGTTGCGCTCTCGGCGCAGCTGACCGACGGACGGACGATCTCTGGAGAGACGGCGATCGTCGCGTCGGAACACCGATCCAGCGGCTGTCGCTGACACCCGCCGAACCGCGCTGTGTCGACACCGCACTCGACGCGCTGCGCAAGGCGGATTTGATTGTCGCGGGTCCGGGGAGCTTGTATACCAGCGTGCTGCCGCCTTTACTGATGCCGGATGTGATGGAGGCGATCCGCCTCGCGGAGGCGTCGCGCGTGTTCGTGCTGAACCTGATGACCGAGCCCGGCGAAACCGAGGGCTACGACGCGTGCGTCACCTCGAGGTCGTGCGCGAGCACCTCGGGTTCCAGCCCTTCGGCCACCTGATCTTCAATACCGCGCCGATCCCGTCGCATCTCGAGTCTGCTTACGCGGAGCGCGGCGCGACACCGATCCGGATTGCGAACAGCGATCTGGCGGCACTACGCGAGATGGGGGTGCAGCCATTGGGGGCTCCGCTCGCGTGTGAAGGGCCGATTGGGAGGATCCGTCATCATCCCGGGCGGCTGGCTGCCGCGATCCTGGCGTGCGCGAAATTCGGTCCACGGCAGCCGCTGCCGTTCAGAGAAGGAAGCTACTGATGTACGAGAAATACTACAACCTGCGAGAGCGGCCCTTTGCGCTCAGTCCGGATCCCGAGTACCTGTATCTGAGCCGGGTTCACGGCGAAGCGCTGGACTCGTTGCGATACGGCATCGAGAGCCGTGCGGGGTTCATCGTCGTCACCGGTGAAGTCGGGGCGGGGAAGACGACGCTGCTCCAGACGCTGCTGCAGCGGCTCGACAGCCGCACGACGGTCGCGCGAGTTGTCAACACCACGCTCGACCCGCGCGAGCTGCTCGAAGCGATCGCTCTCGACTTCGGCCTCGACACGACCGGTAAGTCGAAGCCGATGCTGCTGCGGGATCTCGGGCATTTTCTCGTCGACCAGCGAGCCCAGGGCAAGCGCCCGCTGCTGGTGATCGATGAAGCGCAGAACCTCAGCGCTGCCGCGCTCGAGGAAGTGCGACTGCTGTCGAATCTCGAAACCGAGAAATCCAAGCTGCTCCAGATCCTGCTCGCCGGCCAACCCGGGCTGCGCGACACCATCGCGTCGGCGCAACTCGAGCAGTTTCGCCAGCGGATCGCCGTCAGCTATCACCTGATGCCGCTCGACGAACCAGATACCGAGTCGTACATCAACTACCGGCTGGCGCACGCGGCGCTCGGCGAACCGCCGACGTTCCCGCCGGATGCGGCCGCGCTCGTCTATCGCGCCAGCGCCGGTGTGCCCCCGATCGTCAACGTCATCTGCGACGCGGCACTCGTGTTCGGCTATGCGGAGGAGCGCCCGCGCATCGATACCCAGCTGCTGCAGGAAGTGCTCGTTGAGCTGAGGTCCACGGGCGTGCTGCCCAGCGTGCCGGCGCGGCCGGCTGCTCCCGCCCCCGCGACCGCTGCTCCGGCGCGACCTGACTTCGCCGTCGCGTCCGCCGAATCGATTCCAAGGATGGAGGCCGCGCCAGCCCGTGGACCCCAGATTACGGAGGAGGCGCTGACGCGGGCGCTGCAGGAAGCGACCGAACGGGCGGCACGGCTCGCCGCACGCGAACAGGCGATCGCGAACCGCGAACGCGAGTTGGCCGAGCAGCGCCGGATCATGGCGGAGGAATACCGTCTGATGCACAGCTTGCGCGCACAGGCAACGGCGACTGCGGCGCCGGCCGGACGGCCGAATCCCGCCGCGCGTTTCACACCCGAACAGAAACCGGGCTTCGTCGCCTGGATCAAACGCATGCTGGGCGGATCGCGCCCGGCGGTTGAAGCAAGGCACTGATCAGGAGCTCGTCGAAAATGTCCGCGTTGACCGCATCACTGTTGGAGAAAATCGAGAACCGAAGCGCGCGCGCCGGCGTCGTGGGCCTAGGATACGTAGGCCTGCCGCTCGCTGTCGAACTGGCGAAAGCCGGGTTTCGGACCACTGGCATCGATCTCGATCAGAGAAAGATCACCGCGATCGGCGAGGGCCGTTCCTACATTCCCGATGTCGATCCGGCCGACGTGAGCCGGCTGCGTGCCGAGGGGAAGCTGAACGCCACCACCGACTTCTCCGTCGTGAAGGAACTCGACACGATCAATATCTGTGTGCCGACGCCGCTGCGGAAGACGAAGGACCCGGACATGTCCTACATCATCTCCGCCGTGGAATCGATTGCGGCGCACCTCCACCCAGGGCTGCTCATCGTGCTCGAGTCCACCACCTACCCGGGCACGACCGACGAAGTCGTACAACCGCTGCTCGAGGAGAAGGGTTTGAAGGCGGGTGTGGATTTCTTTCTGGCGTTCTCTCCTGAACGCGTCGACCCGGGGAATCCGACATTCCAGACGCACAACGTCCCCAAGGTGGTCGGCGGGGTCACCCCGGATTGCTCAAGGCTGGCAGCTGCCCTGTACGGAACCGCCATCGAGACCATCGTTCCAGTGAGTTCGACGCGCGTTGCCGAGATGGTGAAGCTCCTCGAGAACACGTTTCGGGCGGTGAACATCGGCCTTGTCAACGAGCTCGCACTGATGTGCGACCGGATGAACATCGACGTGTGGGAGGTGGTCGAGGCGGCGCGCACCAAGCCGTTCGGCTTCATGGCCTTCTATCCGGGGCCGGGGCTCGGCGGCCACTGCATTCCGATCGACCCGTTCTATCTGTCATGGAAGGCCAAGCAGAGCGGCTTCGACCCGCGCTTCATCGAGCTGGCAGGACACATCAACGCGTCAATGCCGCATTACGTGGTCGAGAAGGTCGCCGACGCGTTGAACACGCGTCGGAAGGCAGTCAACGGTTCGAAGATCCTGGTCGTCGGCGTCGCCTACAAGCGCGACATCGACGACATGCGGGAATCGCCGGCGCTCGACGTGATGGGTCTGCTGGACGCGAAGGGTGCGCAGGTTTCATACGTCGATCCCTTCGTCGAGATGATCGCGGCGCGTGACTGGCCCGGTGCCCGCGACATCCGCAGTGTCCCACTCACGCCGCGGACCTTCGGCGAATACGACTGCCTGGTGATCGTGACCGATCACAAGATCTTCGACTACGCGGCCATGGTCTCGCAGGCGGACGCCATCGTCGACACGCGCAACGCCATCCGGCAGAACGCGCCGAACGTGTTCAAGCTCGGCTCTCCGGGCCCGCCGGACAACCGCGAACGTCTTGCGAGCGTGTAACTGATGGACAGACTCTTCTGGGCGTCAATCGTCACCGTCGCCTACGTCTACGTCGGCTACCCGGTTCTCCTCGCCGTCTGGTCGGCTATCGCCTCGCGACCGGTCCGCAAGCAGCGCACCTTGCCGTGGGCGTCATGGCCGTCCGTCTCGGTAATCGTGGCGGCGCGTAATGAAGCCCGGCGGCTCCCTTCACGCGTGCGCAATCTTCTTGAACAGGACTATCCCGGTCCCGTGGAAATCATCGTCGTTTCGGACGGTTCGACTGACGCAACGCGATCGGCGGTCGCTCCGTACCGCCAATCCGTCCGGCTGATCGAGCTGCCCCAGGGAGGCAAGCCGACCGCACTCAACGCGGGCGTCCAGGCTGCGACCGGGGACATCCTGGTCTTTGCTGACGCGCGACAACGGTTCGCAACGGATGCGATCCGTCAGCTGGTCGGAAATTTTTCAGACCGTCTCGTGGGAGGCGTCACCGGCGAACTGGTGCTTGAAACCCAGGGCGGCGATCCGTCCGCAGCAGATTCAACCATCAGTGAAGGTGTCAGCCTCTATTGGCGCTATGAGAAGTGGCTCCGCCGGCACGAGAGCCGGGTCGCTTCGACCCTCGGCGCGACCGGCGCGATCTATGCCTTGCGGCGTGATCTCTGGCGTCCTCTGCCTCCAGAGACCCTGCTCGACGACGTGCTCGCACCTATGCGAGCAGTGCTGGCCGGATACCGGATGGTGTTCGACGATGAAGCAAAGGCGTTCGACCGTCCGGAAGCCGACAGTGCAATCGAATCACGGCGCAAGACTCGCACGCTCGCCGGCAACTACCAGATCCTCGCGCTCGAACCCCGGCTGCTGCTCCCGTTCGGGAATCCAGTATGGGGTCAATACGTCTCGCACAAACTCGGACGTCTGGTAGTGCCGTGGGCGTTGATCGTCACGCTCGTCACGTCCGCTCTGCTGGCGACCCACGGCTGGATCTTCGCGGTGGCATCGATGCTGCAGCTCGGCCTATACGGACTTGCGGCATATGGGATGTGGACTGAATCTCGGGAGCTCAGCCGAACCTCTCTGTCCACCCCGGATGTAACAGCACCGGCACGCGCCGAAGCGTCGCCGGCGGTAATCCAACACCGACATGTCCCGAGATCGAGCTGATTTCTGAGCTGATGGACTGGGACGGGATCGATGAACA
>Ga0170475_132947427_pt1 | contig 16274 bp, 12 predicted proteins | sample Soicark_Litter_5_FD_111474 | JGI IMG/M metagenome (GOLD analysis project Ga0170475, IMG submission 111474) | Avena fatua rhizosphere microbial communities from Hopland, California, USA. Combined Assembly of 48 SPs
ATCGGAGCATTCTTCGCCGGCGTTCCGCCGCGAAGCGGATTTATCGACACAGGAGTCGAACATGACGTGTGGTGCAGGTGCCGCCCAGGGGCAGTTCGCCGGAACGGCAGGAGATTTTCGTAATTCCCGCCTGCGCTCCAGCTCTCCGGGTGAATCCCGGGGCACATCCGGCGGTCCGGCAACCCCGGTCGTGTTCGTCGTCGATGATGACGTCTCCGTGCGGGAGTCGCTTGAACTCTTGATCCGCACCGGCGGCTGGCAACCGGAGCTCTTTGAGTCCGCGCACCGGTTCCTCGGACAACCCGTGCAGATGACGCCAAGTTGCTTGATCCTCGACGTGGCCATGTCGGGGCTCAACGGGCTCGAACTGCAGGACCGCATCGCTGCCGAGCGCCCCCACATGCCGATCATCTTTCTCACCGGCTACGGCGACGTGCCCATGACGGTGCAGGCCATGAAGGCGGGTGCGGTGGAGTTCCTGACCAAGCCCTTCAGCGATGACGTTCTACTGGCAGCCATCGCAAAGGCCATCGAGCGCAGCCGCACAGCGCTCGCTCACGAAATTCAGCTGAATTCGCTGCGTGAGCGCTACGCGTCCCTGAGCCGGCGTGAACGCGAAGTCATGGCACTGGTGGTCGCGGGTTTGCTGAACAAGCAAGTCGGCGGCGAACTGGGCATCAGTGAAATCACGGTCAAGGCCCATCGAGGCAGCGTGATGCGCAAGATGTTGGCAGCGTCACTGCCGGTCCTGGTGAACATGTCTTCGCAACTCGGCATTGCCCCGCCGCGAGAGCCGGCGGCGGTGCCCTCGAACACGACGTTCGTACGCCGATAACTGCCGGGGCACCTTCCGTTGCGCCACCGATACCAAGGTGTGGTTTACGCGGGCGCCGCCAAGGCGCACGCTGCGGCGCCTGCTGGTAAATTCAATGAACAACACGACAGGGGCGCTCGGCCCGTCTGCACTTGGCACGGAAGTGCTCTGGAAAGATGGCGACCGCGTCCTCTCGCGCGGATGGCGCCATCCGGCGCTGGCACATGTCGGTCCGCTGCTGGCGGTCTCGCTCGTCGCTGACCGTCCGGGGCGCGTCAGTCTCGATCGCCTGACGCACGAACACGATGTTCGGAAAGAGCTGCACGGCGCATGGGCGTTGTTGCCGCTTGAAGTGATCCGGGAGAGTGGGCGCACGGTCCTGGTGTTGGAGGACCAGGGCGGCGAACTGCTCGAAAGCCTTCTGGGGCTACCCATGGAAGTTGGACGCTTCCTCCGCCTCGCTATCGGGATGGCGGCGGCGGTGGGCCGCATGCATGAAAATGGCCTCGTGCACAAGGACCTCAAGCCGGCACACGTGTTCGTCACGTCGGCTGGCGGAGTTCGCCTGACCGGGTTCGGAATCGCCACGCGACTGCCACGCGAGCGCCAGGCCCTCGAAGCGCCCGAGATCATTGCCGGCACGCTCGCCTACATGGCACCGGAACAGACGGGGCGGATGAACCGGTCGATCGACTCCCGCAGCGACCTTTACGCGCTCGGGGTGACCTTCTACAGGATGCTCACGGGCGTCCTTCCGTTCATTGCTTCGGATCCGATGGGGTGGGTCCACGCCCACATCGCGAGGCAGGCGATACCTCCCCAAGATCGGGTGCAGGTGCCCGCAGCGATTTCGTCGATTGTCATGAAGCTGCTCGAAAAGAATGCGGAGGACCGGTACCAGACGGCCGCCGGAGTGGAACGCGACTTGCGACGGTGCCTGTCCGAATGGGAATGTCAACGAAGGGTCGATGACTTCGAGCCGGGGCAGCGCGACACCCCCGACCGGCTGCACATTCCGGAGAAGCTTTACGGCCGTGAGCAGGAAGTAGAGACCTTGTTGGCTGCCTTCGACCGCACGATGCGGGGTGGTCCCCCTGAACTGGTGCTGGTGTCCGGCTACTCGGGGATCGGCAAGTCATCGGTCGTCAACGAGCTGCACAAGGTGCTGGTTCCGCCACGGGGCCTATTCGCCTGCGGCAAGTTCGATCAGTACAAGCGCGATATCCCATACTCCACCCTGGCGCAGGCATTCCAGAACCTCACCCGGCGCCTGCTGTCAAGGCGTGAAGCCGAACTCGCGCGGTGGCGCGAGGCGTTTCGTGAAGCGCTGGGACCGAACGGCCGGCTCATCACGGAACTGGTGCCCGAGCTCGCGCTCGTGATCGGAGAACAGCCGCCCGTGCCGGAACTGCCGCCCCAGCAGGCGCAAAGCCGGTTCCAGCTGGTGTTCCGCCGCTTCATCGGAGTCTTCGCGCGACCCGAGCATCCGCTGGCGCTCGCGCTTGATGACCTCCAATGGCTAGACACCGCCACGCTCGACCTGGTCGAGGACCTGTTGACGCGTGGCAACCTGCAACACCTGCTGCTCATTGGCGCGTATCGGGACAACGAGGTCACTGCCACCCATCCGCTCGTGCGCAGGCTCGAGGCAATCCGCGAGGCGGGCACACCGGTGCACCAGATCCGGTTGGCGCCGCTCGGTCGCAAGGACCTGGCGGAGTTGATCCACGATGCCTTGCGCTGCGACGCGGCACGCTCCGCCTCGCTCGCGCAGCTGCTGCACGAAAAGACCGGCGGTAACCCGTTCTTCGCGATCCAGTTCCTCGCGGATCTCGCAGAAGAAGGACTGATCGCATTCGTCCACGACCAGGCGTGCTGGGCGTGGGAGCCGGAGCGGATCCATGCGAAGGGGTACACCGCCAACGTGGTGGATTTGATGGTCGGAAAGCTGGGCCGACTCCCCGGCAAAGCGAAGGCGGTTCTGCAGCAGATGGCGTGTCTCGGAAATCGAGCCGAAAAGACCACCTTGTCGCTGGTGTGCGGCATTGGCGAGGAACAGATCGAGGCGGACCTGTGGGATGCCGCGCGCGTGGAGCTGATCCAAGTGCTGGATGGGGCGTACAAGTTCGTCCACGACCGTGTGCACGAAGCAGCGTACGGGCTCATCACGCCGGAGCAACGCCCCGCGGCGCACCTGAGAATCGGCCGCCTGCTGCTGGCGGTCGCGGTCGTCGACTCGCTCGAGGACGCCGTGTTCGATATCGTGAATCACTTCAACCTGGGCGCGTCCTTGATCGACACGCAGCACGAGCGGGATCGGGTGGCTGCGTTGAACGTGATGGCCGGAAAGCGCGCGAAGCGCTCCACCGCCTATGCGTCTGCGCGCAGATACCTCGCTCAGGCGGCCTCGCTCTTCCCGCCGCAGCCATGGGTGTGCTGCTACGAGGCGAGTTTGGAGCTGTACCTGCTGTTGTCGGAATGCGAATACCTGGTCGGCAACTTCGATTCGGCCGACGCGCTGTTCGACATGATCCTCAGGCACGCAGCGTCGAACCTTGACAGCGCGAAGGTCCACAGCTTGCGCATCAAGCTGTACCAGGTCGCCGGAAAATATGACGAGGGGCTTGTCGTCGGCCTGGCCGCGCTGCGCTCATTTGGCGTCACCTATCCCGAGGATGACCAGGCTATCGAAGCGGCGGTGCAGGCACAGTTCGACATGCTGCCAGTTCATTTGGGCGCCCGGGCGATCGGCGATCTGCTCGATGCGCCTGTTGCGGCGGATCCGGTCACGCGGGCAATCATCGACCTGCTTGTCGAGACGGTTCCGTGTGCCTATATCGCTCGCCCTCCGATGTTCCCGCTGGTCACCCTCGAGGCGGTGAACCGCTCGATCCGCGACGGCAACAGCGATCAATCAAGTTTCGCTTACGGGGTATTTGCAGTGTGGCTGGTGTCCGTACCGGACATCCCCGCAGCACATGCATTCTCCGAATTGTCCCTGCGGCTGAACGAGCGCTTCGACAACCGCCGCCTGCGAGGCACGCTGCTCCACCTGCATGGCGATCACGTGAACCACTGGCGTCGGCCGTTTGCCACCAACTTGCCAATCCTGGAGCAGGCATTCACGGCGTGCCTTGAAGTGGGTGACCTCGTCTACGCAGGATTCCTCGCATTCGAGACGGTCTGGCAATTGATCGAGAAGGGCGAAACGCTTGTCGGTGTGCTGTCGGCGTCCATTCGCTTCGGGTCCTTCGCCCAGCAGACGCACAACCATGCGATCCACGAAACCATCCGCCTTCAGCAGCACTTCCTGACGCACCTCTTGGGCAGTACGCCGGACTTCCTCGATTTCGATGAGACCTTCGATGCCCAAGCCAGCTTGGACGTGGTGGTGCAAGCCGCCTTCGGTTGCGGCATCACCTTCCATCACACCATGAACATGATCCTGGCGTTCCTGCGCGGTCGCTACGTAGAGGCGCTGGAAGCGGCGGGCAGGGCGGAACCTTTGCTCGCTCCGGTCATGGCCATGCCCATGGAAGCGACCTTTCACTTCTTCCACGCACTCGCGCTAGCAGCGGTCCACTTGACCTTGCCGCGCGACCAGCAGCAGGACTCCCTGCGGCTGCTGGAGCAAAAGCACAGGAAGCTCGCGTTGTGGTCGGAGCATTGCCCTGAGAATTTCGCCAATCGCCTTGCGTTGGTTGGAGCCGAGATTGCGCGGCTCGAAGGCCGCGAGCTGGACGCCGCGCGTCTGTACGAAGAGGCGATCCGCTCTGCCGCCGGCAATGGCTTCGTGCACCACCAGGCGCTCGCGTACGAGAGCGCGGCGCGCTTCTACACGGCGCGCGGTTTCGAGGAAATCGGGACGCTCTACCTGCGCAACGCGCGCGATGCGTATTCACGGTGGGGTGCCCACGCGAAGGTGCGGCAGATCGAGGACATGGCTCCGACAGTCCGCGAGGAAGCGCGGCCGGTCGCTGCGACCAGCACCATCGGCACGCCGGTGGAGCATCTCGAGCTCGCCACGGTGATCAAGGTGTCCCAGGCGCTTTCAGGTGAGATCGTGCTGGAGAAGCTCCTCGACACCCTTATGCGCACAGCCATCGAGCATGCGGGCGCCGAGCGCGGCCTGCTGATTCTGGCGCAGGGCACCTCGCAGCGGGCTGCGGCGGAGGCGACGACGGCGGGCGACGCAATCGTCGTGCAGCTGCGCGACGAGCCGCTCTCGGAGGAGATGTTGCCGCAGGCGGTGCTGCATTACGTGCTTCGCACGCAGGAGAGTGTGATCCTTGACGACGCCGCGGCCCAGGGACCTTTTTCCTCCGATGCCAAGATCCGTGCGCAGCGGATCCGGTCCGTGCTTTGTCTGCCGCTGCTGAACCAGGCCAAGCTCATTGGCTTGCTGTACCTCGAGAACAACCTCGCCCCTGGTGTGTTCGCGCCGGCGCGCATCGCGGTGCTCAAGCTGCTCGCGTCGGAAGCGGCGATCTCGCTGGAGAATACGCGCCTGTACCGCGAGCTCGCCGAACGCGAGTCCAGGATCCGGCGCCTGGTGGATGCCAACATCATCGGCATCTTCATTTTCGACGTAGCCGGCCGCATCCTAGACGCCAACGACGCGTTTCTTGCCATCGTCGGCTTCGACCGCCACGACCTCGCCTGCGGGGGCATGCGCTGGCTTGAGCTGACGCCGCCAGAGTGGCGCGACCGGGATCTGCGACAACTCCTGCCGGAGCTCCAGGCGAGCGGCAGCGTGCAGCCGTACGAGAAGGAATTCCTGCACAAGGATGGCAGCCGTGTGCCGGTACTGGTCGGGGCCGCCAGCTTCGAGGAAGTCGGTAACGAAGGCGTGGCTTTCGTGCTCGACCTCACCGAGCGCAAGCGCTCAGAAGCACAGGCACGGGACAGCGAGAGGCGGCACCATGAAATGGAAATGCGCCTGTCGGATGCGAACCGGATGGTGAGTATCGGCCAGCTATCGGCGTCGATTGCCCACGAGCTTAATCAACCACTCGCCGGCATCGTGTCCAATGCCAGTACCTGCCTGCGCAGGCTGGCAGCCGATCCTCCGAACGTGAACGGTGCTACCGAGATCGCGCACCGGCTCATCCGGGACGCCAACCGTGCATCTGATGTGATAACGCGCCTGCGCGCACTCTTCGGAAAAAAGGGCGCCCCTGCGGACCTGGTGGATGTAAGCGACGCCGCGCTGGAGATGGTTGCTTTGTCCTCGACGGCGCTTCAGCATGACGGCATAGCGGTCCGCTGCGAGTTCGCGGAACACCTGCCTCTCGTCAGGGGGGACCGTGTTCAGCTGCAGCAGGTCGTCATGAACCTGCTGCGCAACGCGGCGGACGCGATGAGAACGATCGGCCATGAATCGAGGCAGCTGGTGATCCGGACTGAGGCGGATAGCGGCGAACGTGTGCGGCTGACCGTCCAGGACACGGGGATCGGGCTTGACCCGGTGTCCGTCGAAAGGTTGTTCGAGGCGTTCTACACGACCAAGACTGGCGGCATGGGGATCGGGCTGTCGGTAAGCCGCGCCATCATCGACCGGCATGACGGGCGGCTGTGGTGGGAGCCGAACCCGGGGCCCGGGGCCACTTTCTGCTTTTCGATTCCGGTCGCAACCGCGCCCCGCGCAGCGCTTTCCTGAACAAACAAGTCAGGGACTGCCGAGTGCCGAGTGCAGTGCGGCCAGTAACGCGGTTTCCGTGAAAGGTTTGCTGAGGCATTCGACGGCCCCCTGGGCCAGCACACGCCTCCTCACGTCGGGATCTTGCAGGGCCGTGATGAAGACGATCGGGATGCTCCGTCCCTGCCGTTTTAGTTCCAGCTGGAGGTCGGGGCCCGTCATGCCCGGCATCCCAATGTCCAGGATGAGACAGCCCGTTGCAGGCATGGAATCGGAGGCCAGGAACTCCTCAGCCGAAGCGAACGTGCGGGCCGGGAAGCCCAACTGCATCAGGAAATCGGGCAAAGATTCACGCACTGACTCGTCGTCATCGACGACGGAGATCAGTGGGGCTCCCGGACCGGTCATAGGGCATGCCTCGCGCTGCGGCTGAACCCGGATTGCATGGCCGTCCCTTCATGACAGTGCCGTCTCTTTGACGATGGTCCCCGGCGCGAGCCGTGTCCACCCTACCTTGGTATTGATTGTGCGCGCGCCTGCCAACCCAGTGGGCGACTCATACCAAGGTATGGGTTCCGGCCATCCCGGGATTGGTGCATCCTTGGGCAAGAAGGCCAAAGGACCAAGATGACGGATCCGAGCAGTGGGCATGGGGGCGCGCAGGGGCCATGACGAATCCAGCCTGCCCGGCCGTCGTGTGCGTTGTGGACGACGATGAATCGGTACGTGAAGCCGTGCCCGATCTCCTCGGGGAATTCGGGTTCGCGACCCGCGCATTCGCCTCGGCAGAGGACTTCCTGGCATCGGATGCGCTCCGCCGGGCCGACTGCCTGGTGCTCGACGTTGCAATGCCGGGCATGACCGGTCCGGAGTTGCAAGTTGAATTGAAGCGGCGGTCCCGCGGCATTCCCATCGTCTTCATTACCGCGCACGGCGACGAAGACTTGTTTCCTCAGCTGATCGCGCAGGGAGCGGTGGCGTGCTTGCTGAAGCCGTTCAGCGACAGCAACTTGTTCGACGCCATTACAACGGCGCTGGCGCGAGAGGGTCCGCCGCGCGAGTAGAGCGCCACCTTGCACGGATCGGACTTAGGTCAGGGGGTGGACTCCTTCCCAAGTTGTCCCAACACCATCGTGCAATCGACCGGCTTGACGCCTTCTGGTTTCATTTGCGGCGGGTTGGCAGCCGCAACCGATCTTCCTGAAGGAAACCCTCCTTGTGAACACGTTCCGCCTCGTCATGTGTTTCGTTGCCGCCGCGTCCATCGCGTGGATCCCGATGCACGCCTCTGCACAGGACACGACCGCATCGTCGCAGGTGGTGTCCACCCCATTGCGGCGCGCACTGGACGCAATGCCGACCTTGGACGGCGCAGTCGAGTGGCTGAATTCCAAACCGCTGACCGCGGCCAGCCTTCGCGGCAAGGTCGTCCTGATCGACTTCTGGACCTACTCGTGCATCAACTGGCAGCGGACGCTGCCCCATGTTCGCGCGTGGGCTGACAAGTACAAGGACCAGGGGCTCGTGGTGATCGGCGTGCACAGCCCGGAGTTCGGCTTCGAGAAGGACCTCGGCAAGGTGCGCGAGGCGACGGGCCAACTGAACGTGGGCTTCCCGGTCGCCGTGGACAGCGCGCATGCAATCTGGAACGCCTTCAGCAATGCGTACTGGCCTGCGCTCTACCTGGTAGACGCGCGCGGGACGATCCGCTATCGCCACTTCGGCGAGGGCGAGTACGAGCGTTCCGAGAAGATGATCCAGCAGTTGTTGACGGAGGCTGGCGCCAAAGACGTGGGCTCCGGCCTCGTGCACGTGGAGGGCGCCGGCAGTCAGGCCGAGGCGGACTGGGCCAATCTGCGCTCGCCGGAAACCTACATCGGGTCCGAACGCACGGAGAACTTCGCGTCACCAGGCGGGATGTCCGAGCGGCAAGGGCGGGTGTACATGGCGCCGGATCATTTGAGGCTCAACACATGGGCGCTTGCCGGCGACTGGGCCACCGGAAGCGAGGCTGCGACGCTCCAACAGGCCAACGGGCGCATCGTGTACCGCTTCCACGCACGTGATCTGCACCTCGTGATGGGCCCCGCCATGAGCGGCAAGCCGGTGCCGTTCCGGGTTCTCCTGGACGGCAAGCCTCCCGGCGCTGCGCACGGGGCGGACGTCGACGCGGACGGGCGGGGAACGCTGGTCGAGCACCGGCTGTACCAGTTGATCCGGCAGCCCCCGCCCGTCGGCGATCGACAGTTCGAGATCCAGTTCCTCGGGCCCGGCGTCGAAGCGTACTCATTCACCTTCGGCTGACCGTCACGGGAGACCCCGATGCGAACTTTCAACAAGGACCCGCGCGCCATCCAGAGGCTCTCTGCGGAGCAGTATCGCGTGACGCAGCAAAGCGGAACGGAGCTCCCGAGCACCGGGGAGTACCTGGACAATCACCAACCAGGCATCTACGTCGACGTCGTTTCGGGTGAGCCGCTGTTCGCGTCCTCGGACAAGTACGACTCGGGATGCGGCTGGCCTAGTTTCACGAAACCCATCGATCCCGCGCATCTCCATGAACTGCGTGACGGTGGCCACGGGATGGAGCGCACGGAGGTGCGCTCGGTGTACGCCCATAGCCACCTCGGGCACCTGTTTACCGACGGGCCCGGCGACCGCGGCGGCCTGCGTTACTGCATCAACTCTGCGTCGCTTCGGTTCGTGCACCGCGACGACATGGAAGCCCAGGGATATGGGGATTACGTGGAACGTGTGGAGGCGTGCGATGAGCGGTGAAGGGGCGTCTGCTTTTTTGGTCCACGACCCTGGCACGTGAGCTGCTGGGGGCAAAGAGGTAGGACCAGCCACCGCCCGTCATCCGGATGGGCTGGCGGTGGGAGGGGCATCGCGCACCCGCGACGTCCCTGTCCGTGCATCCGCTACGAAGGAGAACCACCCCATGCGCGCGCGCATCCTCTTGGCCGGCCTGATCGCCGTCTCTACCACCATGCAGCTGCGGGCCCAGCAGGGTCCCAGCGATTCACAGATCGCCCACATCGTCGTGACTGCCAATCAAGTCGACATCGACGCCGGCAAAGTCGCGGAGAAACAGGGTTCCGTGCAGGAGGTGCGCGACTTCGGCAAGTTGATGGTCGCCGACCATGCGGCGGTCAACCAATCCGCCACCGTCCTGGTGAAGAAGCTCAAGGTGACTCCGGAGGCGAACGACACAAGCGCGAGCCTCAGCAAAGGAGGCGAGGAGAACGTCGCAAAGCTGAAGAGCCTGCGGGGCAAGGCTTTCGACATGGCCTATGTCGACCACGAGGTCGCCTATCATCAAGCCGTCATCGATGCCGTGGACCAGACCCTCATTCCATCGGCGGGCAACGATGAACTCAAGGCGCTGTTGGTGAAGGTGCGGCCGGCGTTTGTGCAGCACCTGGAACACGCGAAGATGCTGCAGTCGCAGCTGGCCAAGTGAAGAGCGCTACGTTGGGCCTCGCGGCCCTGGCGCTGTTTGCACCGGCGTTCGCCGGGGATGCTGGGAGCATCCTCACGATCGACGGCATGGCGTTCCATCCCGCAACTCTATCGGTCAAGGCCGGCGAGAAGGTGGTCTGGCGGAATGATGACCTGGTTCCCCACACCGCCACCGCACCGGGCCTGTTCGATTCCGGCTCGATAGCCCCGGGAAAGAGCTGGAGCTGGACCGCAAAAGGAAAAGGCGCGTACACGTACGTGTGCACCTCCCACCCGGGCATGCAGGGGACGCTGCTCGTGCGATGATCGTGTAGGCGCCCAGTGACCGGAACGAGCTTCAGCGGCTCCGAACGGCTCTGGCGTCTGGGCGCGCAAGACGTTGTCCCAACGCGAAGCTGATCGCGACGAAGGTCACCACCGCCACCCCGAACCACTTGTCCTTACCCCGGCTCCATGCGTCTATGTCGGGTAGCGTTCGACTGGCCAAGCCCAGGGCCGCGGTTATCAACCCAACGCCGGAAACTGCCAAGGCCAGCACGCGCGAGGCGACACGAGCGCTGCGGTCGGAGCGGCGGACCAGGCGAGCAACCCAGGCGCCGTTCACGCCGTCGACCAGCACCATCCCCATGATGAACAGCATGGCCAGCGCAAGGGCGGACCGCCACCCGCCGAAGCGAGTGGACGTCGCCGCAAAAAGTGCTGCCTGGCTGATTGTGTCGAAGGAAAACGCGAACAGCGCCCCCACACCCATGACCATGACGGAGCTGCCGGCGCGCAGCAGCCGTCCGAAGACACCGCATCGCCAACCGACCAGGCGGGCGACCTCCTGCTCCGGAGTCCGCAACGTGGCAACGATGTTCATCAGCGCGAGCAGGGTCAGGGCCCCGATGGATACCCAGGCGCCAAAGGCTTCGAGGCCCCTAGGCACCTGCGGGCCGTGCGCGAGCAGCGACACCGCAACCGCGACGGCTGCCACCACCACGCCGTGGCCAGCCGAGAAGAGCACACCCGCCGCGCGCGCGAGGGCCGGACGGGCGCGTGCGTTGTAGCGCGCCAAGCCGTCGATCGCCGCGATGTGATCGGCGTCGAAACCATGCTTCATGCCGAGGAGCAGGACCACCACGGCCAACCCACCGAAATCGCGGTGAAATTCCATCGGGTTTCTTGAGAAAACACCGCACCCGTCGGCTACTCCCGCAAGAGTTCCGCGGAGCGGGACTTGTGCGGTGGCCCGAGGAAGGGGAAGGCGTCGAGCAGGTCACTGTGCGGCCCGACGCCGTCCCGCATCACCTTTCCGTTCGTGAGGATCGGGATGAAGACGTCCATGACGTCGTCCAGAAGTGCGCGGCCATTCTCGGGAAACCGGGCCGGACGTGAAGGTTCGAATCGGAGGATGTCGGGCAGAAGGGTCTTGGCCACGCGCGTCGCCTCTTCCGGCGTGTATCCGCCGGTGTGTTCCAGCGAGTGGGCATACACGGCAATGAAACGGCCGTCGTCCGACGGATCCGCGGCATAGTAAGCCGCCTTCTCGGAGCCGGTCAGGAACACGGATTGCGACGGCCGCGCGCCACGTTCCGCTTGCACCCATTGGCCTCCGCGGCCGTCCACCGTGCGAGCCCACACGCCGATCTCGTTGTCGCCCAGGGCGGAATTCGGAACCTCCAGCACGATGCTGCAGACATCCCTTTCCGCGAAGAAGTCCGCCCCAGTGAACTGCATTCCGTTCAGGGCCCCCAGCGTGTCGAAGAAGAAGGGATCGCTGCGCCAGCCGGCGAACAATCGATATTCGCCAGCCTCTGACACGTATGCTTCCATTCCGACGGAAACTGGCGCCGCTTCGATGAGGGCCCGTCCATCATCACCCGTGCCGGCGGCCTTCTTTCCCTCGATCACGCGCAATGTCGCCGTCTGTGCCCCTTTCTCGCACGTTGAAAAAAGGATGCGGTACGCGATGTCGGCAACGAGATCCCCGTCCCTGTCGATTTTCACTTCATACACGGCCTCGTGCGAAAAGGGTTCTGCGGTCGTCGGCCCTGGAGGACTCACGCTGTCCGACGGATGCACGTTCATCACGAGGATCGACTTTCGAGAGTCACCGGGCTTCGGGAAAACATACAGATCGGTGAGATCGAGGCGCGCGTCGCCGTGCGGAAAGCCAAAGTCCGGACCGGAGTAGTGATGCGACATGAGATGTTTCCTTTGGCAGATGGCGGACGTCCCTGACGCGAATTCACGGCAACGTGGGCGAATCTTCCTGCCGGCCCCAGTCCTCCTTGCTCAATTGATTGCCCTCGGCTTTGCGCGTCGCACGTGCCGTGGCGCGTTCCTGTTTTGTGGTGGGCTCCATCGCCATAGGCGCACCGCCGGCTGCCGCGCCCGTGTCCTCAAGCCGACCGAAATCCTGCCGGCCGAGCGTCATGCCTTGCCCCGGCCGCGCGGTGCCCGCCACTTTGCGCTGTTGTGGAGAGGCCGGGTTGGAGGGCAGAGCGCGATCCTCCCCGGGAAGGTCGGCCTGAGCGTAGGCGACTGACGCCGCTACGGCGGCGCAGCCCAGGCCCATGATGAAGGCCATGTTGTTCATGCGGAATCTCCTGGAAAAGAACGCGGGCCCGTTCGGGATGATGCAAGCCGGCGCGCTCAGGGATGCATCGTCCGCTGCGACGCGCGGGTATGGATTGCGCCTTGGCCCCATTCATGGCTGCCACCAACGGCCGATGCCGTGCAAGAGCAGAAGACCAACGCGAGGGTTGCGTTGAAGCGGCTTCGGGGATGCGCGCCGTCGCGCGCACCTTGAGTGGCGCCGTGATCGACGAAATATCGACCTTCTAAGCCCGCAAGGCGGCGGCGGGTGGGCGCTGCGGCCGGGGAAAGGCCAGGAGCCTGGTGGAAGCGCGGCGCTATGAAGCCTACGCCGGTTCCACCTGATCCACGTAGCACCAACGCCACGTCTCCCCTGGTTCCGCGGACTGGATCACAGGGTGGCCGGTTGCATGGAAGTGGCGCGTGGCGTGCCTGTTCTTGGAATCGTCGCAGCAGCCGACGTGGCCGCAGTGGAGGCAGGTTCTCAGGTGCACCCAGGTGTCGCCCATGGCCATGCACGCGAGGCACCCGCGCGAGGCCGGCCCGTGCGGATGGTCGGGGACGTGGTGGCAGGACTTGCTCGTCATCTTGCAGCTTCCTCGTGTGCGCGGCCGTCCTCTGCCGTCACGATGCCGGCCGCATGCGTCGTGGGGATGGAGAACGCGAAGGTGGCGCCCGGGCCTTGATTGAGCTCAGCCCAGAGAAGCCCCGAGTGCTTTTCGACGATGGTTCGGCTGACGGACAGCCCAATTCCCAGGCCGTTGATCTTCGTGGTGTAGAACGCCGCAAAAACTCGTTCGGTATCTTCGGCCTTGATTCCGATTCCATTGTCATGGACCCGCAGGCAAACGCGATCGTCGCTGTCCCTCTCTGTCCTGACGATGATCTCTCGCGGCCGATCATCAATGGTGCTAGTGGCCGCCGAGGCATTCGCGAGCAGGTTCAGTATGACCTGCTGTAGTTGGATGCGATCCCCCATGATCGGCGGGAGCCCGGCTGAAAGCTCAGTTCGAAGTTTCACGCGGTTGCGCTGAAACTCGCTTTGCGACAGTGCGATTACTTCGATTGCAGCTTCGTTCAGATCCACCGCTTCCGTTGCTGCGTTCCGCTTTCCAAAAAGCGCGCGCAAACGCGTGATCACATCGGCGGCGCGGTTTCCGTCGCGGATCGTACGGCGAACGATTTCCAGCGCTCCTTCTACCTTGGGTGGATTGGCGGCGAGCATGCGCAGGCACGTGCTGCAGTTCGTGATGATCCCCGCCAGCGGCTGATTGACCTCATGCGCGATGGAGGCGGTCAGGGCGCCCATGCTCGCCACCCGGGTCATGTATGCGAGCTCCGATCGCACACTAGCGATTGCCTCCTCCGCGCGTCGTCGCTCCGTCACGTCCTGAATCGCCCCGACGTACTCGATCCGCCCTGCAGCGTCGCGATTCTGGTATGCGTTCATGCGCAGGTACCTCAGCGATCCGTCCGGCGTCTCCAGACGCAATTCGAAATCGAGGTCGGTGCCGCGATCCCGTGCCTGCGCGATCTGTTCGTTCATCAACGGCACGTCCTCCGGGTGAACTAGCTCGCCAAGTCGGTCCAGGGTGATCGGTGTTCCAGGCCGAAATGCCAGGATGCGATAGAGCTCGTCGGAAGCCCGGAAGTCACCTGTGTCGACGCTCCAGTAGAAGCTGCCCGTCTGGCTCACGCGTTGGCCTTCCGCCAACAGGACCTCGCTGCGCTGCAAGCTCTCTTCGGCGCGCTTACGGTCCTCGATGTCGACGTTCGTTCCGTACCACTTGAGGATTGCCCCGGTTTCATCGCAGAGCGGGTTCGTCCGGAACAGGAACCAGCGGTATTCGCCGTCGAAGCGGCGCAGTCGCGCTTCCGTATCGACAGGCGTTCCCGAGGTCAGGCCGTATTGCCACATTTGCGTTAAATGGGACGCGTCCTCCGGATGGATCGCGGCCCCCCAGCCCCAACCCAGCGCTTGTTCGACCGCCATGCCTGTGTAGTCGAGCCAGCGCTCGTTCAGATAGTCGCAATAACCATCCGCCCGGGCGGACCAAGCCAAGGTGGGAATGGTATTGATGATCAAGCGAAGACTGCGCTCGCTGGCCTGCAGCGCTTCGTCCACCTTCTTGCGATCCTCGATATCCACGTTCGAGCCGTACCACTTCACGATTGCCCCTGCCTCGTCGCGCAAGGGATTGGCGCGGAACAGGAACCACCGATACTCACCGTCGTGGCGGCGTATGCGCGCTTCGGTATCGACCGGCGTGCCAGTGGCGAGGCACCGTTGCCAGTATTCGACGAGGCCCGGCATGTCGTCCGGGTGAATCCCGACACTCCAGCCCCAACCGATCGCCTCTTCCATCGTGAAGCCGGCGTAGTCAAGCCAGCGATCGCTGAGGAAGTCGCAATACCCGTCGGGACGGGTGGACCAGGCCGTCGTTGGGATCGTGTTGATGATCTGGATGAGGTTGCGCTGGCTGGCCTGAAAAGCCTCGTCCGCGCGCTTGCGATCCTCGATGTCCACGTTCGTGCCGTACCACTTGACGATATTGCCGGCCTCGTCGCGCAGTGGATTCGCCCGGAACAGGAACCACCGATACTCACCATCGTGGCGGCGTATGCGCGCTTCGGTATCCACCGGCGTGCCAGTGGCGAGGCACCCTTGCCAGTATTCGACCAGGCCCGCCATGTCGTCCGGGTGAATCGCGACACTCCAGCCCCAGCCGACCGCCTCTTCCATCGTGAAGCCAGCGTAGTCAAGCCAGCGATCGCTGAGGAAGTCGCAATAGCCGTCCGGCCGGGTGGACCACGCCGTGGTAGGGATCGTGTTGATGATCTGGATGAGGTTGCGCTCGCTGGCGCGGAGCGCCTCCTCCGCCCGCCTCAGGTCCTCAACGTCCACGTTCGTTCCGAACCACTTGAGGATGCTGCCGGCTTCATCTCGCAATGGATTGCCCAGAAAGAGAAACCAGCGGTAGACACCATCGAAGCGCCGCATTCGCGCTTGCACGTGCACTGGCTCGCCGGAAGCGAGGCAGGACTCCCACTGCGCAACGAGACCTGGCAGGTCTTCGGGATGGATCACCACACCCCAACCCCAACCCACGACCTCGCCCAGTGTGAGGCCCGCATAGTCAAGCCAGCGCTGGTTGACGAAGTCACAGTAGCCGTCCGGCAGCGTGGACCACGCAGTCATGGGGATGGTGTCGATGACCAGTCGAAGATCGGCATGCCCTGGCGCCAACTTTCCCGCGACCTCCTCCCGTTCGCCAGCTTCGCATTGGTGGAGGCGCAGGGCTTCCTCTGCGCCCTTGCGGTCATCGATGTCGGTGCTCAGCCCACACCATTGGACGACGTTGCCTTCGGCGTCGTGCACCGGATTGCTGGAAATCAAGAACCAGCGATACGCCCCATCGCTGCGACGCAGGCGCGCCTCCATCTCGCCGGGTCTTCCCGACGCAACGATGCGCCGCCAGCATGCGAGCAGTCTCGGAAGGTCGTCACCATGAACCGTAGCCTCCCAGGCCAACTTCGAAATATCCCGGGCGTCGATGTCCGTGTAGGTGCGCCAAGCTCGATTGGCGAAATTCACGCTCCCATCGGGCAGCGCGGTCCAGACGATGCCCGGAAGTGCATCGGCGAAGCGGGCGAGATCGTCCCCGAAGGCGGAAGGCGGTTCGATGGCCATGGATCCCCTTATGGGTGGTGAATCGAGCACGGCATCGATCGCGGTGGTGAACCCGTAGCGCAACGAACTTTTCGAACCGTTCGCGTGAG
>Ga0170475_114904489_pt1 | contig 16262 bp, 17 predicted proteins | sample Soicark_Litter_5_FD_111474 | JGI IMG/M metagenome (GOLD analysis project Ga0170475, IMG submission 111474) | Avena fatua rhizosphere microbial communities from Hopland, California, USA. Combined Assembly of 48 SPs
AACGCCTGGGGGAGGTTTTGGTTTAGGGCTCTCCATCGTGATGCGCTCGGCAAAGCTTCTGGATGCCTCCGTCGGAATTTCTTCAAAGACCGGTCACGGCTCAAGGGTGCGCGTCCGATTGGGAGCGCCGACATGACAACGATGACGCGCGCAAGCTTCGCAACCGGGAGGCCGCAGGCCGGTTCCGCGCGGTGCCGAGCGAGACTCTTTGGGCGGGCAGACGACGCCCCGCAGTACCTCGCGCGATACGAGGCGATGCAGCAGCCGATCGTGCCCATGGACATCGAGCGGCTCGACGAGCGTGGCGGGCCACGCTCAATCAGCGTGAAACGTGATCCGTCCCACTTCGGTCTTCATCGTGGAAGGCCTGTGGAGTGCGGGCCTTCGTCGATCTTGCGTTCATTCAAATCGCAAATTTTTTGGCCAGGCCCGCCGGACGCAGCTCGTCATACTCCTCGAACGGCTGGTGAATCCACGGGCTGGTGGGCAGCAGTTCGACGTAATAGTCAGGGGTGTAGGTCGAGACGCCCTTTGTCCAGATCACCGCCGAACGCAGCTCGGTGATGGCCGGCATGCCTCGGAGGCGATCTACCACGGCGCGCAGCGTCACCCCGGAATCGGCCAGATCGTCCACCAGCAGCACGCGCCCTGCAAGCTCGCCCTTGGGTAGCGTGATGTACTTGGCCATGTCGAGCCGGCCCTGGATGGTCCCTGCCTCGGCCCGGTACGAACTGGTGGACATGATGCCGAGCGGCTTGTCGAACACCCGCGAAAGCACGTCGCCCGGCCGCAGCCCGCCGCGGGCCAGGCACAGAATCTGATCGAACTGCCATCCGGAGGCATCGACCTTGAGCGCCAGGCGCTCGATGAGCATGTGATATTCGTCCCAGGAGACGTAGAGGTGTTTGCCGTCGTCGGTGAGCATACTGCAGGTTCCTTGAGGTTCAGCTCTGATACGGATGGCGCAACAGGATGGTGTGGTCGCGGTCAGGACCGGTGGAGACCATGTCGATCGGCGCACCGATCAGCTCTTGCACCCGCTCGAGGTAGCGGCGGGCGTTCAGTGGCAGCGCATCCCACGACGTGATGCCGAACGTCTTTTCCTTCCACCCCGGATAAACCTCGTAGATGGGTTTGCAGGCCTCGATGTCGTCTGCGTCGAGCGGAAGGATGTCCACCCGCTTCCCGTTGAGCTCGTAGCCCACGCAGACGTTGATCTCGTCCAGCCCATCGAGCACGTCAAGCTTCGTGATGCAAAGGCCGGAGATGCCGTTGATGATCACCGAGCGCTTGAGCAGCGCGGCATCCAACCAGCCGCAGCGCCTCGGCCGGCCGGTGACGGTGCCGCGCTCCTGCCCAACGGTCGACAGGTGGTAGCCGACGGTGCCGGGCGTATCCCAGTCCAGCTCAGTGGGGAACGGGCCGCTTCCAACACGCGTGGTGTACGCCTTCGTGATGCCGAGAATGTAGTGCAGCAGATCGGGGCCCACGCCTGAGCCTGCGGCGGCGTTGCCGGCAACGCAGTTGCTCGAGGTGACGTAAGGGTACGTGCCGTGGTCGATGTCAAGCAGCGTGCCTTGCGCGCCTTCGAACAGGATGTTGGCGCCCTGCTTGTGCGCGGTGTACAGCGCATAGCCGACGTCGGCCAACATTGGCTTGAGCTGCTCGGCCACCTTCATGGCATGGTCGAAGATGGGCTGGAACTCAAGCGCCTCGGCCTTCAAATAACCCGACAGGGCGAAGTTGTGGAGCGCGAGCAGTTCGCGCAGTTTTTTGGCGAAACGATCGGGGTGCTTCAGGTCTTGTGCGCGCAGCGCGCGGCGGGCCACCTTGTCTTCGTAGGCCGGGCCGATGCCCTTGCCCGTGGTGCCGATCTTGCCTGCCCCGCTGTCTTCGCGCAGCGCTTCGCGCGCCTTGTCGACCGCCACGTGGAACGGAAGGATCAACGGGCACGACTCACTGACGAACAGGCGCGAGCGCACGTCCAGGCCGATGGCCTCCAGACGCTCGATCTCGGCGAGCAGGTGGCTTGGGTCGACCACCACGCCGTTGCCGATGTAGCAGGCGACGCCGTCGCGCATGATGCCCGACGGGATGAGCTGCAGCGCCGTCTTCACGCCTTTGATGACGAGCGTGTGGCCGGCGTTGTGGCCGCCCTGGAAACGCACCACTCCCTGGGCATGATCGGTCAGCCAGTCGACGACCTTGCCCTTGCCCTCGTCACCCCACTGGGTGCCGACCACCACCACGTTGTGGCCGCTGCGTTTTTGTTGCATGACTTTTGATCCGGTTCGAGAAATGGAATGCGGGCGCCTCATGGCCCGTTCAGAGCTCGCGCACCAGCCACTGGCCGCTCAAGGAGACCAGTTCACGGTCGCAATCGAATTCCTGGCCTTCGTGCTCATGGCCCGGCAGCACGCAGACGACGGATTCGCCCTGCGCACGAAGCTGACGTATCGCGCGGCGCAAGGCCGCGTCTTCCCCCCAGGGGGCACGGATGGCCGGCCGCAGTGGATGGACCGAGGCCAGCACCACGAGCTGCTTGAGATCGGTGCTGAAACCAACGGCCGGACGGTTGCGGCCGAAGATGGCGCCGACCTCGTCGTAGCGACCGCCGCGAACCAGCGCATCGCAGGAGCCGGCCGCGAAAATCGCGAACCGGGCACCGCTGTAATATGCGTAGCCGCTCAGGTCGGCCAGGTCGAAGCCGATGCGCACGTCGGGGTACGCGGCGCGCAAGTGCTGGGTGAGCCATTGCAGGTCATCCAACGCAGCGGTGATCAGCGGCCGGGCGGGCAGCTCGAGCCGCGCTGCCGCGAGCACGTCATCACCACCATAGAGGCGCAGCAAGGCCAGCACCGCCGCGCGAGATTCGGCCGGGAACGCTTTGGTCAACGCATCGAGCGCCGGTTGGTCCTTCGCAGCCAATGCGGCGTAGACGGCGTCACGTGTGGCATCGTCGAGCGCCACATCGGCCAGCGCGCCCCGAACGATGCGAGCGTCACCCAAGTCCAGCGTGAGCTTCTTGACTCCGGCCCGCAGCAGCGCGTCCAGCGCCAGTTCCTGCACTTCCAGATCGGCTTCCAGCCCGGCGTGGCCGTAGATCTCGGCGCCGAACTGAAGCGGTTCACGTGTGCCGTGCAGGCCTTCCGGGCGCGTGTGCAGCACCGGGCCGCAATAACACAGGCGGGTCACGCCCTGGCGGTTCAACAGGTGCGCATCGATTCGGGCCACCTGCGGCGTGGTGTCGGCGCGCACGCCGAGCGTGCGGCCGCTCAACTGGTCGACCAGCTTGAAGGTCTTCAGGTCGAGCGCGCTGCCGGTGCCGGACAACAGCGAGTCGAGATGCTCCAGCAGCGGCGGCATCACCAATTCGAAACCATAGGCCCGTGCCCCGTCCAGCAGATCGCGGCGGAGATCTTCGATGCGCCTGGCCTGCGAGGGCAAGACGTCAGCGATGTGCTCGGGCAGAAGCCAAGCAGACGACATGTGAAATGACCGGGGGATTAAAAACGGGATTGTACCGGTCGCCGTCGGCATCACTGAAAAAATCGGACCTCGCAGCGCAACGGAGCAACACCGGAATACGACGCATGCGTCCAACCATTCGGCAGCGGTTCCAATGGCGTTACGTAAGAGAGCTGAACTCCGGGGCTTCGATGCGCACCAAGGCGGGGGCGCTGGTGTGCCACCTTTTTCTCTTGGCGAGGACCTTGTACTCTGGCGAGGCTGCGCCGGGGTCTCGGCCCGGCAGCGGAGACAGCGCCACGATCAATCGTACGCTACCCCACCGCACCGGTTCGTCTCGGCGCGCTTCGCATCGCTCAACAAGCACGTCGGCAACAACGAGTGAGCAAGTGGCGAGCGAAGCGACGCGAGGCCCAGACGCGCATGCGACAGGAAGGCGAGCGACAGCGAAGCCGCACATCAAGCCACCCCGCGAGGACCGGCTACGCCGGCCGACCGGGGGTCGCCCCTTGGGCAGGAGGCGCCAGCCGACTGGGGGGCCCAACTACCTGAACCAAGCGAGCATCAACACGCCAGCGATCATGCTGCCGAACCCGAGGAGACGGATCTGACCGTCCGACAATTGCGTGGCACGCTCGAATACGCGCCGCCACAAGGCCGGGTTGACGAAGGGCAACAGCCCTTCGAAGACGAGCATCAGCGCGAAGGCGCCGGTGAGCAGGTCGCTCAGCGAACCGTCCATCGGACCAGGGGCATCACTTGCGACCGCTCGAAGCGCTGCGCAAGGCGCTGAAGAAGTCAGAGTCGGGATCGATCACCATCACATCAGCCTTGCTGCGGAACGTTGCCTTGTAGGCCTCGAGGCGGCGATAGAACTGAGCGAACTGCGGATCGCGCCCGAACGATTCAGCGTAAATCGCCGACGCCTTGGCATCGCCGTCCCCCATCACCTTTTGCGCGTCCCGGAAGGCCTCGGCAAGGATCACGTCGCGCTGGCGCTCTGCATCGGCTTTGATGCGTTCGCCTTCGGCCTGGCCGGTGGCGCGCACCTCTGCGGCCACCCGCTTGCGCTCCGATTCCATGCGCTGGTACACCGCTGACGTGATGTTGGCAGAGAAGTCGACACGCTTGATGCGCACGTCGAGAATCTCGATGCCGAACGACTTGGCCTCATCGGAAAGCCGGTTCTTCACGCCTTGCATCACCGCGTCGCGATCGGTCGCCAGCATGGCCTGCACCGTGCGCTTGGTCACTTCCTCGTTGAAGGCCGCCTGCACGATGGGGCTCAGGCGGCTTTCGAAGTTGCGCATGTCGGCCGCGCCGTTGCTCAGGATGAATTCCTTCGGACGGATCAGGCGCCACTTGATGAGCCAATCCACCACCAGGCTTTTCTTTTCGGCCGTGAAGATGGGTCGTGTCTCCGGGCTGTCAAGCGTCTGTACGCGACGATCGAGCATCACCACGTTCTGCATGGGCGGCGGCAGCTTGAACTTCAAGCCCGGTTCGCCAATGACTTCCTTGAACTCGCCTAGCGCGTAGATCACGGCGAACTGGCGCTGGTCCACAACGAACAGGCACGACGATGCCACCATCAGCGCCACAAGGGCGCTGGCCACATAAAAACCGATGCGATTCATGAGTCTCGTTCTCCCGTCCGCTCAGCGGCTCTCCCGCTCACGGCTGCGCTGGTTCTCGCGCGAGCGGCTGTCGATGGTATTGCCGATCGCGCCGGGCTGCGGTTCAGGCGCCGGTGCGGCGGCGGCTGCGGGTGCGCCAGCAGGGGCCGCGGCGGCCGGGTTTGCGCAACCAGCTTGTCCAGCGGAAGGTACAGCAAGTTCGAGTTGCCCTTCGTGTCGATCATCACCTTCGTGACATTCGAGTACAACGAACGCATCGAATCTACGTACAGGCGGTCGCGGGTCACGGCAGGCGCCTTCTGGTATTCGGTCAGCACTTGGCTGAAACGTTCAACCTCACCCTCGGCCTCGGCGATCACGCGCGAGCGATAACCTTCGGCCTGCTCCTTCAAACGCGCGGCGTTACCCTTGGCGCCCGGGATAACGTTGTTGGCATAGGCTTCGGCATCGTTCTTCGAACGCTCGCGGTCGGCGTTGGCCTTGGTCACGTCCTCGAACGCGGCCTGCACCTGTTCGGGTGGCTGCACGCTGCCCACGTTCACGTTCACGATCAGGATGCCGGTATTGAGGCGATCGAGTTGCGCCTGCAGCGATTTCATCAGGTCTGTCGCGATGGCGTCGCGCTTCTCGTAGAGCACATCGTTCATCAGGCTGCGCCCCACGATTTCGCGCACGGCAGACTCTGCCGCCTGCACCACCGCCGGCTCCGGATCGCGGTTTTCGTAGAGGAACGCCCGAGCATCCTTCAGCCGGTATTGCACCGTGAACCGGATGTCGATGATGTTCTCGTCCTGCGTGAGCATCGACGATTCACGCAGCCCGGTACTCTGCGCCACGCTGCTGCGCCCGATCTCGACCGTGCGCACCTGCGTCACCGTGACAATCTCGTGCGCCTGGAACGGATAGGGGAAGCGCCATGAGAAACCGGCGTTTGCCGTGTGGTCGTACTTGCCGAACGACGTGACGACGGCCTGCTGACCTTCCTGGACGATGAAAAAACCGCTGCCCGCCCAGATCAGTGCCACGACGCCGGCGATGAGGCCAATGCCGACGCCCGCATTGCGCATGTCCGGCGGAAAGCTGTTGTCGCCGTTGCCCGGGCCGGCGGGGCTGTCCGCCCTTGCCGCCGAAGAGGCCGCTCAGGCGGCGGTTGAAGTCGCGCCACATCTCTTCCATGTCCGGCGGACCGTCACCCCGGTTGCCGCCACTGTTCATGATCGGCTGGGAGCGCCCGCCCAGACGCCAACGTGCTTGGTTCGCCAAGCCGGCAATCAGCGTCTTCAGCGCCGTTGCCACGCCGGTGGCCCGGGCCGTGAGGCGGTCAGGCGATGAGGAAGATCGGCTCATGGTCATTGTGGTTGTGGTGGATGATGTTCCGCGGACGCCTCGACGACGCCGTCCGAAGGCGTCGCCAGAGGTTCAGCTTGCACTGCGTTCGTCGCCGGATCGCAGATGGAGGAGGTATGCATCGATTTCAAGTCAGCCGACAAGGTTCCCGCAGCCGCAGAAGCCAGCAGCCCGCGCAATTCCACCAGACCACGGCCCTGCAAAGCGCTGACGAACCCCCGCGGCACGCGGACACCCGCCTCCAGCTCTAGAACATCGCAAAGTTCGCGAGGCTGTTGCGCGGCGTCGAGGTTGTCGAGCTTGTTGTAGACAAGGACCTGCGGAATGTCGCCTGCGCCGATGTCGCGCAGCACGCGCTCCACCTCGGCGATCTGCTCGTCGAGCACCGGGCTGGAGGCATCGACCACGTGGAGGAGCAGGTCGGCGTCGGCGGCTTCCTGCAGCGTGGCCTCGAAAGCGTCGACGAGCTTGTGCGGCAGGTCGCGTATGAACCCCACGGTGTCGGACAGCGAGGCTGAGCGTGCCGCCTCTTCGATGTAAAGCTGGCGGGTGGTGGTGTCGAGCGTGGCGAAGAGCTGGTCGGCCGCATACGTGCGGGCTTTGACGAGCGCATTGAACAGCGTGGACTTGCCTGCGTTGGTGTAGCCGACCAGCGAGATGCGAAACGTGCCGCTGCGCTCGCGGGCGCGCCGCTGCGTACCGCGTTGTTTCTTCACGCGCACGAGACGTTCTTTCACGGACTTGATGCGCTCGCCGATCATCCGGCGGTCGAGTTCGATCTGCGCCTCCCCCGGCCCGCCGCGGTTGCCGATGCCCCCGCGTTGGCGTTCCAGGTGGCTCCAGCGGCGCACGAGGCGTGTGGAGAGGTATTGCAAGCGGGCGAGCTCGACCTGCAGCTTGCCCTCATGGCTTTGCGCGCGCGCTGCGAAGATCTCCAGGATCAGCATCGTGCGGTCGGCCACGGCCACGCCGAAGTGACGCTCTAGGTTGCGCTGCTGCGCTGGCGACAGCGCCTGGTCGAACAGCACGGCTTCTGCGCGGTGCCCTTCGACGAGGGCCTTGATTTCATCGGCCTTGCCTGAACCCACGAAGAAAGCAGGATCGGGTGCCTTGCGGCGGGCCGTGATGCGCGCCACTGGCAGGTCGCCGGCGGATTCGGCCAGCAGGGCCAACTCGTCGAGGCTGGCATCGAACGGCGAATCGCCGCCGAAGTCGACCCCGACCAGAATCGCCCGAGGAAGGTCAGCCGCAGCAGTCAAGGTGCGAAGGATCCCGGCGGAGGGGTCAGGCCTGCTCAGAATTTTCTGCCGTGCTGAAATTGACGGCACGGCCCGGCACGACGGTGGAGATGGCGTGCTTATAGACCATCTGGGTCACCGTGTTGCGAAGGAGAACGACGTATTGGTCGAAGGATTCGATGTGGCCCTGCAACTTGATGCCATTGACGAGGTAGATCGAGACCGGCACGTGTTCCTTGCGAAGAAGGTTGAGGAACGGGTCTTGGAGGAGTTGGCCTTTGTTGCTCACGATATGCTCCGTGTTTGAGAGGATGATGGGAGAGGAGTCTGCACGTTAACACAGTGCTGCAGTGCAGCAGCCCCGCAGAAGTCAATGGACTTCAGTCTTTGTCGGTGAACGGGTTTTGCGAAGACTTCATTTCAATGCGCAGCGGGGTACCCGAGAGCTTGAAGTGCTCACGGAAGCGGCCTTCCAGGTACCTTTTGTAGACAGCCGTGACGTGTTCCAGCGAATTGCCGTGCACCACGATTACCGGCGGATTCATGCCGCCCTGGTGCGCGTAGCGCAGTTTCGGACGGAAGGCGCCGGCTCGCTTGGGGGTCTGTGCCTCCACCGCCTCGTGCAGCAGCCGCGTGAGAACCGGGGTGGTCATCTTGCGATAGGCAGATGCGTGAGCGTCGGCAATGGCCTGCCAGACCGGGCCGAGGCCCTGCCGGCGGATGGCGGAGATGCGCAGCACCGGCGCGAACTTGAGGAACGCCAGCCGCTGTGAAATGGACCGCTCCAGCACCTCGCGCTGGTACTCGTCAACCGCATCCCATTTGTTCACCGCCAGCACCACGGCGCGCCCACTCTCGAGAATGTAGCCGGCGATGTGGGCATCCTGCTCCGACACGCCCTGGGTGGCATCGAGCAACAGCAACACGACATTGGCGTCGGCGATGGCCTGCAGCGTCTTGACAACTGAAAACTTTTCGATCGCCTCGAACACCTTTCCCTTGCGGCGGACCGGCGGTATCGATCAACTGGAACTTCTGGCCGTTCCGCTCGAACGGCACCGTGATTGCATCCCGGGTGGTGCCCGGCATGTCGAATGCCACCAAGCGTTCCTCGCCGAGCCAGGTGTTGATGAGCGTCGACTTGCCCACGTTCGGGCGGCCCGCCACGGCCAGGCGGATGGGCTTGTCTTCTTCGGACGCGGCCTCCTCGTCGTCATCCTCATCGACGAAGAAATCGGCCAGCACCGCATCGAGCAGGCTGCGGATGCCCTGCCCGTGCGCCGCGGAAACGGGGTGCGGCTCTCCCATGCCGAGCTCATGGAACTCGCCCAGCAACGGCGATTCGGCCATGCCTTCGGCCTTGTTCACCGCGAGGAATACGCGCTTGTTGGCCGTGCGCAGGTAACGCGAGATATCGTGATCCTGCGCGGACAGGCCGCTGCGCACGTCCACGACGAACACGACCGCATCGGCCTCCGCCACGGCCTGGCGCGTCTGCTTGGCCATTTCCTTGACGATGCCGCTGGAACAGTCGGGCTCGAAGCCACCGGTGTCGATGACGATGAACTCGCGATCGCCGAGGCGGCCGTCGCCGTAGTGGCGGTCGCGCGTGAGTCCGGCGAAGTCCGCGACGATGGCGTCGCGGCTCTTGGTCATGCGGTTGAACAGCGTGGACTTGCCGACATTCGGTCGGCCCACCACGGCAATGACGGGTTTCATCAAATCAGCTCCGGATCATTCAGACCGGAAGGCGTATAAACCGCCCCGGCCCGTCACCACGAGCGTGACGTTGCCCGACCGCGTGGGTGTTACATGGATGGCATCGCCATCGGTTGCCTGGCGTGCCAGCGCCGTGCCGCTGTCGCGGCCGAACCAGTGCACGTACCCTTCGCTGTCGCCGAATACAACGGCGAATCCAGCCATTGCCGGCGCGGAGAGCCCGCGATAGAGCATGCTGTCCCCTGTCCAGGCCACTGAACCGTCGACAGTACGCCATGCGGTGATGCGGCCGATGTTGTCGGCCCCGACGATCATGCGATCGTCACCGGCCACGGGGTCGTTGCCGGAGGCGTTCCGGGCCCAGAGCAAGGTGCCTCGTTCGGCGTTGACGCAGCCGACCGACACCTGGAAGGCACGGGAGCACACCTGCTCGCCGGCGCGAACGGCCGGTCCAACGAGATCAGCAAGGCGCTCGACCTCGTTGGTGCCACGCGGCGACGCCACCGTGGACTCCCAACGGACCTGCCCCGTCAACGGGTCGAGGCCGCTGAGTTTGCCCCCCTGCCCCACGAGCAAGGTGTCGTGGTAGCGCTGCAGCACGCTGGCCTGCGACAGCGCAAGCGCATCGCCAGGCTTTTGGTAGGCCCACAGCTTGCGCCCGTCGAACGCGTCGAAGGCATGCACGGTGCGGTCCACTGCGACGACGAACACCCGTTCGCCCGCAACGAGGGGTGATGTCACCACCCGAGAAGGCAGCCTTTTGCGCCAGCTGACCACCCCTTTGTCGAGCACGACCAATTCATTGTCGCGGGTGACCACGGCCGCAATGCGGCCTTCGCTGCCAACGCCGGCAGACAGCTTGGCTTGCACATCGGCCCGCCACACCTCGGCACCGTTGGTGGCATTCAAGGCGAGCACAGTGCCATCGTCGTCCGCTACCGTGTAGGTACCGTCCTGGACAGGCACGCTCAGCGGAAAACTGATCGAGCCGATGCCATACTTCCAGACCTGCGCGACGACAAGCTTCGCGTCGAGTGGGGCAAGCGGGGTGGGGTCGGGCTTCGTGGGACCGCCCCAGCAGCCGGCCAGCGATGCAACAACGAGGCCCACCGCCCACTGGACAGCCATGGTGCGAATCAACGGGGTCCCCTTCATCACGTGGCCGCCTTGTCAGTGGCTTCAGGGGCCGCACCGAGCGCGGTCAGCTTGGCTTCGATCATGCGGCGGTATTCCAGTTGGGCGTCCATGGACTTCCAGGCCTGCTGGTATGCGGCCTTCGCTTCCTCGGACTTGCCTTGGGCAGCAAGGATGTCTCCCCGGCGGTCTGCCACCAGGGCTGCAAACGACGGTGCATCAGCTCCGGCAAGTTGCTTCAGCGCTTCTTCGAATTTCTTTTGGTCCAGCAGCACGCCGGCCAGTCGCAGCCGAGCCACGGTCTTGTATTCGGTTTCGGCAGCATGTTCAGCGGCCCACGTCAACGTGGCCACGGCAGCATCGGGCTGGGCCTTTTCGATCTGCAGCTTGGCGGCGAGCAGCGCGCCCTGCTGGGTGAAGCCCGTGCCAGGGAAGCGCTCTTTCAAATCGCTGAAGACGCGATTGGCCTTCTCGACATCGCCGGCCGCGGCGGCGCGGTCCAGTTCGTCATACAAAAGACCGGCCTTGCCCGACTGTTCCCGCACCCGGTTTTCCCAGAACTGGTAGGCCGCGAAGACGCCCAACGCGGCGATCAGCACCCAAGTGACGAGGCTGCCGTACTTCTTCCAGAATGCTTTGAGCTGGTCGAGTTGTTCTTGTTCTTCGAGGTCGAGTTGCGTGGCCATGGTGGAAGCTTTCAAACGAAGGCGAGATTATGCGTCGAGCCGCGAGGGCCGGCGCAACGGATGAGAGAGCAGCCGGCACCTCGGCCGGCCGGCCAGTAGTTCAGGCCGATTGACCCTGGGGCCGGCTTGCCGTTCCGTAGCGCTTTTCGATGTAGTTTTCGACAAGGGCCTGGAACTCCTCTGCGATGCGTTCACCGCGCAGGGTCAGGGCCTTTTCGCCGTCGATGAACACCGGTGCCGCCGGCGCCTCGCCGTTGCCCGGAAGGCTGATGCCGATGTCGGCGTGCTTGCTCTCGCCGGGGCCATTAACGATGCAGCCCATCACGGCGACCTTCATCTTCTCGACACCGGGGTAACGGGCCCGCCATACGGGCATTTGGCCGCGCAGGAAATCGTCGATCGACTTGGCCATCTCCTGGAACGTGGTGCTCGTGGTGCGCCCACAGCCCGGGCAGGCGGTGACGCTTGGATTGAATGACCGCAGGCCGAGCGACTGAAGGATCTCCAGCGCCACCACGACTTCCTGTGTGCGCGCCTCGCCTGGCTGCGGCGTCAGGGATACACGGATGGTGTCGCCGATCCCGTCTTGCAGCAGCAGGGCCAGGGCAGTGGCCGACGCGACGGTCCCCTTCGTGCCCATGCCGGCCTCGGTCAATCCGAGGTGCAGCGCATGGTTGCAACGGCGCGCAAGCGCGCGGTAGACCGTGACGAGGTCTTGGACCGCAGACATCTTGCACGACAGGATGATGTTGTCCGGATTCAATCCGACGTCGGCTGCGCGGCGGGCCGACTCGATGGCCGACGTGACGATGGCGCGGTACATGATCTGCTGCGGCTCGAACGGCTCGGCAAGCCTGCCGTTCTCGTCCATCATGCGGGCGAGCAGTTCCTGGTCGAGGCTGCCCCAGTTCACGCCGATGCGCACGGCCTTGTCATGCTTTGCAGCGATCTCCACCATCTGCGCGAACTGGCGGTCACCCTTGTCGCCCTTGCCGACGTTGCCGGGGTTGATGCGGTACTTCGACAATGCCTCGGCGCAGGCCGGGAAGTCAGTCAACAGGCGGTGTCCGTTGTAGTGAAAATCACCCACGAGCGGGACGTCGACGCCCATCCGGTCGAGTTGCTCCCGGATGTGCGGCACAGCAGCGGCTGCCTCGGGCGTGTTGACGGTAATGCGCACCATCTCCGAACCGGCCGAGGCCAGTTCCTTGACCTGGATGGCCGTTTCGATGGCATTGACCGTGTCGGTGTTGGTCATCGATTGCACGCGCACCGGCGCCCCTCCACCGAGCGTGACGACGCGGGACCCCCAACGCACGGTTGCTTGGCGCGTTGCGCGCTGGACGGGGTGGCTGGGTTCGATGAAATCGTCGAGGTCGGATGCTGCGTCTGACATGGTGCGTGCTGCCGTGAAGGGGCGCGAGGCCGGCTTACTTGAGTTCGAGTTTGGCGACGTTGCCGCGCGTGGTCACGGGTGCGAGGTCGACCCGCTCGCCCTTGTACGTGACCTGCACGGCGTTGGCATTGCCGATTTTGAGGCGAAGCGGCGAGACCTCGTCGAGCGCGACGGTTTCTCCCGCTTGCAGCATGCGCGAAAAGACGGCAGCGCCATGGCGATCGAAGACCTGGACCCAAGACGCCGAGGTGGCATGCAGCTGCAGCGCCCCCCCGGTCGCGGGCGCCACGGCAGCCAACGATGCGACCGATGCAGCTGCGACCGGTGCCGATGCGGCCGACGGCTTGGCCGCTGGTTCGGTAGAGGCCGGATGCACGGTATCCATGGCGGTCGGAACGATTCCATCCGACACCGGCGCGGGCATGGATGCCTCGCCGACGGTTTCGGTGACGATCGTCGCCGGCACCGGTTGTTCGCCGGACACCGACGAGGAAGTCGCCGACCCGAACCGCAAATGATCGCCTATCCAGTTGCTGGGCAGCACGTAGACCGCTGCGGCGAGCATGATGAGCGCCAGCGCACCCAGGCGCACCGGGTTCTTCAGGAACGAAAAATCGGTGGGGAGTTGCCGTCCTGGCCGGTCACGGAACGGTTCGTTCAAGCCGCGGCTCATGCGCTCCAGGCCTTTGTCCACCGAAGACGGCAGCAGCGCGAGCACGGGCCCTGCATCAATCTTGAGTGTTCGGCACACCGTTTGCGCCAGCGCGCGGGTGAACGCCGCGCCCGGCAACTCGTCGATGCGGTTCGCCTCAAGCAACTCGAGCTTGTGCGGCGTGACCTTGATGGACGTGGCCAGGGCGGCAATGTGCAGCCCGCGCGCCTGGCGCGCCTGGCGGAGCATGCCGCCTGCCGTCGTGGGCGTCTCCGTTCCCGCTTCGGGATTGAGGTTGTCGGTGCTGGTGGACAAGGGCTCACTCATCGAAGGCACCTCTGTCGAAAGCCAGCGCTTCGCGCGACTGGGGGAAGCGGTTGCGCAGCTTCAGCCCGAATGCGTTGACGCCCTGTTCGTTGCCGAGCTTGCGTTCGATGCGTGCGGCCAACCACAGGGTCTGCGCGTTGGAAGTGTCGTCGGTCTGGTTGACCCGGCGGATGTAGAACCGTGCCCGCTCGTAGTCGCCGCGGCGCAGCAGCACTTCTGCGAGATTCACCGCCACCACGGGGTTGCTCGGGTCGAGGTCGTATGTGTGTTTGAGCGTGATCTCAGCCTGGGGCAGGTTGCCGGAGCGTGCTTCGCAAACCCCCTGAGCGAGCATCGTGCGCAGCGAGCCCAGGTATTGCGGCGCGGCGAGGGCCAGACCGAACTGCGCGGTCGCTTCGGGGAAACGGCCCCGCTGGCACAAGTGCCAGCCATAGTTGTGGAGTGCGTCGCCGTCACGCGGGTTGATGGCAATGGCACGGCGGAAGCTGTCTTCCGCCAGCTCGTTGTCGTTCATGCGCGCATAGATCAGCCCGCGCAGGTTGTAAGCCTCGCCGAAGTTCGGGTCGATGACCAGCACCTGCTTGACCTCGTCGAGCGCAGTGGGCAGCTGTCCACGGGAAAAGTACGCCGTGGCCAGTTCCATGCGCACACGCGCGCGGCGGGTGTTGCTCGTCTCATCCGATGTGGTGGCGTGGTCCCTGGGTTGTTCGCCCAGCGGCGGCGGCGTACCCGGAGCTGGGGGAACCTGAACGCATCCGGCGGACACGGCCGCCAGAAGCGCCCAGCAGGCTGCGAGAAAGAAGGACCTCGAACGCTCACGGGTCATGGGCGATTTTCCTCGGGGGGAACGAACGGGGCAGAATCGGCATCGCTCGGAGAGCGGTGCACACGGATGGGCGCGCGTGTCATGCGCTTGCCGGCGTTCGTGCGGTCCTGCACTTCGCCGGCGAGCTGCCCGCACGCGGCATCGATGTCATCACCGCGCGTCTTGCGCACAGTGGTCACGACACCGGCATCGAGCAGCACTTGGGCGAACGCGCTCACTCGCTCGCGCGGTGAACGCTTCAGCCCGGATTCAGGGAATGGGTTGAACGGAATCAGGTTGAACTTGCAGGATACTTGCTGGCTGATCTTCACCAGCGCGCGGGCATGCTCCGGCGAGTCATTGACTTCATCGAGCATGCAGTACTCGAAGGTGATGAAGTCGCGCGGCGCGGCATCGAGGTAACGCTCGCACGCCCCGAGAAGTTCGGCGATGGGGTATTTGCGATTGAGCGGCACCAAGTCGTCGCGCAGCGCGTCGAAGGGTGCGTGCAGGGACACGGCCAGCGCCACGGGGCAATCGTCGCGCAACCGGTCGATCATGGGCACGACACCTGACGTGGAGACCGTGACCCGGCGACGCGACAAACCATAGCCATGGTCGTCGAGCATGATGCGCAGTGCGGGCACCAGGGCCGAATAGTTCTGCAACGGCTCGCCCATGCCCATCATCACGACGTTCGTGATGGCCCGGGTCCCCGGTGCCAGATTCAAACGGCGGCGCAAGTGGTGTTCGGCAAACCAGAGTTGGGCGACGATTTCCCCGGTGGTGAGGTTGCGGCTGAACCCCTGGTGACCTGTGGAGCAAAACCGGCATCCCACCGCACATCCGGCTTGCGATGACACGCACAAGGTGCCACGGTCGGCTTCCGGAATGAACACGGTTTCCACCGCATTGCCGCCACCGACATCGAACAACCACTTGATGGTGCCGTCGGCGGAGGCCTGTTCGCTGAGGATCTCGAGGGGCCGCAGCTCGGCCACGCCTGCGAGCTTGTCGGCAGCGATTTGGCCAAGTCGGACATGGCGGCAAAATCGGCCGCACCCTTTTGGTGGATCCAACGAAAAAGCTGGGTGGCGCGGAAGCGCTTTTCCCCGAGCTTTTCGCAGTACGCGGCCAAGCCGTCGAGATCGTGGTCGAGGAGATTGACCGGAGTCATGATCGTGGAGCGCTCGCGCGAGGCATCAGCAACGCCGGTGCCCGTCGCGAGGCCAACCGCATCAGCGGCTGTAGACGTTGGCGCCCGGGAAGAAGAACGCGATTTCGGCGGCAGCCGTTTCGGCAGCGTCGGAACCGTGAACGGCGTTGGCATCGATGCTGTCGGCGAAGTCAGCACGGATGGTGCCCTTCTCGGCCTTCTTCGGATCGGTGGCGCCCATCAGGTCGCGATTATTCAGGATGGCGCCTTCGCCTTCCAGCACGGAGATCACGACCGGACCGGAGATCATGAAGTCGACCAGGTCCTTGAAGAATGGACGTGCCTTGTGCACCGCGTAGAACGCTTCGGCTTCGTTGCGCGACAGGTGGGCCATGCGGGCCGCGACGATTTTCAGGCCGGCGCCTTCGAAGCGCGACAGGATCTGGCCGACCACGTTTTTCGCAACGGCGTCGGGTTTGATGATGGAAAGGGTACGTTCGATCGCCATGATTTTTTCTCCTGAATCAAGCACTTGGCAAAGCCTCAGATTCTAACGCTTGAAGCGGGGTTCCCCGCAGGCTCGACCTGCATGGATTTCCAAAAAGAGGCCATCGAACAACTCCCGTGACCCGTTAGCGGCCGCGGCGACCGCCGCCGCCACCACCACCGCGGTTTCCGCCGAAACCCCCGCCGCCAC
>Ga0170475_111800853_pt1 | contig 16244 bp, 14 predicted proteins | sample Soicark_Litter_5_FD_111474 | JGI IMG/M metagenome (GOLD analysis project Ga0170475, IMG submission 111474) | Avena fatua rhizosphere microbial communities from Hopland, California, USA. Combined Assembly of 48 SPs
ATTTGCATAAAGCGGAGAGAGTTTACGCCGCGATCGGACGGTTCGCCCCCTGCTCCTGGCCGGCCGTGTTGGCCTGCTGGGCGGCGGGAACCGGAGCCGGCTTGGCCTCGCGGACCGGCAGCATGTCACCGATACCGAAAGCGACGGCCATCAGGTTCGGCACCGCCATGGCGGCGAGCAGCACCGACCACAGCTCCAGCGACAGGGTGCCAAGCGGGTTGACCAGGGCGGCGGTGGCCGAGGAGGCGACCAGGGCGGCGGACAGCCACGCTTCGGGCTTGGCGCAGAAGCGGCCGGCGGTGCGCTTGCCGCCTTTGGCGGTCACCCGGAAGGCGTCGTGCTTGCGGACCAGACCGCGGACGACGGCCAGGGCGACGGTGGTGGACAGCGCCATGCCGACGGCGCAGGCACCCAGGCTTTCCTTCCAGCTGTTGCCGGAGGCATAGCGCGAGGCCAGCAGGCTGGAGCCGGCACGCAGGACCAGAGCACCCAGCACGGCGGCGGTGGCGGCCACCGGCGGCAGATGCAGCGGCAGAACCAGCGAGGCGAAGGTCCAGACCACGGCGGCGGCGGCGGCGAACAGGCCGACGGCGTCGGACCACCAGCGGATCCAGTTGGTGACGTAGCCCAGCTTCTGCCGCGCGCTCAGCTCGGCCGAACCCGGCAGGAATTTCTTCCAGTGGGCGCGGACGATCTGCGTGGAGCCGAACACCCAGCGGTCGCGCTGCTTGCGGAACTGCATGAAGTTATCCGGGGCCAGACCGGCGCCCAGCCGCTCGTCAGTGTAGGCGGCGCGGTAGCCGGCCGACAGGATGCGCAGGCCCAGTTCGGTGTCCTCGCAGATGCCGGCTTCCGACCAGCCGCCGACCTGATCCATCGCCGAGCGGCGGAGCATGATCATCGTGCCGTGGCAGATGAAGGCCTGGCTCGACACGCCCTCCTGCATGCCGACGTCGAAGAAGGGGCGGTATTCGGCGGTCATGGCGGCCTTCAGCGCCGTCTCGTGGCCATCGCGGTGCTCCTGCGGGGCCTGGACGATGCCGACCGACGGATCGGCGAAGGTCGGGGCCAGCTTCGACAGCCAGTCGGGCGACACGGTGTAGTCGGCATCCAGCACGGCGACGATCTCCGCCGACGGATCGGTGTGGCGCAGAGCGGCGTTCAGGGCGCCGGCTTTGAAGCCGGAGATCTTCTTGTACCAGTGGAACTTGAACTTGCGCCCCAGCGCCCGGCACATCTCCTCCACCGGGCGGACGAGATGCTCCTCCTCGGTGTTGTTGATGAGGACGACGACCTCATAGTTCGGGTAGTCCAGCCGCGACAGCGAGGCCAGCGTGGCATTCAGCACGTCCGGCTGCTCGCGGCAGGCGGCGACGTGGATGGAGACCATCGGCTTGTGGTCGATGCTGGGCACGGCATGCGGCAGCAGCGCCGGGGCGCGGCCGGTCAGCAGCCGGCGGGCAACGTCCACCAGATCGGCGAAGGCGACGCTCATCATCAGGGCGCCCAGCGCGAAGGCGGAGCCCCAGGTGGTCAGCGCACCGAAGGTCAGATATTCGGCGAAGGCACCGGCGACGGCCGAACCGATGGCGAAGCCGATGATGTTGGCACCCATCGAGGCTGCCAGCGCGAAACCGGCGTTGGTCCGGCGGCGGAAGACGGCGAAAGCCGACAGGGCGAGGCCGACGGCGAGCGCGACGCCCGCACCGACCCGGTCGCCATAGGGGGCGGCGACCGCACCGGTCATCGACCATTTCGGCTGACGGTCGGCATCCAGCACGCCCCAGGTCGGGCCGGGCGAGCCTTCGATGGTGGACTTCCAGATGCCGTCGAAGGCCTCGACGACGTTGTAATGGATGCCGAGAGCGTTGGCTTCCGCCGCGAACCCACGAACGACGGCGGCCTGCGCCTCCGGCGTCGGATAGGCGTCGTGGAAGTTCTCGCCGCCCGACGGCCAGCGCACCTCGCCCACGAACAGCTGCTTGCCCGGATGCGCCTTGCGCACGGTGTCAAGCCGGTCGCGGATCCAGGTCAGCGCATCGGTGACCGGCACGCCTTCCCAGTAGGGCAGCACGTGGACGCCCATGAAGTCGGACGCCTTCACCGTGGCGTCGGCCTTGACCATCTCCGACCACACGTCGGCGGTGCCGACCTTGATCGAAGCCGGAACGGCGGCGCGCACGCGCTTGATGTAGCCGGCCAGCTCGGCGTCGGTCAGTTCGGCGCGCAGCAGCGTCTCGTTTCCGACGACGATGCGCTTGATGCCGCGGAATTCCTTGGCCAGCGCAATGCCGTGCAGCACCTCGCGCTCGTTGCGGACCTTGTCCTTGCTCAGCCAGATGCCGAGCGTGACGTCCAGCCCCTTGGACACCGCGATCTCCGGCACCTCGCCCTGCGAGCCGAGCGTCGAGTAGGTACGGACGCCATCGGCGAAGCCGGCGATGGCGGTCATGTCCTTCTCGATGTCCTTGCGCGGGACGATCGGTTGGTGGTTGGGATCGTAATTGCGGCCCGAAGGCGAATAGGACACGGATTCGATGCGGCCGGGTTCCGCGTCCACCGCCGTGGGCGCGTTGCGCCAGGACCAGAAGGACGCGTGGCCGGCGGTCACGGCCAGCAGTGCGGCGGCGATGGCTGCGCGCCGGATCGAGTTCTTCGGGTTGCTCATGGGGAGTTCGCGTTGCCCTGTTGCTGGGTGGCCGTTCGCCACCGGACATCCGCACAAACGGGCAGACTAACTTCCCTATTCCATGCTCTTCGAAAAAATTTTGTGCGCTGCAGAGAGCGGAACCCTGGCGGTCGCCTCCTGTTGGACAACGTCCGGTTCAATACTCCCAAAACACAGGAGAGCGCCCCATGGCCACCCGCCACGAAGACAGCCCGGAACACAAGAAGGCCCACGATCTGGCCGAGCAGGCACTGGACAAGGCCGCCGGCGGCGATCCCCGCAAGGCGCGCGACCTGATCGAGGAAGCCAAGCGCATCGACCCCAAGATCGGCGAGGAGATGTCCCGCGAAGCCGCCGAGGATCAGAAGAAGGCCGACAAGTACGTCGACAAGACCGACAAGTGAGTGAATGCCCCCTCCCCATCCCTCCCCCACCTGCGGTGGGAGAGGGGGTAGGAGCTTTGTTAAAGTGCGGCGGCAGTCCCCTCTCCCGCGAGAGCGGGGGAGGGTTAGGGAGGGGGCGACCGCTGCAACTGCTTACTCCGCCGCCAGAGCCTCCGCCGGCACCGGCGGGGTCCAGCGCAGCACCGGCTTGCGGGCTGCCGCCGTCTCGTCCAGGCGCCGGCGCGGCGTCAGACGCGGAGCGGCCTGGAAGTAGGCGACATCGCCCGACTTCGCCCGTTCGGCCAGCGCCCGCAGTGCGTCGACGAACTGGTCGAGGCTGGCCTTGCTTTCCGTTTCGGTCGGCTCGATCAGCAGGGCACCGTGGACGACCAGCGGGAAATACATGGTCATCGGGTGGAAGCCCTCGTCGATCAGCGCCTTCGCCATGTCGAGCGTGGTGACCCCGGTTCCCTTCAGGAAGCGGTCGTCGAACAGGCACTCGTGCATGCACGGCCCCTCGAAGGAGGCCGTCATCACGTCCTCCAGCCGCGCCATGACGTAGTTGGCGTTCAGCACGGCGTCGCCCGACGCCTGCCACAGCCCGTCTGCGCCGTGGCTCAGCATGTAGGACAGCGCGCGAACGAACATGCCCATCTGGCCGTGGAAGGCCTTCATGCGGCCGAAGGCCATTCCGTCGCCGGCATTCTCCACCAGCGCGAAGCCGTCCTTGCCATGCGTCACGTAGGGCACCGGGATGTAGGGCGCCAGCGACTCCGCGAACACCACCGGCCCCGACCCCGGACCGCCGCCGCCATGCGGCGTGGAGAAGGTCTTGTGCAGGTTGATGTGCATGACGTCGATGCCGAGATCGGCCGGACGCACCCGCCCGACGATGGCGTTGAAGTTGGCGCCATCGCAGTAGAAATAGCCACCCGCCGCATGCACCGCCTCGGCGATCGCGATGATGTCGCGTTCGAACAGGCCGCAGGTGTTGGGGTTGGTCAGCATCAGGCCGGCCACGTCGGGACCGAGCTTCGCCTTCAGCGCCTCCAGATCGACGCGGCCATCGGCGGTCGCCGGGATGGCATCGACGCTGTAGCCGCAGGCGGCGGCGGTCGCCGGGTTGGTGCCGTGGGCGCTCTCCGGCACCAGGATCTTGGTGCGTCCGCTGTCGCCCTTGGCCTCATGCGCCGAGCGGATCGCCATGATGCCGCACATCTCGCCATGGGCGCCGGCGGCGGGCGCCAGCGTCACGGCGGCCATGCCGGTCAGCGTCTTCAGCCAATGGGCCAGTTGGTCCATCAGTTCCAGCGCACCCTGCACCGTGCTGACCGGCTGCATCGGGTGCACGTCGGAGAAGCCGGCAAGCCGCGCCATCTTCTCGTTCAGGCGCGGGTTGTGCTTCATCGTGCAGGAGCCCAGCGGATAGAATCCGCTGTCGATGGCGTAGTTCTTCTGCGACAGGCGGGTGTAGTGACGGACCACCTGCGGCTCGGCGAGGCCGGGCAGCCCGACCTTGGCGCGCGGCTTCACCGCGCCCAGGCGGGAAGCCACCTTCGGCACGTCGGGCAGATCGACGCCGGTGCGGCCGGCGCTGTCCTGTTCGAAGATCAGCGGCTCTTCGATCTGGAGGCCACGGTTGCCGGTGACGGTGCCGGTCACGCTGTCGAACCCGGCGCTGCCGGCGGGAATGGCCGAGGGACGGCCCTGGTTGTTCATGCTCATGCCAGAACCCCAGATCCAAGAATTTCAGTCAGAGCGGCAGCGAAGGCGTCCATGTCGGCGTCGGTGTTGGTCTCAGTGACGGCGACCAGCAGCAGGTCTTCCATCTCGCCCGGGTAGAGGCGCGAGACCGGCACGCCGCCCAGGATACGGCGCTTGGCAAGTTCCTCGACCACCGCAGCAGCCGGCTTCGGCAGCTTCACGGTGAATTCGTTGAAGAAGCCGTCGTTCAGCACCTCGACACCCGGAACCGCCGCCAGCTTGTCGGCCATCTGGACCGCCTTGGCGTGGTTCAGCTGGGCCAGCTGCGTGATCCCCGCCTCGCCCAGCAGGCTGACATGGATCGAGAAGGCCAGCGCGCACAGGCCGGAGTTGGTGCAGATGTTCGAGGTCGCCTTCTCGCGGCGGATGTGCTGCTCGCGGGTGGAGAGCGTCAGCACGAAACCGCGGCGGCCATCGGCGTCCACCGTCTCGCCGCACAGGCGGCCCGGCATCTGGCGGACATACTTGTCCTTCACCGCGAACAGCCCGACATAGGGGCCGCCGAAGTTCAGCGCGTTGCCGAAGGACTGGCCTTCCGCCGCGACGATGTCGGCACCCATGTCGCCCGGCGGCGTCAGTAGGCCGAGCGACAGCGCCTCCGTCACCACGACGATCAGCAGCGCGCCCTTGGCTTGGCAGGCGGCGGCCAGATCGGTGTAGTCGCGGACATGGCCGAACACGTCCGGGTTCTGTACGACGACGCAGGACGTCTTGTCGTCGACCAGCGCCAGCAGATCCTCGCCGCCGGTCGGGGCGGCCGGCAGGGCCACCGCCTCGAAGCCGATGAAGCGGGCGTCGGTGGTGGTCACGTCGCGGTAGTGCGGGTGCAGGCCGCCGGACAGGATCGCCTTCTTCCGCCGGGTGACGCGATTGGCCATCATCACCGCCTCGGCGCAGGAGGTGGCGCCGTCATACATCGAGGCGTTGGCCACATCCATGCCGGTCAGCAGCGCGACCTGGGTCTGGAATTCGAACAGGACCTGCAGCGTGCCCTGGCTCACCTCCGGCTGGTATGGCGTGTAGGCGGTCAGGAACTCGCCGCGCTGGACCAGATGGTCGACGGTCGCCGGCACATGGTGGCGGTAGGCGCCGGCGCCGAGGAAGCTCGGCACCGAGCCCGCCGGCAGGTTCTTGGCCGCCATGGAGCCCAGCAGACGCTCGACCTCAAGCTCGCCCATATGGTTGGGCAAGCCCCCGATCGGGCCGGCCAGTTGGGCCGCCTTTGGAACATCGCGGAACAGGTCTTCGACCGATGTTGCGCGGACGGCCTCCAGCATCGACTGCCGGTCGGCCTCGGTCAGGGGCAGATAGCGCATGTTAGTGGGATTCCTCCACGAAGGCCTTGTAGGCCGATTCGTCCATCAGACCATCGAGTTCGGAGGCGTCCTTCAACTGGACCTTGAAGAACCAGCCATCAGTCTCGGCGGCGCTGTTGACCATCGACGGGTCATCGACCAGGGCCTGGTTGGCCTCCACGACGGTGCCCGACACCGGGGCGTAAACGTCGCTGGCGGCCTTCACCGATTCGACGACGGCGGCTTCCTTGCCCTGCTCCAGCACGCGGCCGGCCTCGGGCAGTTCGACGAACACCACGTCGCCCAGTTGGCTCTGCGCGAAGTCGGTGACGCCGACGGTGGCGACATCGCCATCGACCTGAACCCACTCGTGGTCCTTGGTGAATTTCTTGCTCATCGGAAAGTTTCCCTGTTCAAAACGGTTGTTGTCGGTCGGGGAGTAGAGGCGTCAGCCCCGGTAATAGCGTTGCGGCACGAAGGGCGTGGCGGCAACACGGGCGGGCAGCGGCTTGCCGCGCACGACCAGTGTCAGCGGCGTACCCACCGCGGAATTTGCGATGTCGACATAGCCCATGGCGACCGGCGCGCCGGCGGTCGGGCCGAAGCCGCCGCTGGTGATCTCGCCGATGCGATTGCCGTTCGCGTCCTGGATTTCGGTGTGCTCGCGGGCCGGCTGGCGGCCTTCCGGCTGGATGCCGACGCGGCGGCGCGTGGCGCCTTCGGTCAGCTGCCGGTGGATGATGTCATAACCGGGGAAGCCACCCTCGGCGCGGCGGCGCTTCGGCAGCGTCCATTCCAGCGCCCCTTCGACCGGGGTGGTGGTGGTGTCGATGTCGTGGCCGTAGAGGCAGAGCCCGGCCTCCAGCCGCAGCGAATCGCGGGCGCCCAACCCGATCGCCTCGACCTCCGACTCGCCCAGCAGCGCCCGGGCGATCATCTCGGCATCGCCCTTGTGGCAGGAGATCTCGTAGCCGTCCTCGCCGGTGTAGCCGGAGCGGGTCAGGATCACCGGCACGCCCTTGAAGGTGGCGGACAGGTAGCTCATGAACTTCATGGTGGCGGCTTCCGGGACGAAGCGGACCATCACCTCGGACGCCATCGGACCCTGGAGAGCCATCAGCGCCAGATCGTCCAGCAGTTCGACCTCGGCCTTGCCGGCCAGCTTCTCGCGCAGATGGGCGACGTCCTGCTCCTTGCAGGCGGCGTTCACCACCAGGAACAGGTGGTCGCCGGCATTGGTCACCATCAGGTCGTCGAGGATGCCGCCCTGTTCGTTCAGAAACAGCGTGTAGCGCATGCGGCCCTGCGCCAGCCCCTTGATGTCGCCCGGGACCAGCGTTTCCAGGGCGGCGGCGGGATCGGCGCCGGTCAGGCGGACCTGGCCCATGTGGGACACGTCGAACAGCCCGGCCTTTTGGCGGGTGTGCTGGTGCTCCTTCAGGATGCCCAGCGGATACTGCACCGGCATGTCATAGCCGGCGAATGGCACCATGCGGGCGCCAAGCTCGACATGGAGCGCGTGCAGCGGGGTGGTTTTGAGAGCGGTTGCGGCCTCGGTCACGCGCGGGTCCTCCGACAAGGTTTCAGCGCCCGCATCGGGATCGATGCAGGAAGCTGCCCCCTCTGTCTTGGACCTGAGAGATTCACCGCCGTCCGGTCGAGCCGGACACCCGGTTTACTCCTTCGGTGAGTCGCGGCGGGTGAGCGCCGAGGCTGCTTTCCAGAGTTGCCTTATCCCCTTGCGGTCCTTTTGCCTGAGAGTTTCCGGGGGCGGTTGCTCCTTCGGCGCCGCCTGAGAACCTGTCGATTTACGACAAGTTCACAAGCGATCTCTCCCGCGAGGGATCATCGGCGTGATGGCGGCACACTGTCGCGATTAGACAGGTTTGTCAATCAGCGGATCCGGTGCCAAGCCCGCGCTCTCGTCGGCCGTCATCCCCGCGAAGGCGGGGATCCAGGCTTCCAGGTCAAGCATTTGATGCGGCTGGATTCCCGCCTTCGCGGGAGTGACGGCAAAAAGGGCAACGATCAGGCACCGATCAACAGCGACCTTACTTCTTCATCTGGGTCCGATTGAAGTTCAGCTGCTCCGGCGTCAGCTGGAAGCCGAGATAGATCTTCCAATCCTTGGCGTTGGCGTCCTTGGGGAGCGGGATCTTCGGCGTCAGCTCCTCGCGGGTGCCGGCGCGCGGCTGGCCGGGGACGAAGGTCACGTCGGTGTCGAAATAGGCCTTCGACACCAGCGTGTCGTCCGGCTGGGCCAATGCTACGAAATACTGGTACTTGGCGGTGTTGCCCTGAAGGGCCGGGCCGCGCTCGGCCACCAGATAGACGTTCACGTTCACGGTGACGCCGTTGCTGGTGTAGTCGCAGCTGCCGGTGAAATCGACCAGGGCGGCGCGCGACTCCAGATCGGTCAGGTCCTTGCCGCCGGGGCGGAAGACCGTCACTTCCTGCAGGTCGCGGACGATGTTGACCTTCGGGCAGGCCAGCGCCGCTTCCGACGGATTCGTCGGCCCCATCCCCAGGCCGGAGCAGCCGGAAAGCACCAGCACGGCCCCGGCCGCGAGCAGCGCAGGGCGGCCCATCCCAAAGAGGGACGCCAGCGGGCTTTTCCGGGCGGGGGTTCCTATATTACGGTCGCGGCGGTCCATCGGTTCGGCCTGATCGGTTGACGGGCTGTTGGACCGCGACTTTAGTGTCCCAGCTTGACCGGCACAAGACCGCGCGGCGGTTCTATCCCTTGTGACCGTCTGGCGCAGGACCACCTAAGGGCGACCCACTCCACGCAAGGGCGGTACAGCGCATATGACCACGACCTCTCCCCAGGCCACCCGGGCCTTGACGATCCTGCTGGCGGCGCCGCGCGGCTTCTGCGCCGGGGTGGACCGGGCGATCCAGATCGTCGAGACGGCGCTCGACCGCTATGGGGCGCCGGTCTATGTCCGGCACGAGATCGTCCACAACCGCTTCGTGGTCGAAAGCCTGGAAGCCAAGGGCGCCGTCTTCGTCGACGAGTTGACCGAGGTGCCGGACGGCCGCCCGGTGGTCTTCTCCGCCCATGGCGTGCCGAAATCGGTGCCGCAGGCGGCCGAGGCGCGCGGGCTGTTCTATCTCGACGCCACCTGCCCGCTGGTCAGCAAGGTGCATCGCGAGGCCGAACGGCATTTCGACGAAGGCAAGCAGATCGTCCTGATCGGCCATGCCGGTCATCCGGAGGTGATCGGCACCATGGGCCAGTTGCCCGACGGCGCCGTGGTGCTGGTGGAGACGGTGGCCGACGTGGCGACGCTGGAGGTCCGCGACCCGGAAAACCTCGCCTACGCCACCCAAACCACCCTGTCGGTCGACGAGACGACGGAGATCCTGGCCGCGCTCCAGGCCCGCTTCCCCGCCATCGCCGGGCCGAAGAAGGAAGACATCTGCTACGCCACCACCAACCGTCAGGCGGCGGTGAAGGCCATCGCGCCGAAGGTGGACGCGCTGCTGGTGCTGGGGGCGCCGAACTCCTCCAACTCCAAGCGGCTGGTGGAGGTGGCGAAGACCCATGGCTGCCCGGCCGCCCAACTGGTCCAGCGCGCCGACGACATCGATTGGGACGCACTGTCCGGCGTCGCCCGCCTCGGCATCACCGCTGGTGCATCGGCGCCGGAAGTGCTGGTGGAGGAGGTCATCGAGGCCGCCCGCGCCCGTTTCGACGTGACGGTGGAGGAGCTGCGCACGGCGACGGAGAACATCGTCTTCAAGCTGCCGCGCGCGTTATCGGTGGAGCGGGAGGCCGTTTGACGGCGCCGGAACCCGGTCGCGGGGCGGCGCGTTGCTTCAGGCGGAGCGCATGCTCCGCCGTGACGAGCGTGAGGTGAAGCCTTGGTGGGTTGGATCATTCGGACGCTGGTGTTGTGCTTCGTCGTCGGCTTCGTGCTGTCGTTCCTGCACATCGATCCGGCCAGCATCCTGACGAACAGCTGGCAGACGGTGCAGGACATCGTCGCGCTGATGATCGACGCCGGCCGCTGGGCCCTGCCCTATATCCTGATCGGCGCCGTCATCGTGGTGCCGCTGTCGGTGATCGGGCTGGTCCTGCGCTGGAACCGCACGCGCCCGCCCTCATAAGGCCGGCCTTCCTGAATGCGGACAAAAAAACAGGAGGCACCGGAACCGGGGCCTCCTGTGAAACAGGGAGGGTTAGAGACAGTCAAAGGTCTACGCCCATCCACCCCCTCCCGCCTTGATGCAGGTCAACGGACAGGCACTTTCCGTCGCCCCCCGGCCGAAAAGAAAAAGCCGGAGACATCCATGCGGATGCTCCGGCTCAGTGATACAGGGAGGGTTAGAGACAAGAAGGACCTTATCCGGAAGTGCATAGACCGTTCGTTGATCTGCATCAAAAGTGGCGAAGATCCGTGCGTTCTGTTCGCGTCGTTCCGTCGCGGCTTCCGGCCGGCCTGATCAACCGAGAATTTCCGCCAGAGCCACCACCAGCGTCTTGTTCTCCTCCTCGCGACCGATGGTGATGCGCAGGCAATCGGACAGCCCATACTCGGTCACCGGCTTCACCAGGATGCCGCGGCGGGCGAGATGGTCGATGACCGCCTGGGTGCCGAGCGACGGATCGGTCGGCACGCGGGCCAGCACGAAGTTGCAAACGCTGGGATAGACGCGCAGCCCCACCCGCTCCAACTCGCGCGACAGCCAGGGCAGCCACCGCGCATTGTGGGCAAAGGTCGCCTCCTCATGCTCCGCGTCGCTGAGAGCGGCGGCGGCGGTCAATTGGGCGGGCAGCGAGACGTTGAAGGCGCCGCGGATGGCGTTCACCGCCTCGATCACCGTGGCGGGACCATAGCCCCAGCCGACCCGCAAGCCCGCCAGCCCGTGCATCTTGGAGAATGTGCGGATCAACAGGACATTGTCGGAATTCTCGACGATCTCCGTGCCGTCGCTGTAGTCCGGCATCCGGCAATAATCGGCATAGGCCGAATCCAGCACCAGCAGTGTGGTGGAAGGCAAACCGGCGCGCAGCCGCTGCACCGCCTCCGCTGGAATGTAGGTACCGGTCGGGTTGTTGGGGTTGGCGAGGAAGCAGATCTTCGTGCGCTCGCTGGCGCGGTCGATCATCGCCTCCACATCCACCACCATGTCGCGCTCCGCGGCCACGACTGCGGTTGCCCCGGCGGCGCGGATCGCCTTGAGGAATCCGCGATAGCCCCGCTCGTGGCACAGAACCTCGTCACCGGGACCGGCGAAGGCCTGGGCGACCAGATGGATCAGTTCCTCCGACCCGGCGGTGCAGACGATGCGGTCGGCGTCGATGGAATGGCGGCGCGCGATGGCGTGGCGCAGCGGTTCCTGATCCCAGTCGGGATAGCAATGGATGCGCGTGGCCGCCTCGCAATAGGCGTCCAGCGCCAGCGGGCTGGGTCCCAGCGGATTGTGGGTCAGCGACAGGTCGATCCACCGGCGGCCGTCGCGAGGCGGGCGAGCGGGACGGTACGGCTTGATCTGGCCAACGCTGGGACGGGGGCTAAGCAGGTCCATAACCTCGGTCTCCGTAAGCGGATCGGTCGAACAGCACGTCGGGCGACCGATTGAACTGCAAACTGGTGCGCGACGCCACAGGACATTGCGTCGCGCACCCCAACTCGAGGTGTTTTATTTCCAAATAGCAGGCCGGACGGAAGCGCCGGCCTGCTGCCCGGATCAGTGGTTTAGAATTTGGCTGAGGAAGAGGCGCGTGCGCTCCGACTTGGGGTTGGAGAAGAACGCGTCCGGCGTGTCCTGCTCCACGATCTCGCCGCGGTCCATGAAGATGACGCGGTCGGCGACCGACTTGGCGAAGCCCATCTCGTGCGTCACGCACAGCATGGTCATGCCGTCCTCGGCCAACCCGATCATGACGTCCAGCACCTCCTTGACCATTTCGGGGTCGAGCGCGGAGGTCGGCTCGTCGAACAGCATCACCTTCGGGCTCATGCAGCGACCGCGCGATGGCGACGCGCTGCTGCTGACCGCCCGACAACTGGCCGGGATACTTCTTGGCCTGTTCGGCGATGCGCACCCGCGTCAGGTAGCTCATCGCCCGCTCTTCCGCCTCCGCCTTCGGCATCTTGCGGACCCAGATCGGAGCGAGCGTGCAGTTCTCCAGCACGGTCAGATGCGGGAACAGGTTGAAGTGCTGGAACACCATGCCGACTTCGCGGCGGACCAGCTCGATGTTCTTCAGGTTGTTGGTCAGCTCGATCCCGTCGATGACGATCGTGCCCTTCTGATGCTCCTCAAGCCGGTTCAGGCAGCGGATCATCGTCGATTTGCCCGAGCCGGACGGGCCGCAGACGACGATACGCTCGCCCTTCTGGACATTGAGGTTGATGTTCTTCAGGACGTGGAACTCGCCGTACCACTTGTTGACGCCCGTGCAGCGGATGATCTCCTCGCCGCTGAGGGTGTGCTTCGGCTTGGTGCCCTGGGACATGGCCTGGGACATGGGTCTTCTAGTCTCCCTTGACGGCGTTGATCTAGCGGCGATGGCCGCGGTTCAGGTCGCGTTCCAGCTTCTGGCTGTATTTCGACATGCTGAAGCAGAAGATCCAGTAGATCACGCCGATGAACAGATAGGCCTCGCGGTAGAAACCACGCCAGGACGGGTCGGACAGCGCGGCCTTCGCGGTGCCGAGCAGGTCGTACAGGCCGATGATGATGACGAGCGAGGTGTCCTTGAAGAAGCTGATGAAGGTGTTCACCAGCGGCGGGATGGCGATGGCCAGCGCCTGCGGCAGGATGATCTTGCGCATCTTCTGCCAATAGCCGAGCCCCAGCCCGTCCGCCGCCTCGTACTGCCCCTTCGGGATCGCCTGCAGGCCGCCGCGGATCGCTTCCGCCATATAGGCGGCGGCGAACATGATGAAGGCGATCTGCGCACGCAGCAGCTTGTCGACGGAAACGCCGTTCGGCAGGAACAGCGGCAGCATCACCGACGCCATGAACAGCAGGCTGATCAGCGGCACGCCGCGGATCAGTTCGATGTAGGTGACGCACAGCACCTTCACCGCAGGCATGTTCGACCGCCGGCCCAGAGCCAGCAGGATCGACACCGGAAAGGCGACGGCCAGACCGACCACCGACAGGATGATGGTCAGCGGCAGGCCGCCCCACAGCGTGTTCTCGACATAGGTCAGGCCGAAGACGCCGCCCCACATCAGGATCGCCACCACCGTCAGCCCGGCGGCCCAGACCAGCCCGAACCAAGGCTTCCAGAAGCGGCGGTCGCAGCTGGCGACCAGCAGCGCGATGAACACGCCGATGGTCAGCAGCGGACGCCACTGCTCATCCCACGGGAACATGCCGAACATGATGAAGCGCAGCTTCTCGCCGATGAAGCCCCAGCAGGCGCCGCCGGCATCCTGCCGGCAGACCGTGGAGTTCGAATCGAAGCCATGCGCGTTGACCAGCAGCCATCCGACGAAGGGCGGGATCGCCGAAACCAGCAGCGCCAGGACCAGAATGGTCAGGATGGCGTTGTACCAGGTGTTGAACAGGTTGCTCCGCAGCCACGCGATGGGGCCGACGGTGTTGGCCGGCGGACGCTCGTCCGGCAGGCCGACGCTTTGCACGTTGTCGGTCATGGCCGTTACCGCTCCACCAGCGCGATGCGCTTGTTGTACCAGTTCATGAAGATCGAGATGCTGAGGCTGATGACCAGATAGGTGCCCATGATCATCGTCACGCCTTCGATCGCCTGACCGGTCTGGTTCAGGGTCGTGTTGGCGATCGACACCAGATCGGGGTAGCCGATGGCCAGCGCCAGCGAGCTGTTCTTCATCAGGTTCAGATACTGGCTGGTCAGCGGCGGCACGATCACCCGCAGTGCCTGCGGCAGGATCACAAGGCGCAGCGTCGGACCGCTCGGCAGGCCCAGCGCGCGCGCCGCTTCGGTCTGGCCCCAGTTGACCGCCGTGATGCCGCTACGCACCACCTCGGCGATGAAGGCCGCGGTGTAGAGCGTCAGGCCGGTGAGGATGGCGAAGAACTCGGGCGAGATCGCGACGCCGCCGGAGAAGTTGAAGCCGGCCAGCTTCGGCATGTCGAGCGCCATCGGCGCCCCGCCGGCGATCCAGGTCAGGATCGGCAGGCCGAGGATCAGACCCAGCCCGGCCCAGCCCGCGGGGAAGGGCTGTCCGGTGCGCGCCTGCCGCGCCTTGGCCCAGCGCGACACGCCCCAGGCGGCGGCGATGCCGACCAGCAGGGCGATGCCCATGTTGGTCCACACCGGATCGGCGACCGGGACGGGAATGCGCAGGCCGCGCTGCGACAGGAACACGCCCGGCAGCGGATTCAGCGCCTGGCGTACCGCCGGCAGGCCGTCCGACACCAGCGCGTACCAGAAGAACAGCTGCAGCAGCGGCGGGATGTTGCGCACGATCTCGACATAGGTCGAGGCCAGCTTGGCGATCAGCCAGTTGCTGGACAGCCGGGCGACGCCGATGACCGTGCCGATGATCGTCGCAAGAATGATGCCGATGACCGACACCTTCAACGTGTTCAGCACGCCGACCAGGAAGGCCCGGCCATAGGAATCCTTCGGCGAATAGTCGATCAGCGACTCGCCGATGCAGAAGGCCGCTTCACGCCCCAGGAAATCGTAACCGGTCGCGATCGATCGCCGCGCGAGGTTGTCGAGCGTGTTGGAAATAAGGAACCAGCCGACCAGAACGACCGCGCCGACCACCAGGATCTGGTAGACGATGGCACGGAACGTCGGGTCGCTGAGGGAAATGGATACGCCACCCGGCGGCGGAGCGCCTTGGGTGGTCCGGGTCTCGGTCGCCACGGACTACTCTCCCCCAACCATCGCGCCCCATACGGTGCCCACGCGGTCCCGGACGTTTTACCGGGCAATTTCCACACCGTAGGGGAAGCGACATGTCTCCCAATGCGGCCAGTTGCGCGGGCGTTTCGCTGACGCCCTTCGCGACCGCTCCTTCTACCGGAAGGCCGCCCCCGGCAGGTTCCCGACGGGCGGCCTTCAAACGGTGGTCTGCCTTACCGGAACGGCTGCGCGTACATCAGGCCGCCCTTGGTCCACAGCGCGTTCAGGCCGCGCTCCAGCTTCAGCGGGGTGCCCGGGCCGACGTTGCGGTCGAAGATCTCGCCGTAGTTGCCGACCTTCTTCACGACGTTGTAGGCCCACTTCTCGTCCAGGCCCAGAGCCTTGCCCATGCCCGGCGAGGTGCCGAGGAAGCGCTGGACGTCCGGGTTCTTGGAGTTGGCGAACTCGTCGATGTTCTTGGAGTTGATGCCGAACTCTTCCGCCTGGATGGTGGCGTAGACCGTCCACTTCACGATGTCGAACCACTGGTCGTCGCCATGGCGCACGGCCGGGGCCAGCGGCTCCTTGGAGATGACTTCCGGCAGGATGACATGGTCTTCCGGAACCGGCGCGACACCGGCGCGTGTGCCGGCCAGACCGGACACGTCGGTCGTCAGCACGTCGCAGCGGCCGGCGAAGTACGCGGCGTTCACCTCGTCGTTCGACTCGATGACGACCGGATTGTAGGTCATGCTGTTGGCGCGGAAATAGTCGGCGAGGTTCAGTTCGGTGGTGGTGCCGGCCTGGACGCAGACGGTGGCGCCGTTCAGTTCCTTGGCGCTCTTCACGCCCAGCTTCTTCGGAACCATGAAGCCCTGGCCGTCATAATAGGTGACGGGGGCGAAGTTCAGGCCGACCGAGGTGTCGCGGGTCAGCGTGGCGGTGGTGTTGCGCGACAGCAGGTCGACTTCGCCCGACTGGATGGCCGGGAAGCGCTGCTGCGCCGACAGCGGGGTGAACTTGACCTTGTTCGGGTCGTTGAAGATGGCGACGGCGACGGCACGGCAGTAATCGACGTCGAGGCCGGTCCAGTTGCCGGCGCTATCGGGGTTGCCGAAACCCGGCAGGCCGGCATTGACGCCGCACTGCACGAAGCCGCGCTGCTTGATGGTGTCCAGCGTGGCAGCACCGGCGGCGGCGCTGGCGGTAATGACCACAGCCGCCGCGGCGGCGGCGAGAAGCCCTGACTTCATAATTATTAACTCCACCCTGTTCTTGCGTTCTTCGCATTTGAGCGGTCTGACGACGCGCCGACCACGCCGGCCATGTGA
>Ga0170475_120746803_pt1 | contig 16223 bp, 13 predicted proteins | sample Soicark_Litter_5_FD_111474 | JGI IMG/M metagenome (GOLD analysis project Ga0170475, IMG submission 111474) | Avena fatua rhizosphere microbial communities from Hopland, California, USA. Combined Assembly of 48 SPs
CTATGGATGCAGGGGGTGAAGGCGACTACTGTAGCGGTGAACTTCGCACAGAATCCACTGGAGTGGCAAGCTGGCATCAATTACGTTAAGTATTGGGGGGGCAATTCGACCACCAATGCTTACGGAGACCGTGATAGCATTGGTTTCTTCCTTACCCGCACATTCTGAGTATAACTACCGCACCGGCCTTACCAAAATCTCAATCTGGACTCTTGCCAATATTGCTTTTTTAATACTTCCTTGCCAAGAGAACCAATGGGTGATTGCCTCGGCCGAAGTGCGGTAGTCGGTCTTCGATGAAGTCTGCGTTATCGGTTGTCTTTTCACGGGTCTGCATCGGTGTTTGAATGAGATTAATTGCGCGCGCCGCTATTCAATTGATCTTAGTTTTTAGTGAGAGTCGAAATGAAAATCGAACTTGACGTCAATGGCAAATTGCATCAGTTAGATGTTGACCCGGCAATGCCGCTTCTGTGGGCTTTGCGTGATCACGTTCACCTTACCGGTACAAAATACGGTTGCGGTATTGGACAATGTGGGGCATGCACGGTGCATTTAGGTGGAGAGGCGGTCCGGTCGTGTTTAATCCCAGTCAGTGCCGTAGGGAAGCAAAAAGTCACGACGATTGAAGGACTTGCCCCTGACAAAGGTCACCCTGTGCAGCAGGCTTGGATCGCGCACGCGGTGCCGCAGTGCGGCTATTGCCAATCAGGAATGGTCATGGCAGTGGTGTCCTTCCTTAGGAAGAATCCGACTCCCACTGATGAAGATATAAATTCGCAGATTACGAACATATGTCGTTGCGGAACTTATCACAGAATTCGTGAAGCCATACATGCAGTAGCGAAGGATGAAAAGCATGTCTAAACAAGTCTTCAATAACAAGCGCCGCGCGTTCCTTATCGGCGCAGCGATGACCTCTGTGGGCGCCTTATTCACAGTGGCGGGATGTAGTCCAAACAAGAATACGCAACAATCGGGTGGCCCTGCAGTTGCCGCTAACAGTGGTGGGCAGGAGCTGAACGCATGGATAACGATCAGGCCTGACAACAAAGTAATTCTGAAGATTCCCCAGACCGAGATAGGGCAGGGGGGACTCACATCCATATCTCAGTTGCTTGCTGAAGAACTCGATGTGAAGTGGTCGGATGTGATGCCGGAATTTTACGATCCCAGCGTCAATTTGGCCAATAATAACGTCTATGTATACACTGCAACGCTCGGCAGCGGCGGGATTTCGAACTTGACGGATCCGGCGCGTATTGCGGCTGCGCAAATACGTTCAATGTTGATCCATGCCGCTGCGAAACGCTGGAATCAACCGGCAGATACGCTCGATACTGCTGCGGGTAGCGTGCTACATAAAGCTAGCGGCCGATCGATATTATATGCCGACGTCGCTGCCGACGCGGTGAAAATGCCTGTTCCGGATCCAAAAACCGTGCTGTTGAAATCGCCGGATAAATGGCAGTACATTGGGAAGTCCGTTCCACGGGTTGATATCCCATCAAAAGTGGACGGTTCCGCTACCTACGGTATTGACATTTATTTCCCAGGCATGAAGTATGCCGCTGTTCGACAGTCCCCCGTTTTTGGCGGCCGCCTGAAAGCGTTCGACGCGACCGAGGCGAAGAAGCACGCTGGCGTTATCGATGTTGTAAGAATCAAGGCTGGCCCTAGTGGGTCTAACGACCCGACGCCAGGGTGGGGAGCCGACTTTGGAATGGACGACGCCGTGGCCGTCATCGCTGACGACTGGTGGACCGCAAAGACCGTGCTTGAAAGCTTACATGTTGAATGGGACGAGGGTAGCTTCGCAAACGCAAATAGCAAGGCCATCGCCGAAGACTTTCAGAAGGCATTAGCGCAACCGGGATCTGGAATGAAGGTGGTCCGCGATGAAGGAAATGTAGACGCTGCTCTTGGCAAAGCAAAGCGCCAGTTTGAAGCGACGTTTTCGGTGCCGTTTGCTGAACATGCGCCCATGGAGCCGATCAACTGTACGGCCATTGTGCGCGATGGCGGCGTCGAGGTTTGGGCAGGTTCGCAATATCCGGACGAAGCGTTGCGTATTGCGGCGAAAGCAGCGAATGTCTCGGTAGAGAAAGTCCGTCTACATCCTGTTCTTGCCGGCGGTGGTTTTGGTCGTCGCATTAATAGTGACTATGTATCGCAGGCGGTCCAAGTAGCACAAGCTGTCAAAGGAACGCCGGTTAAACTCCTTTGGACGCGTGAAGAGTCTATCCGACGCAGTTATTATCCTCCGTATACACTAAGCAAGTTCAGAGCTGGCATTGACGGACATGGGAAGTTGATAGCGTGGGAATCGGCATCGGTTGGCGGTCGCGCCCAGGACCAAAGCTACGGAACTGCTCGTCTACCCCATCTGATACCGAATATCCGCGTTTCCTACGAAATGCGGACTACGCCACCGCCTTTTGGATGGAAGCGCGGCGTCGGTTTTTCCCAACATCACTGGATGAACCAGTATTTTCTCAACGAAATTGCTCGAGCGAGTGGACAGGACCCTGTTGAGTTCCAGCTTGCACTCCTACGTGCCGATGAGTTGCCACAAAACATAGAAAAACGGGATTTGGCGCTCGACCGGATCGTAGCGCTTCGTCGCGTATTGGAAAAGCTACGTGACACCGTCAAATGGCCCGTTAAATCTTCACCCGGCAGGGGCCGGGGCATTGCCGTTCACGACCAAAGCTACTGGCCAGAGTATTCTGCTGCTGCGTCCGCAGCGATGGTGGAAGTATCGATGCAAAAAGACGGGCTAAAGGTTGACCGAGTCGTTGTCGTGATCGATGCTGGCCGCGTTGTGAATCCAAATAACGCAATTGCGCAGATTCAGGGCGGAGTTGCGTTTGGGCTTACTGACTTTCTTTACAGTCAGATTAGCTTGGAAAACGGGAAGGTTGTTCAGTCCAACTTTCATGACTATCCAATCCTGAAGATGGCCGCTATGCCCAGCGTTGAAGTGCATTTCCTACCTTCCGAAGCTCACTCGCATGGTATTGGTGAGACGCCGGTACCTCTTGTGATCGCTGCGGTTGCGAACGCGATCGCCGACGCGGGCGGTCCGCCAATTCGAGGTCTTCCGGTAACTGCTCACGGCGTGCAGGTTGCCTAGGGTGTGTCTGACTGAACGAAGTTAAGTCGGGAAGGTCAGAGGGCGATGAGCCGAACTGACCTAACCGAAAAGCAGTGGCGGCAGTTGGAGCCACATTTGCCGCCCAGCCCACATCACGGCCATGCTTATGTCGAGCATCGGCATGTGACCAATGGGATATTGTGGCGCTTACGGACAGGCGCGCCCTGGCGCGACCTTCCACCGCGCTACGGTCCTTGGCAAACTTGATATAACCGCTTCGTTCGCTGGTCACGCAATGGCACGTGGCAGCGCCTGCTCGAAGTCATTTCCGAGGGCGGCTGTTCAGCTTGAACGCGATCCGGTTCGGATCCGCTTGCGAAAATTCAGCGAGGTTGGTCCCGTCGGGGGAGTACTGGCGCAGCAAGCGGTTGGCGTTCTCGTTCGTTCCCCGTTGCCATGGACTGCGAGGATAGCAAAATACATCTGCACAGCAGTATGAGCTGAAAAACGTTGCGCTGAGCCAGTTCGCTGCCGCGGTCTCAGGTCAGCGTTTGCATAGCGCCATCTGGTAAGCCGCTGACCTCGCGAATAAAGGCACTGACGAGTGAATTGTTCAGCGGTTGCATAGGTTACGGTATCAGAGACAAAGACCTATGAGTCTAAAGGCAAAACCTTCTGTGCCCGAAGCAGCTCGGTCATCTGGTCAGAAGTTAGCGGTGCACTGGCATAAAAGCCTTGGTATTCATTGCAGGCGCTTTCTAAGAGGAAGGCGGCCTGCTCCTTCGTCTCTACGCCTTGCGCGACGACGGTCGAGCTTAGTGCCTTACCTATGGCAATCACCGAAGATGTTAGTGTCGTGGTCTTGCCATGATGGTCAAGGTCATGGATAAAAGCCTGGTCGATCTTGATACTGTCGAACGGAAATTTCTGCTGTGCCACAACAGACAAATAACTGATTCCGAAATTATCGATGGCGATCCGGACGCCGACTTCTCTTAATTTCTCAAGTATTTTCACCGTTTTGCCGATATCGCGCATCAGTATACTTTCACTAATCTCTAGCTCGAGGAAGCGTGCTTCCATTCTAGTTGAGGCGAGTATCTCTTTCAGATCAGTAAGCAGGTTTGCGTCGGAAAACTGTCGCTCAGTCAAGGTGACAGCGATAACAACGGGCGCTAGCCCTTGTTCCTTCCAAGCCACGTTTTGAAAACAGGCGGTCCGAAGCACCCATTTGCCGATCGAAACAATCAGGCTGCTTTCCTCGGCGACCGGTATGAATTGCATTGGCGCGACCATACCCATATCAGGATGTTCCCAGCGTAGAAGCGCTTCCATACCGGTGATCTTCCCGGTGTCGATGTCCTGCCTAGTCTGATAGTGCAGTCGGAATTCCTTCCGATTCAAAGCCTGACGCAATGCTGACTCGAGATTAAGTCTCTGCAGTGACGTCGAGCTCAGTTCTTCTGAATAGAACTGGAAATTATTTTTGCCGTTCGCTTTGGCTTGGTACATTGCTACGTCGGCGCTTTTCGTTAAGGTTTGTTCGTCTAATCCTGCTCGAGGATATGTGCTTATACCGATGCTGGTCGTGACATGGAGTACTTGGCCAAGCAGGGAAAATGGCTGAGCGACTGCGGCAAGAATTTTATGAGCGACGGTTGCAGCGTATGTTTGATCATGTAGTTCCGGCAGCAGCACGACGAACTCGTCGCCACCAAGTCGAGCGACAGTATCGCTTTCCCGTAGACAACCTTTAAGCCTGAGGGCGAGTTCCCGCAAAAGCTGGTCGCCTGCCTCGTGGCCCAACGTATCATTAATTTGTTTGAAGCGGTCGACGTCCAGAAACAACAGTGCTAACTGCCGATTGTTTCGTTTCGCTTGTCTAATGTTTTGTGCGAGTAGTTTGCTAAATAGGCTGCGGTTGGGAAGTGTCGTCAGACTATCATGATAAGCGAGATGCTCGACATGCTTGGCGTGCGCAATCTGCTCCTCTACTGCACGCTGTCGGCTCAACGCGAGTTGCCGGCTCATACGGTCTAGGATTGCGACTATCAGTATCAGGAGGGCGCTGGCCCCTACCGCGCGCCAAACGTAAATTGTAATATTACGTCGGGTTGCGGCCAGCTGCTCCTTGGCCGACAGCCCAACGACAACTGCAACAGGAAACCCGTAGAGTTTGCGCACCGAAGTATAGCGCCTAACACCATCCCACGCGTTGGTTGATAGCGTGGCCTGCTCTTGCGTGGTCTCAAGGTTCTTAATCAGCGTACGGTAATTGAAGCGTTCACCTGCCGACACTATGTCGCCGCTGCGCCTGACCTGAAAGATTCCGTCCAGCCCAAAGATCCCGAGCACGCCATGCTCGCCCATTTCAGTAGGCTCATAGCTGCTTACAAAATATGACGCAAATACCGTTACGAGTTCGATGCCGGAAAACTTACCATCCGCAGTACTGAGCCTTCGGCTGAAATGCAGCATCCATTGATTGGAATCTGGATTTTTATCCGGCAAGCCAACAAAAAATGAGTCTCTGTGCCGTTGCTGCTCGAAATAATCGCGCCCGGTCACATTATCTTGGTCACGAGCATTCGTACTTGCCACAACATCCCCATGCTCATTAGCGATGCTGAGCGTAAACCATAAATTGGGCAGCAATAATCCCTTGCCCTGCAACTCTTGAAGAACAGCGTCGTTACCACGCATGTCATGAGCGTACTTGACGACTCGGAGCGTTTGATCAATTTCCCGCAAAGCTCGTGCAACCTGTGCTTCGTAAATGTCTGCAAGTCTGCCGGTTGACGTGGCGGCTGTACGCTCGGCTATTTCGGACGCAGAATTGATGAAGCCCAAAGTGGTGCCCCAAATCGCCAGCAGCAATAGAATGGCGAGGAAACGCAAAATAACATGCGGAGCTAAAACCCTGCTTGAAGAGCGCGATAAGAATGCAGTCGCATTCCGTGACGCGGCGTCGAGGTTAAAGCTGGGTTCCATGGATATATTGAAAATCCTAATACGCCAAAAACGACAAGAGATAAAGACTGGCTAAATTATGGTAGGTAGCTTCCCTAAAAAATTCCTTGCAAGGAGATCGACAACAGCCTTGATCTTTCAGAGATCGGGTACGAATGGTGAAAATGCTCTTTAGCCAGATCGTATTCAAATTTTAAAGCCATATTTCGGTAGAAATCCCAGCGTATCGAAGCTACATGCGTATGCCCGCTGTCTGAGGAGTTGTCGTCCAGATAGCGGGAGTATGTGTACATCGGGGTCCACGCCCCCAATTGATAACCTATCCCTAACAGTCCGTATTTGTACTTGCCGACACTCACGTCGGCTCGATCTATTTCGCTTTTTATCAGAAAATTTTTATAGTCCATATTCATAGATAGCCCTGCAAACTGGCTGTACTTGTCGACAATGGTCGTTGAAGGAGCGCCACCCGCGCGGTCTCTCCATACGATATCATTCATGTGCATCATTGTGGCGCGTATGTCAAACACATCGTTCGTTACCGCAACGGATCCACCTAACATTCGTTTCCAAGCTTCATTTGTTGGTTGTCCGAAAAAAAGCCGAGTAAGGTACACATCATCTTTTTGGGTATAACTTCCAGACCACGCGGTGATGGTCGAGGCCCAATCTGAAGTGCCCAATTGCGTACGGTAGCTAGCATTTATCCCGTTATAAGAATAAATCGAGGTGCCATACACATCCGCGGACGGTCTGACCCATGGGTAGGCGTAGCCCACGTATAGCTGATCACTGTAGTAATAAATAGGAATTCTCATTTTCCCCACTTGTAGCATCCAGCCAGAATTACCCGATGGCTGCCAGGTTACGTATAGCCAGTCGATAGTGGGAGTAGATCCGTCGTTGGGATTCCGTAATCGGCTCACTAGTTGTGCGGTTGCCGACAGCGTCGGCGAAAATTTCTTTCTTATTTGGATACCCAGCAACGATTCCTGGTCGAATCTAATACCTCGGTCTTTTTCATACACACCGCCGTATTCGTACACTGCAATATTGCAGGGGCAGCTATGATTCTGGTAAAGCGATGAATTAGATGTGTCTCGTGTCGCATCACTTAACAATTTGGCGCCAGTCAAGCTGTAAAAGCCAGAGACTGTCAACGTTCCATCATTATTCTTGTCGGCCGCGTCGACCCCGGCAGTCGCTATCATCAAAAACACGAATGATAAGCCAATAAGCAAATTTCTCATTGAACAGATTCCTAAACTTCGTTGCAAGAAAAATCGTCGCATCTAACGAATTACCGCGATTACTTTTACTGTGTCGTCGACTGATGATTTCTCTATATAACCAATCGCGTTAACGTTTTCGCTGAGTGCCCTCTTCACTCCTGTGCTGGATTGGTAGACTTGAGGAGCGCCTCCGCGCGCCGTAAATACCAACTTGGCCCAAATTGCCTGAACTTGAGCAGGTTCTTTTTCAAGTACTTTCTTGTAGAATTCGGCATGTACTGATGAGTGCTCATCCTGCTCCAGTGGAGTAAACAGGACAGATCCACCGAGGTAAATCTGTTTTAATGTCGACGTTGCTATAGACGAAACTGGATTTTTCGGGTTAACGACGATTGCCAGCTCGGCAAAGGTCGGTTTTATACCAAATAACCAAAGCGAGACGGCGACAATTATTTTTAACTTCGGATTCATCAACTATGCCTTAATTTTGATATCTTACGCGATAGTCGTGGCCATCAACTGTCTAGAATATTGTCCGCAGGACGCCGTTTTGAAAAATGAAACAGGGGAAAGGTACGGCAGGCGGAGTCAACGAGGTTCGCTAGAGAAGTCTACATCGGGATAGTAGGCGAAACAAGCTTGAGATTCTTTTTCTTATGTTCAAGTAGTTAATCTTTGTATTTTTACAGCCTATCGATCCAGTTAAACTTGTAAAAAGGATTCTTAAACTATCTTCTGCCCACGGATTATTGCAATGTTTCTAGTTAGCCATGTTGCTGGGGTACAACATGATTAATATAATGTTAAGAGTGTGCTGATAGCTCGAGATATATGGCTGCAAAAGTCATCGAGGTTCTTATCGTCTTGCCGCACTTAACGACATGAAGATGTTTGCTTTACAACTGGCGAACGCCCACGGAAACGTTACTGAACAATGCGAAGAATAAAATGGCGCCCGCTTTTTCTCTTATTCCAGTTCTCGAACCTGACGGTCCAGTTCCTTCAGATTCTCGGCAAGCCGCTGCAGCAAACTTTTGAAGCCCCGAGGTAACTGTCCGGTAGCTTCATCCAACATTGCCGATTGAGGGCCGAGATTGCAAATCCTCTATGTAATGACGATTCCGAATTTAACCAGCAAATTACGGATCTGGTCGGCCTGGCCAGTCCTTGCCTTGACGAATCTCTGTCATGCCCAGTGAATCGCGAACAATGCCCGCTGCGCCTCTGTCTTAATTGCCACGGAACACATATTCGGCCGCGTGACTCGTTCACAGATGGCTCCTGCGTCGGCCGCATCGTTCTTGTTCGTCTTGGCGTAGCGCTTTACAAACTGACGGCCATCGTACGCACCTCGTCGTCCCGTCCTGAGGCCGAAAGCGGTTTAGCGCTACGTTGAGGGCCGCTAGCGATGCGGCAGCAATTCGTCGATGCCGCTGGCCGGTTGGGATGGCAGGCGTTCGAGCACATCCTTCATATAGACAAAGGCATGGTGCCGGTTGAGTCATGAAGACTGGCTTCAGGCTCATGATGGCCACGGCACGCCGTCCGATATGCAGGCTGCCAGCAAAGAGCCAGTTGTTTACGCCCGAGGGCAACCGCCCGAATCCGATTCTCGGCCAAGTTATTGTCGCTCGGGATATCGACTTCGTCGAGATAGAGTATGATGTGGTTTTTTTAGCAGATCTCGCTCCTCTTCTAGCCGCGACATTTGCAAATGTAGCCGCAGAATCTCGCTTTTTGCTTTGACCAGCTCGGCACTTTGCTTTTCGTCCTTGGTTGGCATCACTGCCTTGAGCCACTTGTACAACCTGCGTGCCGATACGCCCAGCCGGGCCGCAACCCCCGGAACAGGGTGGCCTCGCTCGACAATCTGCCTAGCTGCTTCTTCCTTAAATTCCGGCGGGTAACGCCGTGTACTCATTCATTTCTCCTATGCTCTAATCATAGGTAAGTAATGCCTACCGGAGTGGCGAGCCCCATCAGCGGTCGTCTAGTGTCTAGAAAACTCATGGCGATTCAAGCTGCTGCAAGGGCGCCACAACAGGGGGCGAGCAGGGCGACCCCTTGCGGCAGGTGCGCACCGCCCTGGGCTTTCGGTCGCGCAAAAGAACGAGGTCGACGGTGCCGGCTGGAGCTGGCGATCGGAAGGAAAGCCCGCGCAGGGAGCGCTTGGGCAGCTGCCGCAGCAGCGGGTGACTGCGTTGGCCGAGGATGCGTGCGGACATAGCCGGTGGGGCCCATGAGCGAGCCTGGCGGAGAATAGCGCACTTCATGCACCTCGACGAGCCGGTCCCCATGCCGAAATTAAGAACCTTTTGGATAAGCTGATTTGGCAATGCGTGTAAATTCTCGTAAAGTGGCTGGGTAATGCCCCCCCCCCCCGCAAAAAGAGCGCGTACAGAAATGGAATTTTCTACTTAAGAACAGAAAGCTCTACATGAAGACGTCCCGCTTTACAGACACCCAGATCATTGCCATGCTCAAATAGGCCGAGGGCGGCAGCCCAGTTCCGGGCTGTGCCGCGAACACGGCATTAGCAATGCTACGTTCTACAAGTGGCGTGCTAGGTACGCTGGCATGGACGCATCCTTGATTGGCACGAATGAAAGAGCTCGAGTATGAAACTAGCGCCTGAAGAAGATGTATGCCGAGAAGTGGCTCAAGGCCGAGATCGTCGCTGAGGCGTTGACAAGGGACCGTGGCGCAGCGGTGAGCCACAATTAACCTGGCGTGTCGGGCGTTTGGCATCAGCCGGACCTGCTACCGGTACAAGGCCAAGCTGGATGCGGAAAACGCTGTCATCGCCGACTGGCTGGTACGGCTTATGAACAACCAGCGGAACTGGGGCTTCGGGCTGTACTTCCTGTACCTGCGCAACGTTAAATGGTTCAAGTGGAACCACAAAAGGGTTTGGCAGGCGCGGCATCTGCACCGATTTTATCCAGCCAGGCCAGTCTCAACAAAGCGCTTACGTAGAGCGCTACAACAGAACAGTGCGCTACGATTGGCTGGCTCACCATCTTTTTGAAACGTTCGACGAGATCCATGAATTTGCCACCCGCTGGCTGTGGACCTACAACCACGACCGCCCCAACATGGCACTGGGCGGCATTACACCGGCTGTCGAGTGTCTAGAAATCTCGTGGCGATTCACTATTCTGTTGCCCCGAAAGCATAGATGAAAAGGTCGGTCCAATAGTCAAAACTCGGCATGAGTACACCGAGCATTCAAATGATTGATTTGGGTTCCAAAACCGGTTCGATTAAGATCGATTTTTACTATGCTGACGGAGCTAAAACGGACATTGCTCACCATTCTTGAGGGGTTGACGGTGCTTCAAATCCAGACGCCAAAAAATTTGTCATGCGAGCGGTGAGCTCATCAAGATCTGCGGATTTGAAGCGACCGTCTGATAGGTCTTCGAGTCGATCTACTCCCGCCATCATGTAGAGATACGTACCCACTAGAAAGACCATTCGCCAATTGATATCTGCTGGATCCACGTGAGGCAACAAACGTTCTAGCACGGCGACGTAACGCTTGACGCAGCGGTCATACACCTCCCTTCGTAACTGAAAGGCAAATTCCTCCGGCTCATTGTGAAGTCTTGCCTGTAGCCGCACGAACGCCATCCCGCCAGGCCCGCTTCGCTTGAGTGCGAACTGCGGAGCCAAGTACGCTCGAATGACCTCTGCTACGGCGGGTTTGCCACCGGTCCTCGCAAGAAGCTCATCAAGGCACTGCTCACGTTGTTCAGCCAATCGAATCGCGCGGCGCTTGAATACCGCTTCGAACAGCGCACGTTTTGATTGGAAATAGTAAGAAATCATCGACTGACGTACGTCCGCTTGCTGCGCGATTTCTCGCGTTGCTGTTAGCACATAACCCTTCTCTGCAAACAGTTGCTCGGCAACGTCTAGGATAATGTTACGAATGTCCCGGTCGACAGCGGGCCGGCCAGGGCGGCGCTTCCCGACCCCGGAAATGCTGCCACCATCACATTTGGCGTTGGATGCACTCGTTTGCTCCAACTTGCGGTCGGATTTTTCGACTTCTTGCATTTGCAAAATCCTAAGTTTGCGGACCAAATTCTATTTGCTGGCGTTTAGATGTCGCCAATACCAACCAAAAGTCTAAGACGCTCAACTTAAGCTGGCGTTTGCGTTGACGCATAAATATCAATGCGATGCGATAGTGCATTACCCTCGAGGTCGCCAAACTCTTCAGAGCAGCAAACGGAGTGTCGAGGGTAAAAGGAACAAATATAGCATAGCTCCGGCTATGCCATGTGGCAAGGCGGAAAACCAGTGACCGCTATAGTGTGACCAGTTCTCCTACGCGACGTCGCGCAAGTCAATCCCCTTGGTTTCCTTCCAGCCCCAGACCACGTAGGCGGCAATGAGCACGATGATGACCACATAGACGTTGAATGCCCATTCAAGTTTCATTCCGCTGAACCAACTACTCAGGTATGGAGCAGTGCCGCCGAATAGTGCTACAGATATGGGCAAGGCGATACCAAGAATACGGGACCGGTAGCGCGTAGGAATTTGCTCGGCAAGGATAGCAGGCATCGTGCCGCCCACAATACCTGTGAGTGCGAGCATCAGCCCTTGAGCCAGGAAGAGTGTCCATGGGTCACCAGAGATAAACTTGATCAACGGGTAGGAAAGGACGGCTACAGCAATAAAGTACAAGATTGCTAGGGGCTTGCGGCCGACGCGATCTGATATCCGGCCCCATATCGGCGTGGCGATGATGTAGACAATCTGCGCAAACACGCTGGCAAGGAACGCTTTGGACGGATCCATTCCTCGCTGCGTTATTGCAAAGATAGCGGCGTAGCCTGTCCAGATGTAGTAAGGCAGTCCTACGCCGGCCTGATAGAAAAAAATGCCGATAGTGCATTTAAGGATCTTGGCCTTGCTCCATTCGCTAGGCGTCTGGATTCTGGCAAGATGAGACTCGAGCACATCGCTCTCCATCATTCCACGTCGCATGAAAAGGATCGCGACGGACAGAAGCGCGCCGAAGTAGAACGGAAGGCGCCAGCCCCATGCATTCATTTGCTCCGTAGGGATCAACCGGTTGAGCATCGCGCCCAGTAATGTCGCCAGAATGCTTCCGAGCCCGACGCTGAAGAACATGCTGCTTGACCAAAAGGCGCGGCGTTCCTTAGGCGCAATTTCTGCCACATAGGCATATGATGCAGTGGACTCACCGCCGTGCGCGAAGCCCTGCAGTAACCTCGCAACCAGAATCAGAAATGAAGCCCAGCCACCAATTTGCGCATAGCTGGGAATCAGCGCAATCATGAGACTGCCAATGCCCATGAGCAGCATGCAGCTCAGCAGCACTGCCTTGCGGCCCTTCCGGTCGGCTAACCTGCCGAAGAAAATTCCGCCCAAAGGCCTAGAAACAAAACCTACAGCAAATACGGCCAGCGTGCTGAGCAAGGCAGACTTGGGGTCTGCCGGGTTGAATAGCGCCTTGGCAATGTATGTGGAGAATACTGCATAGATGGTCCAATCGAACCATTCCAGCCCGTTGCCGAGACTCGTCGCGACCATGGACCGGGTGCGCATCAGACCACCAAGGGACATTGCCTTCTCAGCGGTATGGGCAGGTATCGAAAAAGCCGGTTCATTCATAAAATTATCTCCATCAGTGTTAAATCTGCCAGTAAGGGTAAAGCGAGCACGCTCGGCGGCAATACAACCGTCAACCGTTCCTCGTTAAGCGCGAGTCGATGTAATTGATGAAAAGTGCTGCGACGTCGTCGCTGTTCTTTTCCGAAGCAAGTATGTGGCCGTTGTCGTGAATGCTGTGCTGCTCCAGCCACAGATGCGTTACGTCGTAGCCTACGCTTTCGTATATATTCAGAAGCTCTGGCATTCATGCCACGCATCCCGGTAGCTTCGCCCGTTTCGAAGGCGATGGGGCAAAAATAAGGATCGTGTGTACCTACGAAGTCGGCTGAGCATAGGCGGCTGGTAAACATGCCCTGCGGGTGTACCAATCCTGGCTCGCCCTGCGGTTCTACCGCGATGATCGCCTTGACACAGGGGACGTCGATGGTTGCCATCGTCCAACCACAAGGGCCACTAGCGGAATGGAATATGAGCACGGTGTTTGAGGTGAGGGAAAATAGCTCCGTAGCTATAGACTCGCTGTGCCGTTGGGCTGCCATGAGGGAACTTGCCATCCTGACGAGGCAGGCGCAGCCGTGCACGTCCACGCACGCGTCGCTCAGTTCTAGCGCACAGCAGTCGCTTTCGGCGTCCATGGCGGCCAGTTCTTCCTTCTGGACTCTCTGCACGCGCATGCGGCCGGAGTGAAAGGTAAAGTGGTCGTTAGGGCGCAGCGTGGAATGCGTTTGCAGCATGGCTGGAACTTCAGTCTCCATGGTGGTGTTTGAACTGGGGACAATCTGTCCGATGCGGTATGTTTTCGCCATATGACTTCCCAGCTTCATGACGGATAGGGGTACGCCAATTGTTGTTTTAACTAACTAATCGGTCGACCGCCCAATATTATGAAATGGCGAGTGATTTGGCAAGCGTTTTGAGGAAAGTTTGCTAACTCCCGGAGGTTGCGCAGTCTGAAGATAATTCGCTTCTACAGTGTGTAGAAGAAACCGATGGATTCGTCACCGCCTTTTGATTCATCTAGCGGAGACAGATCGATATAGGTGTACTTGGAAAATAGCCGATTAACTGGATTTCGGTTTGGCGCCGGCCAGATCAATCAGCGCGCGTACCAGGGTTTCATTTCGATTCACTGTAGCTTGTCATACGAGTTGCCTTAGCCGGAAGGCTCGGCGTTGCCCCGGCTGATCCCTCGGTAGGCCCATTGCGTTACCTAACCAGCCCCGTCGGCATTCGCCTATTTCTACTCCTGAGCAACACTATGGCCAAGCCGCTGCCTGTCAGCGGTCCGTTTCAAGTTCGTGCAACGAAGGAAATGTGTGATTGCTTACCACGGAAATGCGTGATTATCCTGCGGGGTGGAGCAAATGTGCGACTGCCACACCTTAGTCCTTAGCCGTCCGTTGAAGGAAAGTGCCCTATTTTGTTAAGTAACTTGCCTCTTGGCGGCGGCAGGGCGCTTGGGCCAACCACCGATGAACGGCCGAATGGCAGCCACGCCGTAGTTCGTGTCGCCCACAGGGCGCCACGCATCAGAATGAAACTGTTAGCGTAGCGTCGGAAGATTATTCTCGTCAGCCGAGTAACGGCTATTGTTGGCTATAAGGAAAATTTGCTAATCACTAAGGAATAGGAAATTAGTTCAACGTTTTGCAGTAGGCGGTCGCTTCTGCGTCGATCCATTCTCGAAACGCGATTAAAGCGGTATTACTCGAGCTTGGCTCTGGGTAGATTAAATAATAACTACGGTCGCTCGAGTAAACATGGCGTGTCACAGGCACAAGTACCTCTCGCTGCAGTTCATCTTCAATCATCAGTCGTGGAATCAGAGCGATTCCCATCTCGTGTACTGCAGCTTCGGCAGCCATCGAAAACAGTTCGAAACGCGGCCCCGCCAAGTTGCCTTCGACCTTAAGGCCCCGCGATTGGAACCAGTCGCGCCAGGTATAGGGACGTGTACTCATCTGTATGAGTGTATAGCGCTGCCAGTTTTCGGCGGTTTCGAGTTGAGTGTGTGGAGCGATCAGTTTCGGACTGGCCACCGCGACGAGATGTTCGTGCATAAGGAACGTTACCTCCGTACCCGGCCAGATTGACTGACCAGCATGAATGGCAGCGTCCAAAGGTGTTTCATCGAACAGGAAGGGTCGCGTACGTACGCTCAGGTTTACAGTGATATCCGGATATTTCTGATTGAATTGCTGCATGCGCGGCAGTAGCCATTTGGTGGCAAAGGTCGGCACCACGCCGAGTTCTAGTGTCCCACCTTCTCCGCCTTTGGCCATAAGATCCAACGTGTCGCGCTCGACATCGTTGAGGCGTGCCGCGACCTTCCGACTGTAGACGATTCCGGCCGGTGTCAGGATAACCCCTCTCCGCCCACGTTGGAACAATTTGACGCCCAGGAAATCCTCGAGCGCCCCGATTTGGCGGCAAATCGCGCTCTGGGTAACGGCTAGTTCGTCGGCTGCTTTGGTAAAGCTCTGGTGCCGGGCGGCCGCTTCAAACGCGGACAGGGCAAGGGTAGAGGGAATCTTGCGGCGCATGACTAGGCGTTTAGGATGTTCTGAAGTGAGTTTTATGCACAGGTGAGTGCGTAGAAAGCGTTTGTCCTCTCCATATTCTAATTGTACATTGGCTGGGCGATTAACTTCATAACGAGTCTTGAAATGAGTTCCAAGAACACCTCTGTTGCATTCCACTGGGAGGACCCCTTGCTGCTCGACCAACAGCTGACCGACGACGAGCGCATGGTGCGCGATTCGGCCAATGCTTATTGTCAAGGGCGCCTAGCGCCGCGTGTCCTGGAAGCGTTCCGTCGCGAAGAGACAGATGTGGCAATCTTCCGCGAGATGGGGGAGTTAGGGCTGTTGGGTGTAACAATTCCTGAGGCCTATGGTGGGACGGGCCTGAACTACGTCAGCTATGGGTTAGTAGCACGCGAAATCGAGCGCGTCGATTCCGGCTACCGCTCGATGATGAGCGTGCAGTCGTCGCTCGTGATGGTGCCCATCTACGAATTCGGCAATGAAGAAACGAAGCAGAAATACCTGCCGAAGCTTGCGACCGGCGAATGGATCGGCTGCTTCGGCCTGACCGAACCGAACCACGGCTCCGACCCGGGCTCGATGGTCACGCGCGCACGCAAGGTCGACGGCGGCTACTCGCTGTCCGGCTCCAAGATGTGGATCACGAACTCGCCGATCGCCGACGTGTTCGTCGTCTGGGCCAAGGATGACGAAGGCAAGATCCGCGGCTTCGTGCTGGAAAAGGGC
>Ga0170475_102147222_pt1 | contig 16221 bp, 7 predicted proteins | sample Soicark_Litter_5_FD_111474 | JGI IMG/M metagenome (GOLD analysis project Ga0170475, IMG submission 111474) | Avena fatua rhizosphere microbial communities from Hopland, California, USA. Combined Assembly of 48 SPs
CTGCTCGTTCTTGATGCCGAATGGGTCCTCTTCTTCGATTCTGGCCCAATTATTAAATGAATAACGGCGACATTCACCAAACCTAAGAACACTCACTATGTTCAAAAACTATCTGAAAATCGCCTTCCGTGCTCTAACGCGCAGCAAGGTCCACTCCGCCATTAACATCATTGGCCTCAGCCTCGGCATCGCGGTATGCATTCTCATCGTGCTATTTGTGAAAGACGAGTGGACGTTCGACCAGTTCCATTCGAAAGCCGAACGGATCTATCGCGTGTACGCGCGCGAAGATTGGGGTGAAAACCAACAGTTCTTCTCAACAACAACGCCGTTCCCAATGGGTCCAACGTTGAAAGAAAATTTTCCGGAAGTCGAATACCAGGCGCGACTGAATACGCTCAGTGCCCAGGTGAAGATCGGGGACGACATCTACAACGAGACTCTTTCTGTTATCGGCCAGGACTTCTTCAGGGTGTTTGATTTCAATTTGATAAAAGGCGACAAAGAAAGTGTGCTCTCGAAGCAGGACAATGTCATTATCTCCGACTTCCTTTCGAAACGATACTTTGGTAATGCCGATCCGATTGGCAAAACGATCTCGATACAACTCGGAGAAAAATTCGAAGAGTTTACCGTAGCCGGCGTGAGCGAAAGAGTTCCTTCCAACTCCAGTATATCATTCTACCTGGCGGTATCCGACCTGAACTTCGCTCGGATGTACAACGAGCGAACCCTTACGTCGGCGTGGTTCAACATCAGTCCCGAAACATACGTGATGCTTCGCGAAGGTGTAGATCCAAGGAGTATCGAAACCAAATTTCCTGCGTTGTTCAAAACATTACTCGGTGAAGAACGGTACAACGAAAGCAAGTATGCCCCGGGTCTGCAGCCACTCACGTCTATTCACCTCGACACAGCTTATCCTGGTGGCCTTGCACCGGTGAGCGATCCAAAGTACAGCCTCATCCTTGCGGCGATCGCGCTGCTGATCTTATTCGTTGCTTGTATCAACTTCGTAACACTTTCGATCGGACGTTCAATGAAACGTGCGAAGGAAGTTGGTATTCGTAAGGTTGTTGGCGCAGCAATAAAGCAACTCATCACACAATTCATCGGCGAAGCGGTCCTGATCGCTACTATCTCGATGATCATTGGAGTTGGCACCGCACTCCTTACATTGCCTACATTCAATAATCTTTCAGGTAAGGAACTGATCTTCCCTGTCGATGGATTTTTGTTTGGTGTCATTGGTTCATTGTTGCTCATTATCGGAATGATCTCCGGCAGTTATCCCGCGTTTGTGCTATCTGCATTCAGGCCGGTAACGGTTCTCAAGGGATCTGTGACATCCGGCGGAAGCAAACAGACGTTGCGCAAAGTATTGGTGGGTGTGCAACTTGTATTATCGATCTTCCTCATCACATGTACCCTTGTTATGCGAAACCAACTCGGTTTCCTTCAAAACAAGAACCTGGGATTCAATAAAGAACAGATGGTTGTGGTTCCCATCAATCTTCCACGGGGACCGCGTATGACAGAGCTTGCAAAGATGGGCTTCGAAAAAACAGAGCAGTTCAAGATCGCATTAGCCGGTCGTCCAGGCATTGGCGAAATATGTGCAGCCACCCACGACTTCGGCAATGGCGGCTGGGTGAACATTGGCTTCACCGATTTCAAAGATGTATATCATACCTGCTACGCTATCTCTGTCGACGACGACTACATTCCCGTTATGAAAATGGAGATGGTGCAAGGTCGCAACTTCGACGATGCCAATACATCCGATAAGCGTCGTTCAGTGATCGTAAACGAAGCCTTCGCAAAGGAATACGGCTGGAGCGATGCCGTTGGTAAAAAGATACCCGGTAAAGGCTTCGGAGATCATGAAGTTATTGGAGTCGTGAAAGATTTTAACTTCAACTCTTTGTACTCGAAAGTGGAACCACTCGTGATGATCATGGATCCTGAAGTGCTCGCGTCTGGTGTGGAAAACATCAATGTCGGCAATCGCCCGGTGCCCAAACTTATGGTGCGCTTAAAAGAAGGTGAGACTGCCGCAGGAATGGAAGAGATCAAGAAAGCGTGGGAAAAACTTTCGGCAGGCGAAGAGTTCCAGTTTAATTTTGTGGATCAGTCGCTGGCAGCACAATACGCCAGCGATCAAAACCTCGGGAAGATTGTAAGTATCGCAACAATACTCGCCATTCTTATTGGCAGCCTGGGACTGTACGGACTTGCATCGCTCGCCATGCAAAACAGGACAAAGGAAATCACCATCAGGAAAGTACTCGGCGCAACCGAAGGCTCCCTGTTGATGTTGCTCTCCCGCGAATACATCGTGCTCATCGCTATCTGTTTGCTGATCTCTGTTCCGATGACGATCTACATGATGCAGGGATGGTTGTCTACCTTCGAATATCGTGTGCCGATCGGCTGGGTTGTGTTTGTTGTTTCGGGTGGCATCTCCCTGGCGATTGCAATGCTTACAATTGGTCACCAGACTTTGAAAACAGCGTGGACTCAACCAGCAGAAGCACTTAAATACGAGTAGTACATATGATCAAAAACTATCTCAAGACTGCACTCCGCAGTTTTCTCAAACACCGTACGTTCACGTTATTAAACGTTACAGGCCTGACACTCGGTCTCGTCGCCAGTCTTCTCATCCTTCAATATGTGAAGTATGAAAAGAGCTACGACACATTTCATCCCCGCGCTGCCGACATCTATCGCGTGGAGTACGACAACTGGCAGAACGGAAAACTCCGCTTCGAATGTGCAGCCGCAGTTCCGGCAGTCGGCCCCGCATTGAAGAACAACTTCCCCGAGGTCGAACGGTTCACGCGACTGTTTCCTGTCGATGGTGTAATGACCTACGAAAGCCCGGTGAACGGTGTAGTTGCTCACCGCGAAACAAAAATGCAGATTACAGATTCGTCTGTGTTCAAAGTATTCGGTTGGAAGTTGATCAAAGGCAATGTTAACGAAGTATTGAAAGGACCGGGTAAAGTTGTGATCTCCGAAACGGCAGCCAGGAAATATTTCGGTACCGAAGATCCCATGGGCAAAACAATGAGGTGGGGCAACGATAATAAGTTTGAAGTCAGTGGCGTCTTCGAAGACGTCCCCGTTAATTCACACATCAAGTTCGACTTCCTTTTCTCTTACGAAACATTGTATGATCCCAGTGAGAATCCCTCCGAGCGACAGTCCGAAACAGCCTGGGGCTGGTACGATTTCAATACCTACGTTTTGTTGCGTCCTGGTACCGATGTAAAAGCGTTGCAAGCGAAGTGGGACGACTTTGTATACAAAACACGTCACGAAGAATGGGAGAAGAGAAGCAGCAAGCAGGCATTCGTTCTTCAGCCCATGACCGACATTCACCTGCACGCAAATCTTTTACAGGAATCCGAACCCGAAGAGCGCGGCGATGGAGACTCCGTCTATGCATTAACTTTCATTGCTTTGTTCATACTCATCATCGCATGGGTGAACTACATCAATCTCGCTACCGCGAAGTCGTTCGACAGGGCCAATGAAGTAGGTGTGAGGAAGGCCATGGGTGCGCAGGCTTCACAACTCATGAAACAATTCCTGGCCGAATCATTCCTCGTAAACTTAATTGCATCGGTGATTGCCCTCGTTGCCGTCTGGGCCTTGTGGCCTTCGTTCGCAAAGTTGTCGGGTCGCGACATACCGGTATCGTACATCCTTAATTTAGACTTCTGGGTGTTGTTTACCGCGCTGTTCATCGTAGGTGCCTTTTTGTCGGGATCTTATCCCGCGTTGGTATTATCGCGATTCAAGCCGGTAGTTGTTCTGAAAGGAAAAGTAATGAGAACTTCGCAAGGAAATGTTTTGCGTAAAGGTCTTGTCGTGTTCCAGTTCATGTTCTCTGTTTTCTTCATCGTTGGATCGATCGTTGTATTCCAGCAACTAAACTTCATGAGCAATCAATCACTCGGTATCGACATCAACAGAACGTTAGTCATCAAGGGACCCGGTGTTGTCGATTCAACTTTCACACAGAAATCTGAAAGCTTCAAGGCCGAAGTGCTTCGGATCGCCGGCGTGAAAAGCATCGCATCAGGTTCCAATGTTCCCGGCGACGAGATCTTCTGGGCCAGCGGCGTTCGGCGCCTCGTAGGCGGACCGGAAGGAACCATCAGTGGATACACCGTCGGTATCGATCACGACTACATCAAAGCTTTCGATCTGAAAATAGCCGCAGGACGTGGTTACGACCGCGAGCATACCGACGAGCAAGGCAATATTATTATTAACAGGGCTATGGCCGAGGCGCTCGACTTCACCGATCCGGAAAAGGCATTGGGACAACGCATCATCCAGGGCGACACGTTCCAGGTTGTCGGTGTTCTCGAAAACTATCATCAGATGTCGTTGAAAGAAGCGATGGTTCCGCTGGTGTTCCGCTATTCTCCAAACTTCTCACGATTCTACGCGATCAAAATGGAAACGGAGAACGCGAAGAACGTGCTTGCCTCGCTTCAACAGCCATGGGATACTTTCTTCCCCGGCAATCCCGTCGACTATTTTTATCTCGACCAGTTCTTCGGCAGGCAGTATGAATCCGATCGTAAGTTCGGCAGCATCACGACTCTGTTCACAGGTCTTGCCATTTTCATCTCATGTCTCGGATTGTTTGGTCTTGCGTCGTTTCTAACCACGCAGAGAACAAAAGAGATAGGTATCCGGAAAGTGCTCGGTTCCACATCAACCAATATCGTATTGTTGCTGTCGAGGGGTTTCATTCAATTGGTGCTTATCGCCAACCTTATTGCATGGCCGCTTGCGTGGTGGGTGATGGATTACTGGCTGCAGGGATTTCCTTACCGCATACAACTAAGCCCGGTTTGGTTTATTTTAGCGGGAGTAGGAGTGGTGCTGATTGCATTTGTGTCGGTGGGAGTGCAGACTCTGAAAGCGGCGCTGGTGAACCCCGCGAAGACATTGAAATACGAATAGTTTCTTTTATGATAAAAAATATTCTCCTGGTTGCCCTCAGATCCATGAGCCGGCAATTATCGTACTCCATCATCAACGTCCTCGGCCTTGCCATTGGCATCGCGTGTAGTCTCGTAATCTTCCTCTTCGTTTATGGCGAGTGGAGCTACAACCGGGCGTTCGTCAACTCCGACAGGATCTACAAGGTCGGGATCTCGTTTTTCAACATCGGGAATTTTGGAAATGGACCGGAGCAATTGTTCAATGTGCTCCCCGAACAGTTCGATGGAATTGAAGCAACCACGCGCGTGCGGAATACAAACGACGCCCTTCTCGAAGTCAATGGACAGAAATTTCGCGAGCGCCTATTCTACACCGATTCGTCTTTTTTCAAAGTATTCCGGTACGACTTCCTTTCAGGAACCGGCATAAAAGCTCCGAACGATGTTGTGCTTACGGAGAAGGGTGCCATGAAATTGTTTGGTACCACCGATGTGATCGGCAAGGCGATTACAACCGGCGATAAGAAGGAATTCTTCGTGACCGGCGTCGTTAAAGACCTGAACTTCAACAGCACCGTGAAGTCCGATATATTTATTGCTATTGATGCACAGTTGACCGGCCAGCCGGTATGGAGTTCTGCCTCTTTCTTCAACTTCATTTTATTGAAAGAGAACTTCACCCGCGCCGATCTCGAAGCGGCGCTCGACCGCGTTTTCGTTAACAACGTATTTCCGGAAACCGGGAAAATGATGGGCTTCACAGACCTGGAGACCTATCGCAACAGTCCGAATGCCGTTAGGTTTCACCTGCATGCGCTGAATGATATTTATCTCAAATCGAAACTAAGTCACGAAATGACGCCCGGTGGCGATGAATCGAACATCTACATCTTTTCCGCTATCTCGGTGTTCATACTGGCATTGGCCGGGGTGAATTTTGTGAACCTGACCACGGCACGCGCGTCACGTCGCGCGAAGGAAGTCGGTATTCGCAAGACCATGGGTACTTCGAGAAAACGTTTGGTATTCCAGTTCCTTGGCGAATCGGTCATGATCAGCACCGTGGCGATGATACTCGCCCTTTTGTTCGCCGAACTTTTCCTGATCGCATTCACGTATGTTACGGGTACGCCGTTGCTCACTACTATTTGGGCCAATCCTTCGACAGTATTATTGTTCGTTGGCTTTTCGGTCGTAGTCGGAATTTGTTCAGGACTCTATCCTGCGTTTTATCTTACTGCTTTTAACCCGGTAAGGGTATTGAAAGGAAACGTGTCGGCGCAAGGGCGCGGCGGGTTCAGAAATATCCTGGTAGTGTTCCAGTTTGCCGTATCGATGATTTTGATCGTGTGTGCTTTTGTTGTTCAGCAACAACTGCGTTACGTGCAAACGAAAGAACTCGGCTTCGATCAGAATAACATACTGACGATCGACCACGCGTATTTGTTCGATACCAAAGAAAAAGCAGACGCATTCAAGAACCAGCTCGATGCTCAAGCCGGCGTATTAAAATCCGCACACCACATGGGCGAACCCGGCAGCCGTCGGTTCATGAGCTTCTACATGTATCAAACCAACGACATGCCCGAAGGCATGAGCTTCAATACCTATCTTGGCGACGATGGCTACATGGATCTCCTTGGCGTGAAGCTGATCAAGGGCAGGAGCTTCGACAAAAATCTTGCTTCCGATTCATCATCGATCATCCTCAATGAGTCGGCCGCCGAAGCATTGGGTATCGCCGAAAATCCAATCGGCGCCGTTATCAATAAAACAGATAAAGTGATTGGCCTCGTGAGTGACTTCCATTGGGAAACATTGCATAATACCATCGCGCCGCTTGCCTTTCGTCGTACTCAAAAGACCGGCGAGATCAGTTTTAAACTCCAGGCTGGTCACGTGAAAGATTTTCTTGCAACTGCCGAGAAAGCATGGAAGGAAGTTTTGCCCAACGAAACGTTCACGTATCATTTCGTAGACGAGAACTTTTCTGCACTCGTAAAGAAGGATGAAGTGTTTGGCAAGGCGATCAATCTCTTTACCATGCTCGCGATCTTCATTTCATGTCTTGGTTTGTATGGACTCTCTGCATTCACCGCAGAGCAACGCACAAAAGAGATCGGCATCCGCAAGGTTCTCGGAGCTTCGGCCGCGGAGATCGTGCTCATGCTGAACCGCAAATTCACGGTGCTGGTTATGATCGCCATCGTCGTGAGCGTGCCGGTGTCGGTATGGCTTATCTCGCAATGGCTGGATGAGTTTGCCTACAAGATTACACTGGGAGCGGGGGTTTTTGCGGGATCGATCCTTATTGCCCTGCTCGTTGCATGGATCACCGTAAGCCTCCATTCTGTAAAAGCATCCTGGGTAAATCCCAGTGCGGCGCTGAAATACGAATAATTCCAAAAAACCAGCTGATTTGTTTAACAAATTATATACTAATCCGTTAATTTGTTTTACAAAGTATATACTAATCTAATGAGCAAAGAATTTTTGGGCGAATTTGAAGAACTCGTCCTCACCGTCGTCGGCATCTTACAGGAAGACGCATATGGCAACGCCATCGTGACGGAGATCAAAGAACGCGTCGGCCGCGATGTGAACCTCAGCGCCGTGCACGTTACGCTATACCGGCTCGAAGACAAGGGCTATGTGAAATCGAACATGGGCGGCGCCACCAACTCACGGGGTGGGCGCAGGAAGAGGATCTTCCAGATCACCAATGCTGGCATCGCCATGCTGCAGGCAATGAAAGAGGCGCGTACGGATCTGTGGAAGCTGGTGCCGCAGTTGAAGATCGTTGGTTCCGGACTGTGAGCATAAAAGATCCGTTTGTAGTCCGTTGCACGATCGGTTTCGTGCGATGGTTTTGTCCCGACACATTGGTGGAAGGAATAGAAGGCGACCTGCTGGAAGAGTTCGACCTCGATCGTGCTGCTATCGGAACCCGAAGAGCTGCGGCGCGACTCGTTTGGAATGCGATGAAATTCTTCCGTCTGTCGATCATACTCAGAAATAAAATCAAGACAAGGAACAACTCCCTTACCATGTTAAAAAGTTACTTCAAGCTTACACTCCGCAACATCTCCAGGAGTAAAGGATATTCTCTCATCAACATCTTCGGCCTCTCGCTCGGCATCGCCTGTTGCTTGCTCACGACCAACTACGTAGCATTCGAATTCAGCTTCGACGACTTTCATCCTAACGTAGATCGTACGTATCGTGTGGATCAGACCATGATCTGGAGACCCGACGGCGGAACGTGGGGATCTACAGGTCCGGCGCTCGGGCCGTTGCTGGCCCGCGATTACCCGGAGGTCGAGGAGGTAACGAGGATCAACACACCTGGTGACTTCGTGATGCGCTATTCCGATGAGAAAGGAAATGTTATGGCATTCAACGAGACCGAGATCTTCGCAGCGGATTCCAATTTCTTCAACTTCTTTGGATTCAAATTGAAGGAAGGCGATCCGAAAACGGCGCTGAAGGGACTGAACAAAGTCGTGATCGCGGACGACATCGCGAAAAAATTCTTCGGCGACCAATCGGCACTCGGCAAGATCATCCAGTTGGGCAACGAACGTACACCGCTCGAAGTTGCCGGCGTTGCCGCGAAGCAACCCGAGAACGTTCACTTTCATTTCAATTATTTATACTCGATGTACACCAATCCAAGCATTAAGACACATGAGTGGAGTTGGATCTGGACACAGGTTGTTACTTATGTGAGGCTGCGACCCGATGCCGACCCGCGGGCGCTCGAAAGCAAACTCGACCGCATTGGAGAAACGACCATCAAGCCTTCGTTTCAGCGGCTGGGCGTTAACTACGATGATTTCATGAACGGCAAGGGCAACTGGCAATTTTACATGATGCCTATGAAGGACATTCATTTGAAGGCGCGCAGCAACCGGATTGGCCCGGTGGGAGACGTTCGCTACGCATATGCTTTTGGTGCGATCGGCGTGTTTGTGTTGGTGATTGCAGCGATCAACTTCGTGAACTTGTCGACTGCGCGGGGAACGAAGCGTGCACGGGAGGTGGGAGTGAAGAAGGCGCTCGGTGCGTTGCGTAACTCTTTGATCACCCAATTCCAGGCGGAGTCTATTTTCCTTGCGTTCTTCTCGATGATATTCGCGTTGCCTTTGATGGAAATCCTTCGACTGTTGATCGTAAGCCTGATGAAAGACGACATGCCGTTCACGTTATGGCACAGCACTGCATTTATCGTTTCGTTGCCATTGCTTGCGATAACGATCGGCTTCCTGGCGGGTCTCTACCCCTCGTTGTACCTGACGTCGTTCTTGCCTGTAGAAGTTTTGAAAGGAAAAATTGCTTCGGGCATGGGCAATTCGATGTTGCGAGGCACGCTGGTTGTTATCCAGTTCACGATCTCGATCGCTATGTTGATCGGTACGGTGATCGTTGTTCAACAGATGCAATTCATCCGCCACGCGGATCTAGGCTTCAACAAAGAGAATACACTTACGATCAATTACGCAGAAAAGCTTGGTGAGCACATCAAAGGCTTCCGCGATGAAGTAGCGAACCTACCTGGTGTTATCAGCTCGTCGATCGGCCAGGACGTGCCGCGTGGTTTTGGTTATGAAGATATCTACGCCGCCAAGGGCACCAGCATTAAGTTGCCCGTTACGGCTGTGAAGATCGACGGAAATTATTTTGATGCGTTAGGCTTTACGCTGATAGCGGGACGCACACATGACCCGGAGCACAATGCAGCGGACAAACAGGCATTCATTGCCAATGAAACAGCCGTGAGACTTTTCGGCTGGACGCCCGAAGAAGCGATCGGTAAAGTTATCCTATATCCCGGCGATGACAATGCAGAGGCGCCCATCATTGGTGTGGTGAAAGACTTTCATTACCAGTCTTTGCGCGAGAACATCAATCCCCTTTTCTTCAATTCCATCGAATCGAGCATGTGGGGCGATATGCGCGTGGTTGTAGTGAAGTATAAGACCGACGATATGCCGGGTCTCATCCAGGCTATCGAAAAGAAATGGAATTCAACGATAGACCAAACCCCGATGGACTTCTCGTTCCTCGACGACGATCTCGCGCGGGCTTATAAAGAAGACCAGCGATTGGGTGACTTGTTTGCCATATTCGCGAGCCTGTCGATCATCATTGCCATGATCGGTCTTGTTGGACTGGTATCCTACTCGGCGGAGGTAAGAAAGAAAGAGATCGGTATACGAAAAGTTCTTGGTGCAACCAGGTCAAGGATCATGATCATGATGAATAGCAATTACGTGAAGCTGATCATTATCGGTTTGGTGATCTCCACACCGATGTCGTGGTATGCGATGAATTACTGGCTGCAGTCGTTCCAGTTCAAGATCGACATTAGCCCGCTGGTGTTTGTATTCTCCGGTCTTGCTGTGATGGTCGTAGCGTTATTGAGTGTTGCTTACTTGTCGCTCCGTGCGGCGTCGGTAAATCCCGCAAGTGTTTTGAAAGAAGAATGATCGAGCCTCCGAAAATACTGATCCGCGCTCTCCAAAAGTTCTGCCCTCCGCAACTTATCGAGAGTATCGAGGGCGACCTCGTGGAACAGTTTTACCTGGACCTCGAAACACACGGACCTTCTGTCGCCAAAAGAAAATTTGCATTGAATATTATCCGGTTCTTCCGGTTAGAAATACTTCTCAGGAACAGGTTTACAATCAAATTAACGAATTCTGTTATGGTAGGAAATTATTTCAAAGTTGCAGTAAGGAACATACAGAAACGAAAACTGTATTCTTTCATCAATGCATTCGGGCTAAGCATCGGCATTGCCTTCTGCTTGCTTATCTGGCTTTTCATCCAGGACGAACTGAGCTTCGACCAGTTTCATGCCAACAAGAACGACATCTATCGTATCGAGAACATCAATTACAACGCATGGAATCCAAAGCTCGATGATAAGGATCGTTGGGGCCGCGATCCGTGGCTGCAACTCGGGATCGGTCATGCAATAAAGGACGAGTGCCCGGAGGTTGTAACCTTTACCCGCTTTGCCGGCGGCAACGCTATCTTTACGTACAAAGACAAGATCTTCGCCGAAGATTTCCAGTATGTCGACAAGGGATTCTTTCAAATGTTTTCCTTTCCGTTGCTGAAAGGAAGTGCAGAGAAGATCTTTACCGACAAGCTCGAGATCGTTCTCACCCCTGGGATCGTTGAAAAATATTTCGGAGACGCCGACCCGATTGGTCAATCGATCGGCCTCAACTTCGGCGACGAGTCAAAAGTATTTACGGTCACAGGTGTGATCGAGGCGCCGCCCGCCAACTCCAGTTTGGATTTCACAATACTCGTGCCCCAGGAAAACCGCAGCCGTTACGAAAAACAGATGACCAGCTGGGGCAACTTCAACTCACCGACTTTTGTACAACTCCGCAGTGATGCCGACACTGCCGCGTTCCGCAGGAATCTTGCAGTGATGAACGACAAGTACGTGAAACCGACAACCGACCGCTGGATTAAGGATGCCGCTGTGCCGATTCCTCCAGGTGTGAAATTGATCGAATACACGTTTACACCGCTTCCCCAAATGCATTTGGCGACGAACATCCAATGGCACAAAGTAAGCGACAAAAATTACTCGTACATCCTTGGTGGAATTGCATTACTCATTCTTTTGATTGCCAGTATCAACTACATCTCGCTCGCTTTAACAACATCGGCTGCACGAAGAACCGAAGTCGGAATACGAAAAGTTGTAGGCGCGGTTCGAAAGCAATTATTCTACCAGTTTGGCTTCGAGTCGATCATTCTTGCACTGTTGTCGATGATCGTTGGGTTTGGCCTGGTGATATTATTCCTCCCATCGTTCAATTCGTTTACCGATAAGGCGATCGCGCTCCGCGAGATCAACTGGGGAATGTTGGTGTTAGTTGGTTTGACGCTCACGTTGATCGTCGGCGTCCTGGCAGGCAGTTATCCTTCGATATTCCTGGCACGTTTCAAACCGGTAGCAGTGTTGAAAGGAAAATTCACCACGAAACTGCAGGCTGGGTTCACGAGGCCTTTGGTGGTGTTGCAATTCGGAATGTCGGCGTTCCTGATCGTGAGCTCGGTGATCATGTACAGGCAGATGGCGTTCATCGCTACGAAAGATCTCGGGTTCAATCATCATGCCGTGCTCCAGGTTCCCAACCAGGTGGGATGGAACAACGAAGCCGAGCGTGTATTCGCGACATTCAAAACAGAGCTCGAGAAAATTCCGTCTGTCGAAAGTATCGCCGGGACCAGTCAGACTTTTGCCGACGGATACAACCGGTATGGTTATAAGATCGATGGCGTCAATCACATGTCATTCGTATATGCTGTCGATCCTAATTTTATTCCCACACTCGGCATCGAACTCACCATGGGAAGAAATTTCGATCCGTCGGTCACCACAGATTCAACGGCGGTTGTCGTGAACGAAGCGCTGATGAAGGACATGGGTTGGACTGATATTGATGATACCTACCTCAACTGGCAGGAAGACTCTACGAGTCGTGGTTTTAAAGTAATTGGTGTGATGAAAGATTTCAACTTCGAGTCACTCGAAGCGCCGATCAATCCAATGTTCGTAACAATGGACCGGAAGCAAGGCGGGCATCTCATGGCTACGTGTATGAGGATTTCGGGTAACGACATGCCAGGGACGATACAACAGGTCGAGGCGGCGTGGAGAAAACTTTTCCCCGATAGGCCGTTCGACTATTCGTTTCTCGATGAGAAGATCGCTAAACAATATAACAGCTACGAACGGAGGATGAATATTATGGCTGCCGCCACCGGCTTCGCGATACTGATATCCTGTCTTGGATTGTTTGGCCTTGCAGGCATCAATGCTGTCAATCGCACGAAAGAGATCGGCATACGCAAAGTAATGGGTGCCGACACTCAAAGTATATTCGTGTTGCTCAATAAACAGTATGTATGGCTTTCGCTGATCGCATTTGCGTTGGCGATGCCCTTCTCGTGGTATGTGATGGACAAGTGGTTGTCGGGATTCAAGTTCAGGGTACCAATGGGATGGGAGCTCTTTGCAGTTAGTATTGTCGCCGGATTAGCGGTTGCGCTGGTCACCGTTAGTTATCATGCGGTGCGCGTTTCTTTGGTAAATCCGGCGGAAACATTGAAATACGAGTAACCTATCGGCGTTCAGTAGGTACCTTACACTACCGTCATTGCCGCCGGAACAGTGGCAATCCCCGCTTCGAAGCTGAGGATTGCCACGCAAGCGCGGCAATGACTTTGTAAACTCACCATTATGATCAAGAACTACTTCAAGATCGCGCTTCGCAACATCCTGAAAAACAAGGTGTTCTCGTCGATCAATGTATTCGGGCTCAGCATCGGGCTGGCCTCCTGCCTGCTCATATTCCAATTCGTTACGTTCCAGCTCAGCTTCGATACATTCAACTCTAAATTCGAGCGGACGTATCGCGTCACCAACGACAGGTTTCAGCACGGTAAGCTGATACAGCATGGTACGATCATGTATCCAACCATCGGTCCCACGATGGCAAAGGACTATCCCGAGATCGAGGAATACACACGCATGATGCCCGGTGGCGATCTGAATGCGATCATCGACGACAGGAATTACCGTGGCGACCAGGTGATCTTCACCGATGAGCACATGCTTTCCGTTTTCGATTATGAGCTCGTGGCGGGCGATAGAGCAACCGCGCTGAAAGACCCGAATTGTATGGTGCTTACAGAGTCGGTCGCCGCGAGATATTTTCAATTACCTAAGGAGAATGTAGCCGAGGCGCTCAATAAAACACTTCGCTGGGGACTCGATCCTCAGCCTATCAAAGTAACGGGCATTCTTAAAGACGTCCCTGAGAACTCACATCTGCGTTTCGACGTGCTGGCATCTTATTCGAGTTTATATGCGGGTGAGGATAAAGGTGCTGATAATAGCTGGACATGGTCCGACATGCGTCATTATCTCGTGTTGAAACCAGGTGTCGATTACAAGAAGCTCGAGGCCAAGTTTCCGGAATTCAGCGATCGATATTTCCAGGGCGATAAAGTTTCGGGCAGTGTAGAGAAGTTTTATTTGCAGCCCTTGAAAGAAGCACACCTTTATTCGGACTACGAATACGATATCGCGGATGTGGCAAGTGGCAAAGCGGTTTGGGGTATGCTGGTTGTTGCCGTGTTCATTTTAGTGATCGCATGGATCAACTACATCAACCTCACGACATCAAGAGCTATGGAGCGCGCGAAAGAAGTAGGTCTCCGTAAGGTAATGGGAGCGGTACGCAACCAGGTCATGAAACAATTCATCCTCGAGTCGGTGATCGTGAGTTTATTGGCCTTCGTTGTCGCGATCATCATCGTGCAGGTAGCGCAGGGTTCTTTCAACCAGATCATTCAAGGTAATCTTTCGTGGATCAAAGTTTTTAGCGAAATGAATACCGTCAGCATCATCGGTCTCGTATCGATCATGATGATCGGGATATTGCTTTCCGGGTTTTACCCCGCATTCATCCTTTCGGCGTATCAGCCGGTAACGGTATTGAAAGGAAAGTTTCAGCGCTCGGGACGCGGTAATTTTCTCAGGAAGTCATTGGTGGTATTTCAGTTTACGGCTTCGGCCGCTTTGATCACAGGAACATTGATCGTATCGAAGCAATTGAATTACATGAACGATGCCGACCTCGGCATCAACATCCACAATACAATTATCGTCGAAGCGCCGCAGCTAACAGAATGGGATTCAACCTTCATCAGCCGCATCGAAGACTACAAACACGAGCTCATGAACATCAAAGGTGTTGTTACCGCCAGCACCAGCAGCCGTCTGCCCAGCTCGCGGCTCGGAAGATCATTCGGTATCCGGTTAGCCGACATGTCTTCGGATCAAAAGTATACACTCAGCAACTACAGTGTCGATTATGGATTCTTTAACACTTACGGGATCAAGATACTGGCGGGTCGTAGTTTTACGCCGCTCGATCACAAGGCAGACTTCAGCGAACTCAATACGGTGATCATCAATGAATCGGCAGTGAAACTGTTGGGCATTCGCAGCAACGAAGACGCGATTGGACGCGAGCTGGTGTGGGGCACTGTCAATCGTCCAGCCAACGCGCCGAGATCTTCCGGTGCCGGCGTTACACTCGGTCCCGTGGATCGCAAGTGGACCATCGTTGGTGTGATCAACGACTTCCACCAGGAGTCGCTCAAGAAACCGAAAGAACCGATCGTATTCCGACCGATATACAGCACCAACGCCGTTACTTCGGTGAAAGTCACGCCGGGTGAGGAACAATATGTGCTCGGAGAAGTGGAGACAGTCTATAAGAAATTCTTTGCCGGGAATTCATTCGAGTATTCATTCCTCGAAGAGCGATACAACACGCAATACAAAGATGATAATCGCTTCGGTAAAGTGGTCGGAATATTTACGGCCCTCGGTATCATCATCGCCTGTCTTGGTCTCATAGGCCTGTCGTCGTACATGGCTGTGCAGCGCACGAAAGAGATCGGCATCCGGAAAGTGCTCGGCGCAAGTACATTCAGCATCGTTAGGCTGCTGTCGGCCGATTTCATAAAACTGGTTTTGCTGGCAGTTGCATTCTCACTGCCAATAGCATGGTACACCATGAACGAATGGCTGGCGGGTTACCCGTATCGCATCAGCCTTGGCGTGCTGGTGTTTGTTATGCCGGTGGTACTGATCCTCTTTATAGCAGCAATCACCATTAGCGCCCAGGTACTCAAGACGGCGATGGCCGATCCTGCCCGCACTTTGAAGTATGAGTAATTGAACAAGTCGTGTAATTTGGGGACTGGTCCTTCGTTTAAAGCCCAGACCCCTGAATTTGCATGACTTTGTCCCCCGTTGTAGTTTTCTGTTCCATCATCCTCTGCTCGATTTTATTTAGTTGTTCGAAGCCACTCATGGTCACACATTGGACTGCGAAGGATGCAGCCATGGTCAAAAAGGGGCGGACTTCCTTTGCCGGTAAAAAGCCGTTCGGATATCCCAGTCACAAATGGTATTCGCGCGTGGTATGTTTCGATGAGAAGTGCCGCAAGAAGGCGGCCTGGGTGAAGAAGCAGCGCAACGATCGCTTCAAAGGATTTAAGGACGGGGGAAAGCTGCCGCCACCGCCGCCTCGTAAACAGGTTCCCGATACGGCGACATTGATTGCCAAAAAGCCGGCGACGAAACCGACAACTGTACCGGCGGCGCCCGTTATCCAGGAACAAGAACAAGCGCCAACGAAAG
>Ga0170475_116258745_pt1 | contig 16191 bp, 1 predicted proteins | sample Soicark_Litter_5_FD_111474 | JGI IMG/M metagenome (GOLD analysis project Ga0170475, IMG submission 111474) | Avena fatua rhizosphere microbial communities from Hopland, California, USA. Combined Assembly of 48 SPs
CGCCCTGGCTGTCGGCGATCGTCGCATTCGTCGCGCCGCTCAGATTGACCACGAACGTCTCGTTCGGCTCGTCCAGCGTATCGCCCGTCACCGGCACCGTAATCGTCTGCGTCGTCGTCCCCGCCGGGAACGTCAGTGTTCCCGAGCGTGACGAATAATCACTCGACGACGATGCCGTCCCGTTCGCCGTCGCGTAATTCACCGTCACCGTCTGCCCGCTCACAACCGATAGCGTCACCGTGAACACGGCATTGGTCGTGCCCGTGTTGCCCTCCGCGACCGTGACATCATTGATGGCGAGTGTCGGCGTGGGATCGTCGTCGGCAATCGTGCCGATACCCGTAGACGTTCCCAGCGTCGCGTTGACCGGCGAGCTCAGCGCAACCGTGAAGGTTTCGTTCGCCTCATCCAGGATATCGCCGATCACGGGGACGTCGATCTGACCCGTGGTGGCTCCTGCCGGAATCGTCAGAGTTCCTGACACCGAAGAGTAATCTGCAGGAGCGACCGCCGTGCCGTTCGCCGTCGTGTAGTTCACCGCGATGTCCTGGAAACTGGCCAACGACATCGTCACCGTGAACACCGCGTTGACGGCCCCGGCATTTCCTTCCGTCACGGTGACGTTGTTGATGCTCAGGACTGGGAAGTCATCATTGATGATGGTTCCAACCGCCTGGCCGCGCGCCAGAGTGGCGTTGACAGGATTGCTCAACGTCAGCGTGAACGTTTCTGACGGCTCGATCGCCGCGTCGGGAACGATCGGCACAAGAACGAGCGCCGACGTCGAGCCGGCTGGGAACGTCACCGTCCCGGAAGAGGCCGTAAAGTCGGTGGCACTTGCAGTTCCCGGCGCCGTGTCGTAAGACACGGTCACCGCACTCGAGAACGGCGCGGACAGCGTCACCGTGAACACGGCGTAGTTCGTTGTCGAAGTCCCTTCGGCCACAGCCGTGTCAGCGACGGAAATCGACGGCAAGTTCGGCGCGCCGGGCCCGCCAAACGTGATTGCCTCGAGGCCCGGCGTGTCGGCGCCAGTTCCTGAGAAAGAGGCCGTGTACTGAACGTATCGGGAAGACGCGGAGATCGTCGCGTTTCCGGTGGGAATGCTAGTAAACGACGACCATGTACCGTCCGGCGTCGGTGTGTTGCCGAAACGGACGCCGAGCGTCAGCACTGACCCGGAGGGCACGCTCACCGTCGACGTCGCTGACGCCCAGTTCGTGGCGGCGCCGGCGTCGAGCACTCTCGAAGTAAAGGTGCCGGACGTCGCGTACGGACCGAGACGCATCCAATCAACGACAATGCCGCCGCCACCTGCACTGAAATCCGAAAACACCGGTCGCATCTCAGCGCTGATCGCCGCCGGGTTCGTGGCTACGGGGTTTCCATCAATTGAGAACACGATCGATGTGGCCGTCCAATCGATTCGGTACTGATGCGCCGCGCCGAGCCAATTGCCAGGGATCGGAGTATCGATCGCACTCGTCCCGTCATGCGTTCTGGCCAGCAGCTGTCCACCGCTTCCAGTGCTAAACATTGCCCACAGGTTCTCGTTGAATGTCAGCGCGAAGCCCGCGTGTTGATACGCATCGCCGGAGAACGTGGCATGAAATTCGAGCGACTGGCTGGGCGGTAACGTGGCGTCAGTTCCCAGCAGGGCGCCGTCCACGACCGCGCTCCCGTTAGCAACTATTGTTGCACCGCCTGCAGTCCACGGAGTTGATGACCACCCGGCAGGCAGGGCGCCGCCCGAGAACTCCTCGCTTGAATTAGACGCGAGAACAACCTCGCCGTCAGCCGACTGGCCTAACGCCAGGCCACTGCCCAGAGTCCCGCCGGCAAAATCGGCGACCGTCGTATCAGTGACACTCGACGGCGCAGGCGGAGCCGGCGGCAGTGTCGTCACAAACACCACATCAACCCAATAGTTCGCGCTGCTGAAAGAACTCGTGGGGAAACCGCCTGTGCCATAGGCGTACACGCCGTTGGAACCGCTGACACCTTCGGCCAGTGCTCGCAGCGGGCCGCTCGTCACCCCTGTTTGGAAATAGCCAAGGTCGGCGGCGTACCCTCCTGTGTTGGTGTGGTACGACACCACGTAGACGGCGTTAGCCGTCACCGCGACCGGTTGGGACAAAATGGCCTGCTGCCAACCGGTGGCGGATTCATTGGTAAACGCCACCGTCGCAAGTGGAACTCCACCGACGCTCCAGAGCGTGCCCGTGTGAGTCCCGCCGTTCAACGGCCCCTTGTAGAATCGAATTCCCGTGATATAGCCACTTGCCGTCGGGCTGAATTTCAGGCCGAGCTCAACCGGGGTTGCATCGGAAACAGACGCCTGGGACGGGAGCTGAGACGGCGTCCAAATCGAGCACGGGCATCCGTAGTTCGGCGCAATCGGCGTCGTAAAGCCCGCCGGCGGTGCTGGCGCGATTGGAGCAGTTGCCGAATTGCCCGCCAGATCACGGGAGGCGACGCGATAGTAGTAGTTCGTGCCCGGAGCGAGCCCGGATAGCCTGACGGTGTGAGCCGTTACCGCGTCTGTGGAACCAGCACTGACAGTCAGATTGCTTGGATTCGTGCCATAGCTGACTTGAGAGTTCGCCAGTTCGTTCGTGTTCCAGGTAATTGTCGCCGAGGTCGCGTCTGGTGTCGCCACAACGGACGTGATCGTCGGGGCAACGCCATCGGTCGCGTACAGAACGTTGTAGTTGCCGGAGCCAGAGTCAAATGTGATGTAGTTCAAGCCCTTCAACGTCTGCACGGCGAACGGCACTGGCTGTCCGTCACGTGTCACCGAAGTTACGACGCGACCGGCTGACGCAGCCGGGACAAGCATCCGCAGTCCTTTGGCGCGCGAGTCCGCAGAAACCGAGAAGACCAGCGAGCTTCCTGACCATGTCAAGCCCGAATAGAACGAGCTGTTGCGACCGTCGAGCCAATCGAGCAGCTGTTTTGCGGAGATGATCGGCACCCCGCGGGTCTGTGCGGATGCGACGATCGCCTCAGATCCCGCATGGACAGCTGTGTCCGTGTGCATGTTTGCGACGAACGTGCCGTAGTAGCCCTCAGGACCCAGCGCCCGGTCCAGGAGCGCGTCTACTGTTTTGGGAAATGTCTGGCCAGACTCGTCCGTCATCTGACTCGTCGCCTGGTACACATCGATCATCGTGCCGTCGGTTTTGACAAAACGCATCGGCATCCCGGACCCGGTGAAGAGGCCCGGGACGTCGTTCACCCAGGATGCCGGCCAGTAGTAGTAGTTGGTATCCAGACGGATGCCATTCGTAAACGCCACCTGAGCCTGCGTCGTGTAGTCGCTCCAGACGATGCAGTGCGTGCGGTTCGTTTTGACGGGGGTTGCAAACGGAAATTGGGAGCCAAAGAGCCCAATTTGTGCAACGTAGTCGGCGGCGATCGATTGCGGCGTGAAGTTGTTGCAATTCATGCTGGAATCGGTGGAGCCTTCATCCAGCCCGCTCATCCACATGTGAACGCCGATCTCGAACCCCTGAGACACGTAACTGGCAACCTGCGTCGGCGAGATCGGTGTGTTCGCAAAGATGTACGACGTACCCCGTACGCATTCCCAATTGTCGACGACACAGCCGACCGGGCTGACGCTATTGTAGATATCGAATCGACCGGCGGTCCCTCCGTTCGCGTGATCGTCACCCGTCATCACAACGGCTGCTTTCGAACCGCGGGGCAGGTACCAGAACTTCGGCAGCGGCTTCCGATCGCTATTCATGAAATTGATCAAATTCGCGAGGAGGCGCTGCTGTTCATCAGCCTGAGGAATGGCAACCTTCGTCAGGTCCACGTAGTTGGGTTGTGTACCTCCGAAGAAAAGATCGTCGGATCGAATCGGATCCTGCGCGTCTCTCTCTTGACCGGACCACGCCGGATTCCCTTGCCTGGTATACACAACCGATCGGGCAAGGTCGTAAGTGAACGCGCCAGCCTGACCGCCCGAGGTACCCACCGAGCGTACTGTCACGGCCGGGTTCGACGTGGATGTCGTCGCGTTCGAAAACAACGTGGCAACGACGGTGGCGCCACTCGAGGTATAGCGATCAGCCGTTCCGTGGAACTGCATCGTCTGCGCCACGATTCCCGCACCCGGAGCCGTGGTGGCGTTGACCTGCATGTAAGCGTCGGAGAGCGTTCCGCTGGCGCTCGATATGCCGAGCAACGATGCCAACCGGACGTCCGGACGCATCGCGATCAACCTGCCGCCCGCGTTGACCCAGGTCGTAAACATCGTTGCCTGAGTAGAGGTGAGCGACATCTCTCCGAGAATGACGACGTCGTACGATGCAAGCGTCGTTGCAGTGACCGTCGACAGGTCGGCCAACTGGAACGCGTTGAACCCCTCAGCCCTCAAAATCTCGGCGTAGTACTTCGTGAAGGGGTTCGCGCTCCCCGTAACGATGAGGATTGGCCCACCCGGACCCGAATCTGGCGGAGGGAGAGGAGCACTCGTGGTGAATGACCACGCATAATCCGTCTGCAGCGGATTACCGGCGAGGTCCTTGACACCGCTCGTTCCACTATGAACACGCGCGGTATAAGTGCTCGAATTGGCCAGCGCGGCGGTCGGACGCAGCGAGGCGACCCACGTCGACTGGTCGAAGGTGACTGTCGACGCAATCAATGTGTTGCTGCTATTCCTGAGCTCGATGGTCGAGCCGCTAATGCTCGTCTGCAGCATGGGCTCGTTGAAGGCGATCGTAATTATCGTGTTCGTCTGGACGCCTGACACGCCGGGTCCCGGATTTACAGCGTTGACCGTCGGTGGAGTCGTGTCGGGAGTGCCGGAACTTGCCAGAACGACGTCTGTCCAGTAGTTCGCACCACTGGATGGGTTTGCGGGAAACGCACTCGAACCGTAGTGAAACACGCCATTGGGCGCGCCGGTTCCGTCCTGCGGTGCGTGAAGGGGCCCGTTGTCCACGCCACGATTGAGGAAATAGCCATCATCCTGATAGTAGTTGCCCGCATCCGTGTGGAAAGAGACAACGTAAGTTCCGCCCGCGGAGACCGCAACGGATGATCCGAGGGTTGCTTGCTGCCAGCCCGAAGCGCTCTCGTTGGTAAAGGCTACGGTCGCGAGCTTCGCGCCAGCGGCTGTCCACAGAGTGCCTGTGTGTGGTCCGATATCGTTAGGACTCTTATAAAACCGAATGGCCGTCACGAAGCCATTGATGTCCGTCTTAAACCTCGTGCCGAGTTCCACAGCATTCGAATCCTCTTGCGGTGCCTCGGACGGACCCTGGCTGGGAAGCCAGAGTGAGCACGGGCAGGCAGGAGTTCCACCGACAACATAGGATCGGCCCGTTGTCGGGTGTTCGAGGTTGCCGCTGTCGTCGACAGCACGGGCAAAAACGGTGACGTTTCGAGCGGCACCGGTCTGCCAGGCAAACGTCCAACTGGAACGCCCGGTCGCCGGGTGCCATGTGACCCCTCCGTCCACCGAAACCTCGACTCCGGCCACTTGGCCGCCACCCGAATCGGCCGCCGTACCAGCGAGTGTAATGGTGGTATTCGCGGGCACCGTATTTCCATTCGGCGTGGTCACAACAGACTGCGGGGCAAGCGTGTCGGTCGACGGTGCTGCGGTTACCAAACCTGCCAGCACAGTGAGGGGTTGGACACCCATATCGGCAAACAAGTTAATCGTGGCCTGTTGCATGGAGACATCGGCCGGATCATTTCCCCGGTCGTGGTTGTTGTCGAGACCCCACGACCACTGAACCGTTCCGGCGCCAAACACCCGGGCCCCGCTCGCATGACGATACATGGTCAACGCATGGTTGGCGACGCCGCTTCCATACGTTGAACCGTAGTCCAGGAGGACTCCTCCTTCGCTTACCGTTGTATCTGACATTCGGAAGAGGCCGGCTGGACGAAAGCCGTTGTCGAGATCAGAATCCCACTCGTAGCCCAGGGTGCCTGGTGTGAGAGCTGCGACCGATCCAGCCGGCTGATTCGCAACAGCAGTGTTGCGCCAGAAACGCATCTTGCCATCCGCAGCAGGCACGGTGATCGTGTCCGTACAACAATTCACCGTGAACTCGGTCCCACTCAGGGCGTTTTGCGGTCTTCCCCCATCGGCAGGCGGACTGAACCTGGGGTCCGCCCAAGTGCCAGTCCAAACAGTCGTGCCAGCAGGGTCAATCTTGGCGTTGGCGTGCGTCTCCTTATAGCTGACGAGAGTGCGATAAGACGTCGCCGGAGCGGAAATGCTGTTTTCCCAACGGGTCTTCCAGAAGATCTCGTTACCGCTGAAAAACGCCAGGTTGACTCCAGCCGCCCGCGCTGCTTCCACGTTCGTCCGCTGAGCGCCAGACCAGTATTCGTCGTGCCCCACCGATAAGAAGATCTTGTGTTGCTGAATGCGTGCGCCATTTCTGTCCGAGTCCACACCCGTCGCATAGCTGACATCGTAGCCATTGGCCTCGAGCCAGCGAACCATCGGATATTCCGCGTTGAAGACCCAGTCTTCGGGGCTCGTCTCACGCGTTGTGAAGGGACGGTTGTAACTGACTTTGTAGGCCCGACCGGGATTGGTACCAGGAGCACCAACGTAAAGACTATTTCCACCGTACTGGTTGTATGCCTGCCACGTCGTATCCGAAGTCTGGAAGACCAAACCCGACTGACTCGCATCGTCGCGCACGATGAAGACGATGTGGCTGGAACCGCCGTTGTCCGTTCGCCGAGCGCGAGCGAAATAGATACCGGACGCGGCGCTACTTGGAACGGTCCACGTAGCGGAAACCGACCAGTTGCCGCAGTCGATCAGCCCGGTCACGTCGTCGCTGAGGCAGTCTGGTTGTATTTGCGGTAACGAGACCGACGGCGTCACCGTGGCAACTTTCCGAGCGCCCATGCCCCCGTAGTAACCCATCCGGTAAATATCGAGCCGATAATTCGTTGCGTCAGTGTCGATCTTGAAACTGACGGTCTGGCCGCGATTGACGCTGATATCGGTCGAAAACCCCTGAATCGTTGGGTCACCCGCGCCTGCCACATCCCACTCGCTCGCCGGATTTCCCGCCAGCGCATTCTCGCAGGCGATTGGATTTCCGTTCGGCGGCGTGCAGGACGGAGGCGCCTGAGCGGCCACCCGAGCACCGTCTCCGATATTCATTGAGATCGCCAGAATCGCGAGGATTGTGGCGAAGCAGAAGAGCATCCAGGAGCGGGCGTGGCGTGCGTTACGTGTGCGTCGGTTCATGATTGTGATGTCACCAAATGCGGTCGTCATGACGCTTAGGGATAGATACCTTTTGGAAATCAGGCAGTAACTGAGCAAGACGACAGCCATACCCGCCTTTCGGACGGCTACAGACAGTCTTATTTAAAGAGCTGATATATATAGGCTTACATAAAACAGCCGCCCCCCGACATGAAGGCACAACCGCGGTTTGTCTCCGTACAGGGCGACTTACCTCTCCGCCGGACAATCTTTTAGCTAAAACGCGCGCGGATTATCGAACGTCGAGGGCGCTTGGATCGACGCAGCGCCCGTAGAAGGTCGGGGTTCCATTCGTGGAGGGGCCGACTTTCTTCACGTCAGAAGAGTGGGTCACCTGGACAAAGTGCGCAACCCCACGCAGTGGCGGGACGGATGTCGCATCCGCCCAGGCTTCCCCTTGGAGTTCAGGATGGTTCACGGCGCCGCAAGAATCTCGGCGATGGTCAGGTTGTAGCGGTCCGTCGTCGGTGCCGTGTCATTGATCGTCACGCTGGTTCCGCTCGCCGGTATCGAGTTTGTCGTCCGCTGCACCCAGTAGGTATCCCCGGTGGTTGCGAGGTATTGCTGGACCATGGTCTGGTTCGGTCCAAGCGTCCGAGCGATGGCATTGTCATAGTCATTTCCGACACCGACGACAATCGAGTTGGCGCGGGTCGTGACCACGGTTGCGCTCGGCGCACCGTTGCTCGCGTTTCCGGTCCCGCTATTACCGATCGCTCCTGACCCGTTTGTCCCTGACGTGTCGACGCCCGTCAAACTCATTACGGTGATGGAGGCAGCAACGCTCTGTGAAATCGTTGCCGTTACGGTGATGTTGTTGAGCGTCGTGGTCGCGAAAGCTCGCCAGATTTCTGAGGTGCCTCTTTGTCCGTTTGTACGACGCACGAGTTGCCACGTCAAACCGGTTGCCGCCACGTTTGTGATGCTCGTTGCCGTTCCCGTACGCTGGTCTGCCGCGACCAGCGCCAACAACAATTCGTTGGGCGCTGTCGTCGTGACCGCCGCGGCAATCGTGGTGGCGTTGGTCGAACGAGCGTTCGAGATCGTCGCGTCGATGATGATTCCCGGCGGCGCTGGAGCGATGGTCAATGTCAGCGTCGCGGTACCCGGACCTGCGCTGTTGGTCGCGCTCAACGTCACCGTTGATGTGCCCGCAGCCGTCGGTGTGCCGGAGATGAGACCGGTCCCGGTATTCACCAACAGGCCGGCAGGCAATCCCGTCGCGCCGAAACTGGTGGGCGAGTTCGTCGCCGTGATCTGATAGGAGAACGACACGCCGACCGTCCCGCTCGCAGTCGCGGCGCCCGTAATCACCGGGGGAGCCAGTGCGATCGTCAACGCCAATGTCGCCGTTCCCGTACCGCCGGTGTTGGTCGCCCGGACGGTCACCGTCCATGTGCCGGCGGCAGTGGGCGTCCCGGAAATCAGCCCGGTTCCCGCGTTCACCAACAGGCCGGCCGGCAGCCCCGTGGCGCTGTAACTGGTGGGCGTATTCGTCGCAGTAATTTGATAAGTAAACGCCGTGCCCACCGTGCCGCTTGCCGTGGTGGCGCTCGTGACGACCGGCGGCGGCGGCGTCACGGTCAATGTCAATGTCGCGTTGCCTGAACCCGTACTGTTGGTCGCGATGACCGTCACTGTGGATGTGCCCGCGGCCGTCGGCGTCCCGGAGATAAGACCGGTGCCGGTATTCACCGCCAGACCGGCCGGCAATCCCGATGCGCCATAGCTCGTGGGAATATTCGTCGCCGTGATTTGATACGTGAACGCCACGCCGACCGTACCGTTGGCGGTGGTCGTGCTAGTAACTACGGGCGGCGCCTGAGCAACCGTCAGTGTCAGCGTTGCTGTGCCGGATCCGGCGCTGTTAGTGGCGCTCAACGTCACCGTCGAAGTGCCAGGGGCCGTCGGGGTGCCCGCGATCAATCCGGTTCCAGTATTGACCGACAATCCCGCCGGCAATCCGGTCGCGTCATAGCTGGTCGGCGCGTTCGTGGCCGTGATCTGATAGGTGAACGGCGAACCTGCCGTCGCGCTCACGGTGCCCGCGCTGGTGATCACCGGGGGGCCGGCAGCGATCGTCACGGTCAACGTGGCAGTTCCGGATCCACCACTGTTGGTGGCGCTCAGGGACACCGTCGACGTGCCCGCCGTCGTTGGCGTTCCAGAGATCAGACCTGTCGAACTGTCGACCGACAGGCCTGCCGGAAGGCCGGTGGCACTGTAGCTGGTCGGCACGTTTGTGGCCGAGACCTGATACGTGAACGCCACGCTCACGGCTCCGCTCGCCGTGCTCGCGCTGGTGATGACGGGCGGCGCCGGTGCCACCGTGAGCGTCAGCGTCGCAGTGCCGGCGCCGGCGCCATTGGTGGCGCTCAGCGTCACCGTGGAGGTGCCCGCGGTAGTGGGCGTTCCCGAGACCAGCCCGCTCGAAATGTTGACCGACAGCCCCGCAGGCAAGCCGGTCGCCCCGTAAGTGCCAGGTGTATTTGTTGCCGTGATTTGGTACGCGAACGCGGTGCCGACGGTTCCGCTCGCCGTGCTGGCACTCGTAATCACCGGCGGTGCCGTCGTCGTAAAGCTAGGCGGCGGGTCGGTGGTAGGAGCGATCGCTGCATTACCTGCGCCGTCGGTGGACGTGACCCGGTAATAGTAGGTCGTACCGGCGGTCAAGCCGGTCAGCCCGATGTTGTGCGCCGTCACCAGCGAGGAATTGCTCGTCGTCTGGGCGAGAGACGCAGGGTCGGTTCCGAAATGCACGACCGAATCTGCCGGCTCATTGGTCGTCCAGGTGATGTTCGCACTCGACGTCCCCACGACGGACGTCGATAACGCCGAAATTGTCGGCGGGGTAACGTCCGGGCCGTAGCTCACTTGGTACGAACCAGCAGCTGCGGCGAAGATCGCGTACCGCACACCCTTGATCGTCTGCAGGGAGTAACCGATCGCGGTGCCGTTGAAAATGACCGCGGTCAGCGGGCTGGAACCCACAGTTGCCGGGGTCAGCGCCTGAAGTCCGTTGGCTCCCGCACCGACTGTGATGCTGAAGGACAGCACGTTGCCGTTCCACGTTATCCCTTGAAAGCTCGATCCGTTGCGGCCGTCAAGCCACGTGAGCATCTGCTTCGACGAAACGACTGGAATGCCACGCGCTTTCGCCGAGTTTACGATGGCGGTTGACCATGTATCGCTGTCGTTCCCGTTGTAATCGGTGTGCATGTTTGCAGTGAACACACCAAAGTAGCCTAATGGTCCGATCGCATTGTCGAGCAGCGCGTCAATGTTCTTCGGGAATGTCTGACCTGACTCGTCCGTCATCTGGGTGGTCGCCTGATAGACGTCAATCATCTGCCCCGTCGACGTCGTGAAACGCATCGGGAAACCGGATCCAGTGAACATCCCTGGCCGATCGAGGATCCATGTACTCGGCCAGTAGTAATACGTGGTGTCGAGTCTGATGTTACTGTTCAGTTCGAGTTGCCATTGCGTCGAATAGTCGCTGTTCGCGATGCAATGAGTCCGGTTGGTTGCCGGCGCTCCAGCGTGTGGCCAGGCTGAATTGAATTGTGTCAGCTGCGTGGCGAAAAAACTCGTCAGCGTTGATGGCGTCCAGTCAGCACAGTTCGTGTTGACGTGAAGCGCGACTTCGAACCCTTGCGCGACATAGCTTGCAACCTGCGCGTCTGAGATGGGAGTGCCGGGATAGATATACGACGTGCTGCGAACGCAATCCCAGTTCGCCACACTGCAGCCTGGCGTACTACGAGTGACGTAGCCGTCGAAACGGCCCGCCGTACCGCCGTTTCCATGGTCATCACCGGTCATAATTACGGCGGCAGGCAACATCCTGGGGAGGTACCAAAAGCGCGGCAAGGGTTTCTTACCAGCGTTGATGTTCAACAAGATATTCCACAGAAGACGCTGCTGTTCGTCGGCTTGTGGAATTGCAACTTTACTCAAATCGACCCAATCCGGCTGCACGTCACCCGTTTTCGCTCCGAAAAAGAGATCGTCACTGCGAATCGGCGTCTGGCCATCACGCTCCTGGCCTGACCAGACGGGATTCCCCTGCCGGGTATAGACAATCGATTTAGCCAAGTCGTACGAAAAGGCCACTGCATGACCCCCGCCCACAGTCCGCGATGTTACAGCGGGGTTCGTAGTCGCCGTGGTGGCAGTTGCATACAGCGTCGCGAGTACCGTCGCACCGCTGACCGAGTACTTGTCCGCGGCGCCGTGGAACTGAATTGTCTGGTTTACGATTCCAGCGCCTGGCGTTCCGCCGGCCGTGTTCGCGAGTAGGTACGCGTTCGATAATGTCGAAGCAGCGTCCGTCAAGCCCAGGAGGCCAGCCAACTGCTTGTCTGGACGCATCGCGACCAGGTTGCCGCCAGCGGTCACCCAATTCGTCAACATGGTGACCTGTGCCGGTGTCAGTGGCGTTTCGCCGAGAATCGCAATGTCGTAGCCGCTCAAAGTCGCGCTGGTCACCGTGGACAGGTCGGCTGTCGAGAATGCGTTCAACCCCTCCGCCCGGAGAATCTCGGCGTAGTACGTACTGAACAAATTCGACGCCGATGTGATGACCAGAACCGGCCCACCGGGTCCCTGAGTGGGAGGCGGTGGTGGCGGAGCCGAGGTCGTAAATGACCACGTGGAATCGGTCGTGGTTGCATTGCCAGCGAGATCCTTCACCCCCGCCTTCACGATCCCCGTGTAAACGGTCGAGTACAGCAGATTGGAAGCTGGCGTCAGCGTTGCCGTTTGCGCGCTGACGTCGTAAGTCACCGTTGCCGGCACGGCCACACCCGACGCATCGCGCAAAAGTATCGTACTGGTGCTGATCGTTGTCGGACTGACCTGCTCGTTGAAAGTCACACTGACGGCACTCGTCACGAATACACCAGATCCGTTGGCGGGCGGACTCACCGACTTCACAACTGGAGCCGAGACGTCTGGACCGTTGGTGGTATTGAACACAACGTCGACGAAGTAACCTTCAGAAAGATAGGTCTGTGTCGGAAAGACGTTTGTGGCGCTGTACGCGTACACACCATTCGGACCATCCGTGCCGCTCTTCAAGGCATGCAACGGAGGGCTGTCGACGCCCGCTGTTGCAAAGTAGTTGTCTGGAGCGGAGTAGTGTCCCTTTGGTGCCACGTACGAAATCACGTAAGTTGTGTTCGCGGCGATCGCAACCGGCGTTGCGAATAGCACCTGTTGCCAGCCCGAGGCCGTCTCTCCACTGAACGTCGCAGTCGCGAGCTGCGTTCCCGTGTTCGTCCACAGTGTCGCGACGTGTGTGCCGGTGTTCAAGGAACCCTTGTAGAAGCGCGCTCCGCTGACATAGCCGGGCACGTCCGACCGGAATCGCGTACCGAGCACTGTTGAGGACGGATCGTTGTCGTCAAGAGGGCTTGGCACCGCCGTCGGCAACCAGATGCTGCAGGGACACGAAGGGGGCGGCGGTGGCGCCGCTGCGGTCGTGAACGACCAAGTCGCGTTCGCGGTCATTGCATTTCCAGACAGATCTTTCACGCGCGGATCGGTGGATCCTCCCTTTACGATTGCAGTGTACGTGGCAGAGAGAGCAAGTGCGCTAGCTGGAGTCAGCGTGGCGGTCTTCGACACAGAATCGTACGAAACAGCGGCCGTCACGATGTTGTTACCTGCGTCACGAAGCTCAAACGTCCCGGCTGAGCCGCCGCCTTCCGACCCCGTCGTGCTGGACGAAATCGTGCTCGCATTCATCGCTTCACTGAATGTTGCAGTGATGGGCGTGCGGGGATCCATGCCGGTCGCTCCAGAGGTCGGGAACCGTGAGGTGACCGTCGGCGGCGTCGTGTCAACAGGCGGGGTTGTCGTGAAAACGACATCGGCCCAGTAGTTCTCCGAGTTGTAAGAGGTTGAGGGAAACAGACTCGTGGCGCCGTACGTATACACGCCGTTGCCGCCATCCACGCCGTCCCTCAACGCGTGCAACGGTGGATTGTCAACGGCCGTCGTGAAATACGGATCGGTTCCCGTGTAGTGCCCCGCGGGCGCGTGATAAGAAACAACATACGTCGCGTTAGCCGTGATCGGGATCGCCGAGGCGAAATTTGCCTGTTGCCACCCTGACGCCGTTTCACCGATGAACGTCACAGTCCCCAGTAGAGTTCCAGTGCCGGTCCAGAGACTACCTGTGTGTGTCCCAGTGTTGGCGCTGCCCTTGTAGAATCGCACGGCCGTCACAAACCCATCCGTATCAGCCCGGAATTTTGTGCCGAGTTCAACCGAGCTGCTGTCCCCGTCGTCGAGAGGCGCGGGCGGAACCGTTGAGGCTCCCCAGATACTGCAGCAGGGCCCTGCGACCACGTTGATCGCGACACCAGCAGACGGGATTTCCGTGTTGCCGCTGTCGTCGTACGCACGACTCTTGATCGCAACTGCGCCAGAGCCCGAAACAGTCCCGGTAAAGTTCCAGCTTGTCGTGCCTGTAGCTTGTGCCCACGTGGCTCCGCCATTAAGCGATACCTCGACCCCCCCGACAATGCCGCCCCCCGCATCCGATGCGGTCCCGGCAACCGTAATGGACGCCCCCGAGCCGAATGATGTACCTGGCGCTGGGGATGTAATTGTCGAAGTTGGCGCCAGCGTGTCGGTGGATGCTGACGCCGTCACCAGACCCGACTGCAGTGTGGACGGCTGCGTTCCCATATCAGCAAGCAAATTGACCATCGCCTGCTGCATGCGGACGTCTGCCGCGGCGCTACCTCGATCGTGATTTGAATCAAGGCCCCAAGACCATTGGACTGTGCCGGCTCCGAAGACGAGGGCTCCGCTTGAGTGCCGGTACAATGTAAGGTTATGTGTGGCACTCCCGGATCCATATGATGACCCGTAGTCGAGGAGGATCGAGGCTCCGCTCAAGGTGGTTGATGACAGGCGCATGAGACCGGAAGGGGGGAATCCGTTGTTGGGCTCCTCGTCCCATTCGTATCCGAGCGTGCCGGCGGTCAGAATTGCCGTGCCATTGGCGGGCAGCGTCGCGACGCTGGTATTTCGCCAGAAACGCATCTTGCCGAATGCCGCGGGCACTGTAATCGCGCCAGTGGGCGTGCCGCCGTTCACTTTGAAAATCGTGCCGGTCAACGCGTTTTCCGGCCGCCCGCCGTCTGCGGGAGGACTGAAGCGCGGGTCGCGCCAGGTTCCGGTCCACGTTGGTGGATCGGCGGGATCGATCACGGCGTTCGCGTGCGTTTCCTTGTACGCCACCAATGTCCGATACGCCGTGTTCGTGCCGTCTATGCTCGCTTCCCATCGCGTCTTCCAGAACACTTCGTTGCCACTGAGAAACATCATGTGCAGGCCGGCGGCGCGCGCGGCTTCGACATTCGCACGCTGCGGGCCGGACCAGTACTCGTCGTGCCCAACTGACAGAAACGCCTTGTGTTTCGACGGTGTGAGGATTGTCGTCCCCGAGCGATCGCTGTCCACGCCGCTGATGTAACTGACGTCGTATCCATTCGCCTCGAGCCAGCGAACCATTGGATATTCGGCGTTGAACAGGAAATCCTCGGGGGTAGTGCCGCGCGTCGTGAACGGACGGTTGTAGCTCACCTTGTACGCTCGGCTTGGATTCACTCCAGGACCACCTACATAGAGGCTGTTGCCGCCATATTGGTTGTAGGCCTGCCAGGTCGTATCGGATGTCTGGAGCACGAGGTCAGAATGGTGGGCAGCCGTATCGCTTTCGCGCACGACGAACGGGATGTGGCTTTGGCCTCCGTTGTCCACGCGAGTCAGCAGGGCGAAGTAAATGCCGGATACGGCGTCACTCGGAACCAGCCACGACGCCGACACCGCCCAGTTGCCGCAATCGATGAGACCCGTGGGGGCATTGGTCAGGCAGTTCGGCTGGTTCTGTGGCAACGATGCCGACGGAGCAATGGTCGCGATCTTTCGAGCGCCCCTGCCGCCGTAGTAGCCCATGCGATAAATAGCAATCGTGTAGTTGCTGGAGTTCGTGTCGATCTTGAAGCTCTGGGTTTGACCGGGTATCACGCTGATGGTTGTCGCGAAGCCCTGAATCGTCGGGTCGCCGGCGCCCGCGACGTCCCAGGTTGTGTCGGGATCGCCAGGTTTCTGGTTCTCGCAGGCAATCGGATTCACCGTGGCACCGCAGGAACTTTGCGCGTGCAAAAGCACGGTCACGTCCGAGCTCCTGGTCACGGTGAGCCATGCCAGCGTGGCGGCAAGCAGAATGACAGCCATGCGGCGCATTGAAAAATGTGATTTCGACATCGTCATGTTTTGCCAAGCCGTTCGAGTGAGGGGCAGATCCCGATGGTCGAAGGCGGCTACGCAACTGGCGCGCCACGTTACGCCTCTGTTTCGAATGGCAACGCGTATAGAGGCCGGCGCTAACTTGTTGAAAGCACTGGAGGATCAGGACGGCTCTTTCGGTAAGCCCCGGCGCTGCTGTGAACGGGCATTCCGAGTGATCTGGGAATCAGAGTTTAGTCGGCGTGTAGGGAGACACACCTCAGTGAGTCTGGAATGACGACGGCCTTTCGCACGATAATCCCCGACATCACCTTGAACGACCACTTCAATGCTACGAGGCCGCTCGCGTGGCGGACCTGCTACCTCGCTCTTGGCGGCGCCCTGATTCTGCTCGTTTGCACCTACTGGACGACGGCCACATCAGCCGCGGCATTATGGTCGCATGACCCGTTTTCGCACGGGTATCTCGTTATTCCGGCCGTCGGCTATCTCGCGTGGACGCGTCGCAAGGATTTCGAGTTACTGCCTCCGACGCCCACCTTCCGGGCATTGCCGCTTCTGGCGCTGCTGACATTTCTTTGGCTCCTCGGAAACCTGACGAATACAGACATCGTTCAACAGTTCTGTGTTGTCGCCATGGTCGTCGGCCTCGTATGGAC